>WNGE01008628.1_pt1 | contig 24574 bp, 20 predicted proteins | sample 5400651 | NCBI WGS metagenome assembly WNGE01 (sample SAMN13153370, study PRJNA577476) | soil metagenome | isolation source: 60 cm soil or saprolite under grassland replicate 2 | place: USA:California | collected 2016-06-15
AGGATTATCACATTGTACAGAATGTAGATGCATTTACTTTCTTTGATTCAATCACCAATGGCGAGGGAATTATTTATGAAACCGCCGGAGCATTGGGTAAAGGCGAACGCATTTTCATTACAGCGAAACTTCCAAAATATATTAAAGTAGGTAATGATGATGTGATTGAACAATATTTGTTTTTAACTACTTCGCACGATGGACAGGAAAGCATAACAATTGCGTTTACGCCTGTTCGTATTGTTTGTAACAATACACTCAATGCTGCACTTGGCAATTGTTCCAATGTTTTAAAAATAAGACATACTTCAAACGCACAGCAACAATTAAAAGAAGCACATAAAGTAATGGGCATGGTTAACACGCTTTCACCATTAATGGAACAAGCATTTAACCAATGGACGAAAATCCGCATTACAGATAGTGAAGTACAAAAATTAATTCAGATTGCTTTAGCGCCAAATAAAGAAACGCTGAACAATATCAGGGACGGCAGAACAGATGAAAATTCTGCTGTGTATAAGAATCAGTGTTATAGTGTATTTGGTTATGCAATGATGGCTGATTCACAACAAATGGAAACAACAAAAGGAACATTGTTCGGCACATACAATGCTGTTACAGGGTACTTCCAAAATGTGCGCAACTATAAGAATGATGATGAAAAAATTAATTCTCTCTTGTGTGGTGGAATGGCACAGAAAAAAGCACAGGCAACATTCAACTTGTGTGCATCTTATGCAAAAAATGGTGCAGATGCTTTGTTCCTGAATTGACCGGCAAAGGGGACGATTGTCCCCTTTGGTTTTAAAGAGTCTTGAAAGGCAAAAAAGCTGCCACGCTTTAAGGCGTGGCAGCTTGTGTACTTAAAATGATTTTTGTTAGAATGAGATGTATTACTATTAGAAATTAATGACTATTTGAAAAGATAAATTGAAGATAAATTATTATGAAAATTTATTTTGAAAATGAAAAGCATTCACAAAATCACTTTAGTAAATTTGGTTAAGAAAAATTTGACCTATGCCATTCTATGAAAAATACGCAATGTGGAACGAAGGGCAATCTTTATTCGATAACACTATTCGAGGATTATGGTTTTTTCTCAAGCTCGCATTTAAATTGTTGATCTATCTTCCTTTAATTTTTACAGGATATATAATTGCTTCACAATTTTTGAGCAAACAAGCGCATGGCATTTTATGGATTGCAACAATTTCGTTGATTGCTTACTTCATCTATTTATTTATGTACTTTCTGAAAGGAATTATTCTTGTATTAAAGTTTCATGGAAATCTATTATGGATGCCCTTACTGCTTATTGCCGTTTCCTTTACCTGCATTTTACCTGTTTGGCTTATTTGGGATTCAGCAAGCAAAATTATATTGAATGCAGGTGGTAACATAACAGTACAATGGATTTTTGCAGTTGCCTTTGGCATATACATTTACTCTCGCTATAATTTTTTAAGCAACATTGCTCCAATATTTGCTTTCTCTTCCTACAATGCAGGAATTCATTTTGCTGCGATGATTCTCAAAAAAACTCCGTTACCGAAAGCAACAAAATCAAATGATGTTTAAATTATTTTTTATTGATACCAGCAACAGCTTTTGCATAGCATCGTCCCTTGCGTCGCAAATGCAAAGCATTCTTTGAGACAAATAGAAATCAATTATCCCCGAAAAAATCACTTTTACTGAACATCTTTTGGCATCATTAATGCGAATGACAAAAATTATATAATTCAAAAAAAGCCTGTACCTAAATTTAAAAAACGAACAGTCTGAATCAAGCAGAATGGTTCATTGTGTTATAGTATTTCTGACAAAATAATTTTTATAGTTATGAAATGAAACAAGTTCAACCCAAAACCCTAAAAAAAATAATTCACATTTATTATCCTTGAAAGATTATCTCTCAACTTTAATCACAGAAAATAAATTAAACTCCTATAATTGTATTATTGTGTTAGAAAGCAAATCACACACACCGTTATGAGTAAAACAGAGATCACTGTAAAAGATGGAAACAAATATTTTTTACTATTTCATCCTATGTTGCAGAAAACCCATTAGGTGTTATAAAAGCAACTCTAAAAGCATATACTCTTTATAAAATTGATGATCCTGAAAATCCTTTTAGCAAATTATACAAAACCGATGATGGTAACTGGTATGATTTACCTACAAATAATTCTACTAGCCCACACCATATAACCTTCATAAAAATGGCTATAAATGAATCAGAAAAAACAAAGACAGTCATTGATACATCTTTATAGAAATCATTTTTCCTTTCATTTTTTTAAAAGATAAAATATTCAAATTCTTTTTTATTGTTTCTCATTAATCCTGTTACAAAGTTAGACTTGTGTCTGCTGAAGCGTTGCAAAAGACTACGGCATAAACACAAAGCCAACTCACAAAAGCCTTCATTTATTCCGTTTCCTTTTGCACTTGATTGACACAAGTCTGGTAGTGCACCATAATTAATTTTTAAACTTTAAATGATTGGTTATGGAAACTACATTAACAGCAATGGAACAATACCAAGTAGCAGAAGTTGAACTTATTTACAAATCAAAAGTAAAAGCTTCAGATCGTCCTAAAGTGATTCATTCAAAAGATGTGTATGAAATATTTAAACAATCATGGGACGAAAACAAAATTGATTTGGTTGAGCAGTTTAAAATAATGTTGCTTAACAGGAGTAACAGAGTATTGGCAATTTATGAAGTGTCAACAGGTGGCATTACAGGTACTGTTGCAGACCCGAGAATAATTTTCACTGCAGCTTTAAAGGCTAATGCGGTATCAATAGCGCTTGCACATAATCATCCGTCAGGGGATTTAAAACCAAGCAGGCAGGATGAAGCACTGACAGAAAAAATTAGAAATGCCGGACTTTTTTTAGACATCAAAGTAATAGATCATATTATTATCAGCAGCGAATCATATTTTTCATTTGCAAATGAGGGGCTGTTATAGTCCCTTTTTTTGATTAGATTTGTCAAATAGAGAACCCGATGCAACAATAGGACAACCTGCTGCAACATTACTATAACCTGGTCCGATGTCTATGATATGCGCTTTGCTTATTTCCTGTGCCAAAAATGCTATATAGTCCAAACGGAACTTCTGATTGTGTATTTCCTGGACGATAAATCTCATTTAATATTACGCTCTCATACCAAAACGGTGCATTTGTAAATTGCATCAACACATCAGTACTTCGAAGCTTATGCTTTCTGCAATAAAATAAGAATCGTGTGGGCCAGTCTTCCAATAACCAATATGCTATCCAAATAACGTGTATTCTTTTTTCATATTCCAGCAATTCAAAGATGGGTTTGCCTGAACGTATTGAGAAAAAGGGCATTTCATGCTGTTTAAAAAGATCTTTTCTTAGAGGTTGAAGTTTTGCTCTTGGAGTAATCAATAGCTTTATCACTTGATGTAAAACATCAAAGTACAGGATTGGATAAATTACTTTGCTATTAAATCCGGTTTCTAAAATTTCGTAGAGGTGCTTTTGTAGTTTAACTACATCGGCTGGTGCATGTTTTATTTCATTTTCTCTTAAATCTTTTTTGCAATTATAACATGTGCCCCAATGTTTGAATATGGCATGGTTTGTCAACCCTATTGAGTTCCTGAAAAAACAAATTGGAGACCTGCAGCGGGGACAACAATCATATAAATAGCATTCACAGTCTGGACAAACGATTGATAATGCCAAGCGCCATTTTTTTCTGTAATAGGGATTTTTTTGATCATTGCTCAGACAACCCGGGCAAAACATAAGACCCTTGTTTTTGTATTTGAAGGCTTCTCTTCCGACAGGCAGAATCCATTTAGTACGACTGTATTGTTTTTTAATTAAAGGATTATAAAGTTTATGTTCAAAATATCTGAGTGATGTTGATTTAACTTCCTCAAAACTACAATTCGTTCTTGCGGCAATGTCATTTATAGTCTCATCATTAATATTCCTGTCTATATCTCTTTCAAATAATGCAAGCTTGGGCCAACACAGTTTACAAAACTCATATACTTGCAAACCATGATCCTGTGACATCCTTGCCAGCCAACTGCTTAAAAGCTCATCTTGTAATGGCTTAGAATATGCAGGTAATAAAGGATAATCAATACCACTAAATAAGTCAAATGAAGTATCCATGGGTTAGCCTACACTTTCAAATTGACGTCTTCTGTTGGAAGGGCTGATATAGTTTATCTTTTCTATAATTCTTTTAGTAATACGCTCTTCTTTTGATTGTATAGCTGCTATGGCACTCTTTCTTAGTATATTGGCCATTCTCCAATGACTCCTTCCGACATACTTAAAATCTTCATGGCTAAATCTTCCCGATCGAGATTGGATGGATTTCTAAGTGGCAGTAATGCTTCAAAGCTTTTAAGCAATCTTAAATACTCCTCCTCAAATTTCCATTTTGGTAACAGAGCTGGCTCAAACCGATTCGCCATTTGTTGATCAGTATTGATAGCATAATAAGCATCTTTAACTCCCGCACCAACTATAACGATTCGTAATTCATTGGATAAGTACTTGATCAGATTCAAAAAGGCTCTCTGAATTACATATTTACCAGCCAGTATATGATGCAATTCATCAATGATCAGCATTTTGATTTCAACTTTCTTTAAAATAGATAATACCTGTCCATGTTTTTTCTCAATGCGGTCATTATCCTTTTGTGGTGCATTTAAAGTTTCTAAAATGGCATTGTAAAACCGTCTTTCATCAGGTTTAGGAGGCATTTGTATATAAATGACCGGAACAAATAAATGAGTATCTGATGGCGTAATGATTGGTTTATGGGCTTCAAAAAATTTATTAAGTAATAACGTTTTTCCATTATTGGTCGGGCCAACGAGAAGCATATTCGGCATTCGATGAGACTTTGGATGACTTAATAATTCTTCCATCCTTAATAAAATATTTCTTGCCCTTGTATAACCGATCCATTTTTCAGAAAGAATTTTCTCTATCCTTTTCTCATCATCCAACGATGCAATAAGTTGAGTGGATTTACTTAAATGGTTCATCTTCTAAATCTTCAAATGGCAAAATGTTCTCTCTCATAGCTTGTTTCTTTTATATCAGAAGATTCCATGAGAACAAATTCGCTTTTAATACTTTTTTGAAGAGCATACTTGCTTCGTGTATTTTTTCTGCGTGTCTGAATAGAGGTCATTGAAGCATTTTCTTCAATCTCCTTCATTTTTGAGTAAGCCTCAAAAATTGCATTCTCAGTTATCTCATTATCGTTTGTCTTATGAAGCGAACGGAGCACTTCTCTATACTCCCAAATAGTCATTGGTGGAAGACCTGTGTTTCTGTATGGAATAGGAAAATAATCTTTAATCTCCGGATCGTAAAAGTAAACGACGCTAATATCACGAGGGTCTATTTTAAAAATAAATTTCCTTTTTGTTGAATCATGTGTTTCAGGGCTTTCATAGGAATGTATCCACTTTCTTAAAATGTCATGATAATAAAAGATAAAATTGATTTGCACTCCGTACCTCTGGATAGTTCTTTCTATATGTGGCATAAAATCCAATCGTAGTTTCAGTTCATTTAGAATAGGCTTTTGTAAACCTGTGCCCACCTGGTTTTTGGAACCTAAAATTCCTTCGGTATATTTGGATAAAGGGCTTGTCTTAATAGTACTGTGAGTTCGCTTATGATACACATTAACTATAAAAGTGGTTAACCATTTTTCCAATTCGTTAATTGTAAAGCATGCTTTCTTTTCTGACTCATAAAATTTCCTTTGACTTGGATCTGAAAAAGTTGTCCCCTTGACAGCATGAAGTTCATTTAGCACAGTTCCTATCAGCCTTTCAATATGACCACCATATTTTGGATTTGCAACAGGACGAAAATTAATTTCGATCCCATACTCCTGACAGGCTCTCTCCAGCATATACCCGTGAAACTCTTTTGCGTTATCCAAATGAATTGACTTCATGAGACCATAGCAAGGCCATTCACCTTCTACGTTGATTTTAGATAACCATAGTTGTTTTGGTAAAATTGCATGCGATAAACATAATCCTGTTCCCATAGCTCCGGGAGGATCTAATGAGATATAAAAACCCAATACCATTCTGCTAAATACATCAATTGCAATTGTTATCCAGGGTCTTCCTATAGGCTCTCTGTTTATATCATCTACAAGTATTATATCCAATAAAGTATGATCTATCTGTACTACTGAAAGCGGATAATCGGCTCCAGGAAAACTATTTCGTATGGGTTCGTACAAATTATTCGCAATAGATCTATTGAATCGCTTTGCTATTCTTTTCTCTTTACTTATATCAGTAATTCTTTTTTTAACCGTCGCATAATCGGGTGCCCGCAATCCAAGGCTTTTACATTTTACTGCAATTTCCAAAGTCACCTTCTTAATGCTTAATTGCTGAGTTGTTAAGTAAAGATCAATAATCACCGAATGGAGAACAGCGTCCACCTCTTTGTTTAGCCGTCTCCCACCTTTGCCTCCGTCGTTTTCATCATTAGTAAGCGATGAGATTTTTCCTGTGCGCAGATATTTCTTTATCCACCTGTAAATAGTTGTTTTATGGACTCCTGCATTCTTGGAAATTTGTGCTACGCTATTAATGCTATTATCAACATTAAAAACTTCAGAAATGAGATCAAAACGCTTTTTTGCTATTTCCCAATCTTTTTCAGATAGCTGTGTTAACTCTGTTAGTTTCTCTGGCAAAGCCTCCCCGCTATCATCCATTGTATGACTTAGCTCATCAATAAACAATCTTTGCACTTCTTGTGAATGAAGTTTTCTTGCAAGAACACTTGATGCATCAAATGATCTTAACACTTCATACTTTTCAGAATTGAATGAAACAATATTGCCTGGCTCTATATCTAACCTTAAGCGATCCATATCTTTGAATTCATTGCAATTGGTGAATTTAGATCACAGCTAATTTGGGTTTTCGCAACCAGTTGCCATATTACATAAAGTAACCTCTCTCTGCGTGTTGATGCATTTTCGCAACACGTAACAAGTTCTTCAGGGGTGCTTTCTTTCAGGTGTAATAACGTTGTTAGCACTAACGTTGCATATCCATCATCAATTTGCTCAAGTTTGTACCAGTTCAGAAATACGACGTTTCGAAAAAAAGTGGTGCGAATGTTATCTTCTGTGATTACGCTAAACCGATATCCATTCTCCTCACAAAATTTTAGTGCAGCATTAAACTTTGGTTTATAATCTTCTCCATGAAGTTGTAAATCTGCTTTATATTTTATTTCCGACAAAAGAGGTTTTTTATTAGCAGATGATTTATAAATCACTAAAAAATCCGGCGTATAAATTCTGTCTTTTTCATCTTGTAAATAATGAATGGGGAAGGGCTGCTCCAAATAATAATCAACTTGATCATTAAATTCAAGGAGAGTGATATAGTCACGCTCAAGGGTCGATTCAAACCGGTGAGTGTTGCCTGTCTTTTTACTTGGTTTTTTACCTGTAATAGACCTGTGGCTTTTTGTGATGCTTCTTGTAGGTTTTAAATTCAATAACGACCATTTTCATGATAATCATTACTTGTAAAATAGTAGGAATGTTGCATCCGCTTATCAAAATTCATCATTTAGTTGCACTGGGTAGTACTATAGTTTTGCACCGGGTGTGCATAATGTCTTATTTGCATCAGCTCATTTTGTTGCATTGGGTTATCAGATTGACAAGATTTTTTTATTTACCCAACTGCCCTGCTACTATGATGTTTTGTTGCGTCGCACTCTTGCGCTTTCTGTTCTAACTTTAGCTCTTTTTAAAAATTAAAACCCGTTCGAAAAAATAAGTTGTTCGATGTCCGTTATAGTTTCTAAATTTTTATCTTCAATATTATCTCTAATTGCTAAAAATCACAAAACCCACCGTACAAAACCATAAAGAAAAAAATTACTTCAAGCTTTCGGTAATTTCTTGAATAAGCTTTTCCCTGTCATTCTTTATTTTGTCAACAAATTCTTTAGGTGCAGCAGTTTTCTTATCATGTTTAGCGCTCCACTTGATAATTTCAAGAATGACGGGAACTAAATCAATACCTTTTTTTGTAAGTGAATAATTGAACTTAGACTTGTTTTCTTTATCCTGTTTACTTTTTATAAAACCAGTTTCTTCAAGCATCATCAATCTGTCTGCAAGAATGTTGGTGGCGATTCTTTCTTCAGAAACCAGGAATTCTCCATACGTTTTTTTCCCTTTAAACATTAAGTCCCGGACAATAAGCAGCGACCACTTGTCCCCGAACATGTCAAGTGCAAAGCTTATTGGGCAATCGGAACGCCTCTTCATTTTTTTCATACCGGCAAATTTATAATTCTTACTTGCATATTACAAGTAATTGCTTTAAACTCGCACTTGCATTTAACAAGTAGCGCCAAAACCAATGAGCAAATTACAAGCAAGAAATGAAGTTATCGTCAATGCTTCAATAAGCAGCATTTGGGCTATTATCACTGATATCAATCTGCTTCACAAGGTAAACCTCGGCGTTATTAAAGCATCTGGCAGAATGGATAAGCAAGGTGAAACACGGACTTGCGAAATTGATAATAAAGGACGGAAAGGAACCATGACGGAAAAACTAATTGAGTTAGTTCCGGAAAAGAAAACCATTTGGGCAATTGAAAACGATTCTATGGGAATGAGTAAGATGCTTAAAGACCTCCGATTTTGTTTCTACCTTGAAAAGCTTGACGACAATAAAACCAAAGTGATAAACGAATCTTATTATCAACCAGCCAACTTTATGGTAAAAATTATGAATGCTTTGATGATGAAAAAAAAGATGAGTCAGATACAGCAGCAAATTCTTTCTAACATCAAATCAATAGCTGAAAAATAAAACAGTATGGCAACTATCCCCAACGAAATAACGGTGAACGCAAGCATTGACAAGATTTGGGCAATGCTCACCGACCTTGAACTTTTAGATAAGTATGACCCGACAGTAAAGAAATCAACTTTGATTTCACCAGAGAAAACGGGTGTCGGAGCAAAAAGAAAAGTGTCCATGTTGGATGGCAAAAATTGGTTTGATGAAAAGGTGATAGTGTTCAAACCTAACCAAGCGCTTACCTACCAACTCACTGAATGTTCTTTTCCAATCAAAGGGCTAAAGCATAGCTATAGCTTCGAGAGAATCGGCAACCAAACAAAAGTGAAACAAGTGATGGAATATACCGTGAAGTTTGGCTTATTTGGCAGGTTGCTTGACAACATGATAATACGCAAACAATCGGACACAGGGATAAAAAAATTCTTTGCCGGTCTTAAATCTTATGCAGAAACTCATTAACCTTAATTCATGGCGTACAGCGAAAAATCTTCAAAAAGAAAAAGCAAATCAATCATCAACAATAAAATCAAATAACAATGGCACATGCAATTAACTGGTTTGAGATTCCAGCCAAAAATTTCGATAGGGCAAAAACTTTTTATGAAACAGTTCTTGGTATTCAAATGATGATGCCTTTTCCTGAAATGAAGTACGCTATGTTTCCCGCCGACATGCAAAATGGCGAAATTGGCGGTGGACTTATAGAAGAAAAAGGCTATGAACCTTCACAAACGGGAGTACTTATTTACCTGAATGGCGGAGACGACTTATCTGTTCCTCTTTCAAGAGTAGAAGCAGCAGGCGGAAAAATCATTGTTCCAAAAACTTCAATCGGCTCAAATGGTTTTATGGCTCAATTCACCGACACAGAGGGAAACAAAGTGGCATTTCACTCAATGAAATAAAAAACAGAACAGGCGGCAATCTGTCGCTTGTTTTTAGCTTTGACTCATGATATTAAACCATCAAAAATTTAATTTTGACGATAAATGTTTGATTGAAAAAGTGATTATTCAGGCACCTTTTCGGTTTGCAGTCAACTTTCAGGACGAAGCATGTTTCATCTATTTTGCAGAGGGAAAAACAAAAATCAATTCAGCCAGCGAACAAACCGAAATTACTCATCAGGAATCTGTATTGTTGAAATGCGGAAGCTATTTTGCCGACCTGCTGAAATACAGCAATGCCGATAGGTTTGAGATTTTGGTTTTTCATCTTTACCCCGATATGCTCCGAAAAATTTACAAAAATGAGATTCCTGCTTTTTTAAAACCACCTTCAAAAAATTCATTCATTCATAAAGTTGCTACCGATGATGTGATTGAAAAATTTATAGAAAGTTTATATTTCTATTTTGATAATCCGCAGTTGGTAAGTGATGAATTGCTTGAACTAAAAATAAAGGAGTTGGTATTGCTGCTTGTGCAAAGCAAAAATGCAGAATCCGTTGTAAGTTTATTTTCTGAATTATTTACTCCCCGAAATTTAAGTATAAAAGAAGTAGTCAACAATCACCTGTTTTCTAATTTATCTATTGATGATTTGGCAACTTTGTCCAACTTAAGTGTATCTACTTTCAACCGCACTTTTCAAACTATGTTTAACGACACACCTGCCAATTACATAAAAACAAAACGGCTGGAACGGGCAAAGGAATTGCTTGAAATGAGTTCATTATCTGTAAGTGAAATTGCATTTCAAACCTGCTTTAATGATGTTGCACACTTTTCAAGGTCTTTTAAAGCGACGCATCAATGTTCGCCAACCGAATACAGATTGTCATTGAAACAATAGCAATTTTTAGCTGAAAGAATTATTCAACATTCTGACTTTTATAGTCAACTGTAAGTTTACTACAAGCCCCAATTTTGTTTTCTCAAAAAAAAAAAAAAAATAAAACAATAATTAACAAAAATAAATTTGAAATAAATTTGGTTCCTGGGCTATTATTACAGGAGCATCATCGGGTATCGGTAAAGGATTTGCCCGGCAGCTTGCAGCAGACGGATTGAATGTGGTGCTTGTTGCAAGACGAATTTCTCTCTTGGAACAACTTGGCGGTGAGCTGGCAAAAGAATTTAAAATTCAGTATCGCATCATTGATGCCGATTTATCAGAAGAAATTGCAATCAAAAAAATTACTGATGCAACTGACGACCTTGAAGTGGGTCTTCTAATTTCCAATGCCGGAACAGGAAATGTCAGAAAATTTTTCTCTGCTGAAGAATCTGACCACAGATATATTTTACAACTAAATGCAATTTCTCATTTAAGCCTCACACATTACTTTGGAAGAAAAATGGCGAAACGAAATAGAGGTGGCGTTCTCTTGACTGGAGCATTGGGAGCCACCGATGGAGTTCCTTATATGGCAAATGAAGCAGGAACAAAGGGATATATTCAAAGCTTAGGCAAAAGCCTGCATACAGAACTCAAAGAATTTGGCATCCATGTTACGGTCTTAATTACAAGCCCAACTGAAACACCGGTTTTTGGCAAACTTGGCTTTGCTAAAAAAAATACTCCCGTGCAACCTATATCTGTAGAACAGTGTGTGAATGAAGCACTCTTAGCTCTGAGCAAAAACAAAATAACTGTTTTGCCAGGTCTTAAATTTAGAATCATGAACGCACTAATGCCAGGTTCTTTATCAAGAGAAATGACTGGAAAAATTATGAAAAAGAACAACGGTATTGTTTAACTGCAAAATAGAACGCATCAAAATGAATTCAACCGACAATGCATCTACAGGGAAGAAAATTATTTTTTGGGTAACAACAACCATAATTGCAATTGCATATTTTATCACCGGTATAGGAAACACCTTACCCTTTGCCCACATCGCACAAGACATGGCACATCTTGGATACCCGGCTTATTTCCTAAAAATAATTGGAACATGGAAAATAATTGCAGCCATTGTAGTTGTCATTCCTAACTTTCAACGAGTAAAAGAATGGGCCTATGCTGGTATGATTTTAGACCTCACAGGTGCAGCATTTTCCCGTTTCGCAGTTGGTGATGGTTTGCAGTTGATAATAATTCCTATTGCAATAGCAATTCTTGTAACAATCAACTACATCCTCCGGCACTCAATGCTCAACAAAGCCAATTCATAAACAGTAACATAAAAAATGTAGCCAACTTTAACGATTTTGCTTTCTTCTGCTCTGGCTACAGAGTAATTTACAACCAGACACAGCCAATGGAAAAAGCATGCTCTTTTGTCTAAACTTCCGCGACGTACCCTACCTAATTAGAAACAGCATTCAGTTTCCTACACTTCGGCAATACCTAAACATTATACCCATAAAACAATTTAATTTTCCTTCAGTAATTCTCATCACACAATTTCAACCTCTTTTCACAACGATAAAAACAATGAGGTAAATCTATGCAATGCAATTCACAATTCGTTTTGATAAGTGAATAAGTTATTTCATATTGCAGTAAATAAATTCTTCACAAATTTTATATTTACGCTTCAATCGAAATAAATAATGCCCCTAAGCTGGAATGAAATAAAATCAAGAGCTGTAGCTTTTAGCAAGGAGTGGGAGCTTGAAACAAATGAAGATGCAGAAGCAAAAAGTTTTTGGGATGATTTCTTTGATGTTTTTGGAATTTCCCGTCGCAGAGTTGCAACATTCGAACAACTGGTTAAAAAGCTTAATGACAAGCAGGGATATATTGATTTGTTATGGAAGGGAATGATATTGATTGAACACAAGACTCGTGGCAAAGACCTTACAAAAGCATTTAACCAGGCGAAAGAGTATTTTCCGGGATTAAACGAAAAAGAATTGCCTCGTTATATTCTTGTTAGCGACTTCGCTCGTTTCCGTTTGTATGATCTTGACAAAAACATCCAACATGAATTTACAATACATGAGTTTGTGAATAATGTAAGTTTATTCAGTGAGATCGCGGGTTACAAAAAAAGAACATACAAAGAACAAGACCCGGTGAATATTGAAGCGGCTGAATTGATGGGTAAGCTGCATGATAAACTGAAAGCGATTGGTTATACAGGTCATCATCTTGAAGTGTATCTTGTTCGTTTGGTGTTTTGTTTGTTTGCCGATGATACCAACATTTTTGAAAAAGGAATTTTCTACGATTATATTGATCTGCGAACAGCAGATGATGGTAGCGATCTTGCCGCACTTCTTGCACAATTGTTTGATGTATTAAATACGCCTGTTGAAAAGCGTTTAAAATTTCTTGATGAAAATCCTGCCGCCTTCCCTTATGTAAATGGAAAACTGTTTGAAGAAAGATTACCAACAGCAGCATTTGATAAAGAAATGCGCAGAATTCTTTTGGATTGTTGTTTGCTTGATTGGGGCAAAATATCTCCTGCCATTTTCGGTTCACTCTTTCAAAGCGTGATGGATGAAAAGGCAAGAAGAAATCTTGGTGCTCATTATACAAGCGAAAAAAATATTCTCAAACTTATTAAGCCACTATTTCTCGATGACCTATGGAAAGAATTTAATCAGGCAAATAATGATAAACGCAAGCTGCAAAAGCTGCATGAGAAGATAAGCAAGCTGCGCTTCTTAGACCCTGCTTGCGGATGCGGCAACTTTCTGATCATTGCTTATCGCGAATTGAGATTAGTGGAAATGGAAATCGTAAAAGCATTGTTGAAAAACCAACAGGTAACAGATATTAGTCACTACTTCCTATTGGATGTTGATAGGTTTTATGGAATAGAGTATGAAGAATTTCCGGCGCAAATTGCACAGGTAGCAATGTGGTTGATAGATCACCAGATGAATATGAAAGCAAGTGAATTATTTGGTGAATACTATGTGCGCCTGCCTCTACGCAAAAGCGCAACAATAAAACATGGTAACGCATTGAGAATTGATTGGCAAAGTTTGATTGAACCTTTACCATGGGAAAAAGAACAAGCAAGATATCATTTCATTTTAGGTAATCCTCCTTTTGTTGGTAAGCATTTGCAGAATGCAGAACAAAAGTCGGACATGGATTTGATCTTTATGAATGTAAATGGTGCAGGTGTGTTAGATTACGTTACATCATGGTACATTAAAGCCGCCCAATATTTACAAAAAGCCAACGAGCAAGAAGAAAATAATTTGCCAAAAACAAAAGTTGCTTTTGTAAGTACGAATTCAATTGCACAAGGTGAACAGGTTGGTGTTCTATGGAGTGAACTCTTTAATAAGTATCATATAAAAATCCATTTTGCACACAGAACTTTTAAGTGGGGAAATGAGGCAAGAGGAAATGCTGCTGTTCATGTTGTTATTATTGGATTTTCTAATTATGACATGCCAGAAAAATTTATTTATGAATATGAGGATATAAAAGGAGAGCCTCATGAAGTAAAAGCGAAAAATATTAATCCTTATTTAGTTGAAGGAAAAGATTTTGCAATATCAACAAGGAAGAAACCAATTTGTAATGTTCCAGAAATTACTTATGGAAGTATGGCTAATGATGGGGGTAACCTGCTTTTAAGTGATGAAGAAAAAAATAATATTGGTTTAAAAGAACCAGATGCTATTGATATAATAAGACCATTTTTAGGATCTCATGAATTCATAAATGGCATTAAAAGATGGTGTATATGGTTAAAAGATGTGCCCCCAAATAAATACTCTAAACTCAAAGAGATTGTCAACAGAGTTCAATCGGTTAAAGAATATAGGCTAAAAAGCACAAGACCAACAACAAAAAAATTAGCAGACTTCCCCATGCTTTTCGGAGAAATAAGACAACCTAGTTCAGATTACTTATTAGTGCCGGGAGTCTCTTCTGAAAATCGAAAATATATTCCAATCGGGTTCCTATCAAAAGAAGTAATTGCAAGTGATTTGGCAAGAACTATTCCTGATGCTACTTTGTATTTATTTGGAGTTATCACATCACAGATGCACATGACTTGGGTTAGGTATGTTTGTGGAAGATTAAAAAGTGATTTCAGATATTCAAACAGTTTAGTTTATAACAATTTTCCATTTCCAGAAAATCCAACTGATAAACAAAAAGAAGTAGTAGAAAAAGCGGCGCAGGCAGTGTTAGATGCAAGAGTCCAATTTCCGAATAGTAGTTTGGCAGATTTATATGATCCAAACACAATGCCGCCAGCATTGGTAAAAGCACATCAGCAATTAGATAAGGCAGTTGACTTATGTTACCGCAGCCAGCCATTCCCCAACGAAACAAAACGCATCGAATTTTTATTTGACTTGTACGATAAGTACACGGCGGGATTGTTTGTGCAAGAGAAGAAAAAGAAAAGACTATTATGAGTATAAAAATTAATTTTATTCCTTTTGAGCAACAAGACTTAGGATTTATAATTTACAGGAAGAAACATGAAACGACAAATTTTATAGATGAATCTTTATATTACGATTTGCCGGATGAAAATGGAAATTGGAAGAAATTTGAAATAAGATTTGAAAACACAGAAGGGTTTGAAGAGTATAAGTTAGAATCTTATACATGCATACCACTTATTGCAAAAAGAGTTTTCGAAAAATTGATCTCGATTTTGCCGAAAAATTCTTATTTAATTAAAAAAAAAAGTATCCATAACCGAAAAATTCATTTTATTCTTGGGAGTCATCCAAAAGGAAAGAAATGCATTTGGATGGAGCCATTCTTTTTAAAGAGTAAAAAACTGTGGGGTATTTTATTTGATTATGCTTTTGTTGTAGATGTTAATGAAAAAAGTGATTCAAAATTCAAATTAGATAAAGACATACTTATTGCAAGTGGTACTCTTAATAGTAAAGGTGCAAGTAATGTAGATTATTACCTCTTTAAACATAATCATATTGAATATTTTTTAAAGGAAGTACTTCCTAAAATAAACTCTGGTCTTGAAGATAAATTACAATCTAATCTATTAGAAATTCAATCGAAACTGCTCGCTTCAAAAATATATGTTTTTGGTAATGGATTTACAAGCAATTCATCCTATTTAGGTTTAACGAGAAACCCTCCATTAGAGCAGATTGTTGAGGAAGTAAATTTTTATTTTATTTACAAAAATAGTGACAGGGAAATTGCAGTTTCATTATTAAAGGGTCTTAGAGGCGATTTAAGTCCTACTACTTTTAATGGGATGACTAAACTCTTTCGTCTGCCTTTCTCAAATGATTTAATAAAAGGCGCTGCAATTTTAGAATTTTCTGATGCATTAATTGATAGAGAAATTGAAACTATAAAATCATTAGGCAAAAATGTTATACCGGTAATTATAACAAACTCAAAAAAAAATGAAGATGATGAAAGATTGTATTATTGGTTAAAACATAAGTTCACAAACGAAAGAATTCCTTGTCAAGTTGTGACCAAAGAGTTAATCAAAAATGAATATAGTTTAAAATATTCTTTAAGTAATATAGGCTTGCAAATTTTTGCCAAGGCAGGGGGAAAACCTTGGAAAATGAAACCGGCAACAAATGAATATCTTATTATAGGAATTGGACAATCGTACAATTTAGAAAAAACTGAGCAAGGAAATTTAATCGAAAAAAATCTTACTTATTCAGTACTTACAGATTCAAGTGGAATATTCAAAGATATTCACGTTATAGGAGAAGGTGTTGAATCAGATGATACTTATTACGAGCAGCTTGTTTCAAATATTTCAAACATAATTATTAACTCCGGTTACAGAAAAATTTCAATACATGCTCCCTTTCGATTAAGCAAAGACAAGATTCTAAATAGAGTTATAAGTAGAGTAAATTTCGATATTGAATTAAGTGTGCTTGTAATAAACAGTAAGAATGATTATTTCGGTTATGATTATGGTAATAACGGTTTAGTTCCTTTCGAAAGTACTTACATAAAATTATCGCATGATGAGTTTTTAGTCTGGTTTGAAGGCTTACAATTTAATAACCCAAAAATTAGTAAAAGGTTTGGAAATCCTTTATTAATAAAGTTTTGGTATTTTAATAAAGAGGAGTTATTTCATGACTATGATTATAAAGAAAGATTATTACAAGATTGTATAAATCTTTCAGGTGCTAATTGGCGAGGTTTTAAAGCAAAACAACTTCCCGTTTCTGTCTTCTATTGTCAAAGAATTGCAGAATTTATTGCAAAATTTCACCAATATAACTTAAGTCATATTGACATTGATAATTTAAAACCGTGGTTTCTATAATATTAATATGAAAAAACAATTTGGTGTAAATAAAATCATTGTTCTACTCGGTGCCGGTGCAAGTTGCGATGCTAATATTAAGAACTCTGTCCAAATGATTGCTGAGATTGAAAGCAAATTAGAAAGTGATTGGAAAGAATTTAAAGAACTATTTAATTACATCGAGAGTTCGCATTTTCATTTAGAACGAATCAAAAATGTTCGTCCGCAGGAAATAAATTTTAATATTGAAAATTTAGTAGAGTTATTAGATACCATTGTAAGAATTTCCAAGAAGGAAGTTGAGGGTTATAATTTTGTTGGCTCTTGGGAAAAAGAATTATATTCTGTTGCCGGTAACAATTTTGACAAAGCTCAGAGCTTCAAAAATGAAATATTGAAAAAACTAAAAGACAAATGGTTGTCCCCCGGTGATTTTAAAATTGCCTCCGCTTACTATAGAAAATTAGCTTATACAAATTACACACATCCTTTAAAAATATTTTCTTTAAACTATGATATGTGTGTTGAACATAATGTTGAGGTGGAAGGCAAGATTTTAGAACGAGGATTTGATGAAAAGAGACTTTGGGATTATAGGAGATATGACATTAATAAAGACGAAACGGCAGATTTTTATTTGTACAAGTTGCATGGTTCTTTGGATTGGTATCGAGATGAAGAATCAAGATTAACATACGTTGATGGAGTTCAAACAATTAATCCTTTGCAAATGCAGATAATATTTGGTGTGCAAAATAAGTTACAATCTTATGATCCATTCAATTTTTATTTTTACGCTTTCAGAGAGGCTTGTTTCGAGGCAGAGTTAATTGTAGTAAGTGGTTATGGATTTATGGACAAGCATATAAATGATAATATAGCAAATGCATTTAAAATTAATCCCCATAAAAAATTATTGATTAATAATTTGCTTAAAGCAAATCAAAGTTTAGAAGAATACAAAAAAATCATCGCACATCGCCTTCAGATAACAGAGGAAAATATTGAAGTTGTAAATTGCGCAGCAAAGAGTTTTTTTACCGAAAAGTTGAATATAGATTTTTTTGCTTCATTGTTCCCAGACTCCTTAGAAGAAGAAGTATTGCCTCAATGACATTATTTGCGAAAAAGTCTTACGAGTTTACCTCTTAAAATAATGAATAGCAATGCCTTTTTATTCATAAAATTCTTCTTACTTTCTATTTTGAACTCTTCTAAGTAACATGGCTAAAATTTGCCCATGTATTCTACAGTAATTCCTTTCATTTTACCTTTATTAAGTCATTGATTTTTGCAAATGTGTAAATGAAAATGTGAGTTTATGAAAAACAAAATTTCAATCAATTTTAGCAGGAAAAAACACTTTAAATGGTGCTCAAGCTTATCAAAACTTGAGGTATTTTCTCTGGAAGTTTTACTATTCTTTTTCCCTTTTATCTTTTGTTATTTCCATCAATTCCTGAAAAGGATTTTTAGTTATCTCTATCATTTGTTTTCAAACTTCATTAACTCAGATTTTCCTTTTAAAGAACAGATTTGTTTAAATGCATTAATGTGCCCGGTCTTGCACATGGCAAGATGTACAAACTGCGGGTTTATGAAAGACAATAGAAAATAACTTGAGAACAACCATAAGAAAAGATTATGAAGAAGCAGGAAAATGAGGTGCGAAAAATATTTGTCAAAATTCGTATGAACGAAAGTGAATTAACACAGGTAAAAAAGAATCAGCAACAAACCACGGAAAGAAATCTTAGCAACTACATCCGCAAAGTGTCTTTACAAAAACCTGTTATTGTAAAATACCGTAATCAATCAGCAGATGATTTTTTACGTGATATGCTGGAATTAAAAAAAGAATTGAATGCAGTCGGCAACAATTTTAATCAAGCAGTAAAAAAATTGCACATACTGGACAAGATACCGGAATTCCGTTCATGGGTAAATACAAATGATTCGCTGCAACAGTCTTTAATAAGAAAAGTAGAAGAAATAAAATTACGTATGAATCAACTCTATGAACAATGGTTGCGAAAATAACAACACCGCATCGAATTATGGATGCTTTAAATTATAACGAAAAGAAAATTCAAAAACGAACAGCAGAATGTATTTATGCCGGCAATTATTTAAGCGAACCCGGCAAGATGAATTTTTATCAAAAGTTGGAAGGCTTTGAAAACAGGAATGTTTTAAATGAAAGGGCTACTACAAAAACACTTCATGTTTCTCTCAATTTCGATCCATCAGAAAAGTTATCGAATGACAAGCTTAAAGAAATAGCTTCTGTGTATATGGAGAAGATTGGTTTTGGTGAACAGCCTTATTTGATTTATCAGCACTTTGATGCAGGACATCCGCACGTACACATTGTTAGCACCACAATTCGCTCAGACGGAACACGAATAAACACACACAATATCGGGCGTAACCAATCTGAAAGAGCAAGGAAAGAAATTGAGCAAATGTATAAGCTTGTAAGAGCAGAAAATCAAAAGGAAATTTTAAAGCAACAAATAAAACCTGTTGATGCAAGCAAAGTAGTCTATGGAAAATCAGAAACAAAAAGAAGCATTACGAATGTAGTTAATTCTGTTGTGAATAGTTACAAATACACTTCAATTCCGGAACTCAATGCAACGCTAAAGCAATTCAATGTAATTGCAGACAGAGGAAATGAAGAAGGAAGAATTTATAAACATCGCGGATTGATGTATCGCATTTTAGATGAAAATGGGAACAAAGTTGGTGTGCCAATAAAAGCAAGTTCCATCAGCAGTAAACCAACACTTGATAATCTTGAAGAAAAGTTTTTGGTAAATGAAACAGCAAGAGAGCCATTCAAGCAAAGAACGAAAGAAGTTATTAATGAAGTTTTTAAGAAGCAAGTATCAGGAATAAAAGAATTGATCGAAGAATTGGCAAAGAAACAAGTTTACACAGTGCTAAGACAAAATACAGAAGGACGTGTTTACGGGATAACATTTGTGGACAATCAAACCAAATGTGTTTTTAACGGCAGTGATCTTGGCAAGCAATACGGTGTTGCAGCTTTGCAAAGCAGAATCAATGTTTCAGGTAATCAAGTGAAAGAAAAAGAGATTTCTCAATATGATCAATATTCAGATAAACAATCGGGTAATTCCCAAAAAGATTTGCCTTTGAAAAATGATAAAGAACAAACTTTAAACATGACAATACAAAATGAAAATTTGTTAGAACAATTGCTATCACCCAAACAACAAAATGGAAATGTTCCATTTCAACTTAAGCGAAAGAAAAAACGGAAGAAAAGAAATTTAGGATTGTAGTAGCGAGTAATGGGTTGTCAATTGTGAGGAAGAAAATTTTAGTGATGATTCATGATCAGCAGTACAAGTCCCGACTTTGTCGGGATTCCGATAAATCGGAAAGATGCGACGCAACAGGCGATCATAGTAGTAATACAGACGGGTACAAAAAAATCAACTACAAAAATTTAAAAACGTTTATTATGTCAGGCGGTACAGGAGAGAATGAACAAGGGTTAATGAAAATACTGGATTTCACAAGACTTGCAGCAATTGTGGTTTTACTGTTGCATTTTTATTATTACTGTTATAAAGCTTTTGAGGAATGGCGGCTTTCAACAACCATTACAAGCAGGCTGTTGCAAAATATTTACAACACAGGATTGTTTAACGACTTCAATTTATCAAAATTGATTGCATTAGGATTGCTTGTTATTTCATTGATTGGCGCTAAAGGAAGAAAAGATGAAAAGCTGAATAGCAAAAGCATTGTGATGTGGTTGTTGACGGGTTTGTTTTTATTCTTTCTCAGCGAACTGCTTTTTTACCTTAGTGAATCAGTTAAAACGGTTGCGGTTATTTACATGACGATTTCGAGCGCAGGGTTTTTATTGATACTAAGCAGCGGCACAATGTTATCGAGGTTAATCAAGGTTCGTTTATCAAAAGATGTTTTCAATGAACTGAATGAATCTTTTCCACAGGAAGAAAGATTTATTGAAAATGAATTTTCCGTTAACCTTCCTGCGCAATATAAGTTGAAACAAAGAATAAGAAAAAGTTGGATCAATATCATTAATCCGTTTCGTGGTTTGTTGGTAATTGGTAGTCCCGGTGCGGGTAAATCATGGTTTATTATTCAGCATGTAATTAAGCAACACATAGAGAAAGGATTTGCAATGTTTGTGTATGACTTTAAATATGATGACCTGACAAGGATTGCTTATAACTGGCTTCTCCAGCATAAAAATAAGTTTGATGTTACACCTTCATTCTTTATGATCAATTTTGATAATCTTTCTGTATCGCATCGCTGTAATCCTTTAGAACCTTCATCCATGCACGATATAACTGATGCAACTGAATCTGCAAGAACAATACTTTTAGGATTAAACAGGGAATGGATAAATAAGCAGGGAGATTTCTTTGTAGAATCTCCAATCAATTTTGTCACTGCTGTAATATGGTTTCTTCGTAAGTATGAAGATGGAAAATATTGTACACTTCCTCATGTGATAGAACTGATGCAATGTGCGTATGACGAATTATTTCCGGTGCTCAATACTCAGGCTGAAATTGAAGTGTTGGTAAATCCTTTCATTACAGCTTATCAGAATGATGCAATGGAACAACTGGAAGGACAAGTTGCTTCAGCGAAGATCGGAATGGCAAGGCTTGCATCTCCGCAATTGTATTGGGTGCTTTCGGGAAATGATTTTACACTTGATATAAATAATCCGGTGCATCCCAAAATTGTTTGCCTGGGTAATAATCCTGAGAAGCAACAAATTTACGGGGCTGTATTATCACTGTATGTTTCAAGATTAGTGAGACAAGTAAACAAAAAAGGACAACAAAAGTGTAGTCTTGTTTTTGATGAATTTCCAACTATCTTTTTTAATCACATTGATTCATTGATTGCAACGGCAAGAAGTAACAAAGTAGCCACAACTTTAGCGATGCAGGATTTTAGTCAATTGAAAAAAGATTATGGCAAAGAACAGGCAGATGTAATTGTAAACATAACAGGTAACATCATTAGCGGGCAGGTATCGGGTGAGACATCTAAGCTATTATCGGAACGTTTTGGAAAGATTATGCAGGACAGAGAAAGTGTTTCTATAAATCGAACAGATACTTCTATCAGTCGTTCAACACAGCTTGATTACGCAATACCGGCATCGAAAATTGCTTCTCTGTCTTCAGGAGAATTCGTAGGCATGGTTGCAGATGATCCACATGAAAAAATTAAGTTGAAAATGTTCAATGTAGAAATTATGAATGATACAGAGCGATTAAATAATGAAACTAAACGATATAAAGACATACCTGTTGTTTCAAATGTTTCAAATTATGGACGCATCAAGAGATTAGAATATGAACTGGAATATGCCGATGGCAGAGTTTATATAAAACCGGTGAAAATAATAAAACCCGTTGCGATGAAGGTTCCCAACGGGTTTATGAATGATCATACTTTCTTCTTGCGAGTAACAATTACTTTATTCAAACAAAAATATAATTATTCTGTAGCAAGGTTAGTATATCATTGTTTTAAAAAGCCGATAAAAATGGATGACGATTCCATTGTGATTCTCACCAAGGATGGAAACGGGTTGAATATTAAACCTTCCAATTTAAAATTAGCTTCACTTTCTGAAAAGCAAAAGCGAATATTTGATTTAAATCGCAGGGAGCCGCTTGTTGTTGAAGAGGAAGCCAGGAAAAGGGCTATTGCAAAACTAATACTGACAAAAAGTAAACAGGTAACACAATATAGCATGCGGGGTAAGAAAATCAGAACTTATAAAAGCGCTGCTGTTGCTGCTGGGGAAACAGGTATCAATCCCAGCCACATTAGTAATAGGGCAAGCGGCAATGAATTTTCTGCAGGAGGCTTTATATGGAGGTTCGGCAAAGCCAGCAGGGTTGATATTACACCAATGCTTGAAAAAATAGCGCAACGCAGTAAAAACAATAAAGAAGCCTTTGGTAAAAAGGTGACACAATATAAAATGAACGGGGAACGTGTTGCTGTTTATCCAACAATTAATGATGCAGCAAAAGCCACGGGAATAAAGAATGTTGAAATATCCAAAGTAATGCAAAACAAGAGATTTAGCGCAGGTGGTTTTTATTGGAAAAAGGGATATGGTCCTGCTATGATTGATTTATCAGGTCATCTATATGGTGAAGTCTTGAGGGCAAAGAATAGGCAGCGACCCGTTAAACAATATTCAAATGAAGGGGAATATTTGCGAACATTTAATAGTATAAATGAAGCTGCCAATGCAGTTGGCATAAATAGTACAACAGTTATTGGAGTATTAAAAAGTAAACATAAAACTGCTGGTGGTTATAAATGGAAATATACAAAGCAACGCTCTGTGTCTAATGGCTAATTAATCTTTAGAAATGCTATATCACTAGCGTTGCGTTGTTGTAATCATTTGTTCTTTGAAAGTATTGTCAGTATTGAGTTTGCGATGATAGAATGCCTAAGACGATTTGATTTTTTGGGAAAAAATAAAAGTGCAATTTGCTGTAAATCATTTACTAATGAATGGCGGCAAATATGTATTTTCTCAAATAATGGATTTGGTTTCCTCCACATCCTTTCAAACCCTTGTTACACGCCACAAAGGAGAATATAAGGTAAAAGATTTTAGCTGCTGGAAACAGTTTTTATGCATGGCATTCGGTCAACTTTCCCATCGGGAAAGTTTAAGTGATACACTGATGTGTTTAAAAGCAAATGCACATAAACTCTACCATCTCGGCATTAGTGAATTAGTCGTGAACAGCACACTTACCAGAGCCAATGAAAATCGTTCTTATCGCATTTATGAACAGTTGGCTATGCTGCTTATTAAACAGGCAAAGCAATTATATCTTGGCGATAATGATTTGGAAGTGCAGTTGAAAAATAATGTATTTGCCATACTACTTTTTACTGGGCTACTTTTCGCAGTACAAAAGGCGGTATAAAGTTGCACACACAGTTAGATTTAAAAACATCTATTCCTGAGTTCATATTATTTTCTACCGCTTCGGTTCATGACGTAAATGTGTTAGATGTCATTTCCTTTGAAGCCAACAGCTTTTATATAATGGACAGAGGATATGTGGACTACAAGCGGCTTTACAGGATTCATCAATGTGATGCTTTCTTTGTTACAAGAACCAAAGACAACATGAACTATCGGCGGTTGTATTCACGTGCAGTTGATAAAACCAAAGGTGTTCTTTGCGACCAGACTATCATGCTTAATGGTTACTATGCGGCAAAAGATTATCCTGAAAAAATGCGCAGGATAAAATTCTATGATGAGGAAACAGGAAAGGTTTTAATCTTTCTTACCAACAACTTTTATCTTGCAGCCATTGAAATAGCACAGTTGTATAAACACCGATGGAAAACAGAATTGTTTTTTAAGTGGATAAAACAACATCTGAAAATAAAATCCTTTTGGGGACATTCAGAGAATGCAGTAAAAACACAGGTATG
>WNGE01003727.1_pt1 | contig 24571 bp, 27 predicted proteins | sample 5400651 | NCBI WGS metagenome assembly WNGE01 (sample SAMN13153370, study PRJNA577476) | soil metagenome | isolation source: 60 cm soil or saprolite under grassland replicate 2 | place: USA:California | collected 2016-06-15
TGGGGGATTATCCGTTTTTTGACGAGCGCTTCGATTCTGCGGGAAAAAAGAAAGACCATCCGTTTAATGACCCCGAGTACAAAGGGGCTTCGATTCTTTTTGTTAACAAGAATTTCGGCTGCGGTTCTTCTCGGGAGCACGCGCCACAGGCGCTGTACCGTTTCGGCATCAAAGCCATCGTCGGCGAGTCTTTCGCAGCGATCTTCGCCGGGAACTGTACGATGATGGGTCTGCCCGCTGTCGTCGTCGCCGCCAAGGATATTGAACAGCTCATGAAGAGTGTCGAAGATTTTCCGCAAACCGAGTACAGCGTGGATCTCGAAAACAAAACGATTTCTTACGGCAGTCAAAAGATTGCCATCGACTTACCGGAAACCTACCGCACTGCGCTAATGAAAGGTTTTTGGGACTCCACTGCATTGCTGCGCTCGAATCTCGAACAAGTAAAAAGAACCGCGGCAAAATTACCGTACATGACTGGATTCACCAGCTAGGGTCACAGTCTGTTCTTCATAACCACCGACTCGTGTTCGCGACCGCTAATACCTAATACCAAAATGCAGGGAATCGCGTCGTGGCGATTGAATCGCTGCTCCGGAAAACTGAATGGATTAGAAGAATTTTCGCTCAGCCTACAATTAAGAATTGGCTAGGAGGCTAGTTGTGGCGAATAAATGGGACGAACGTAAAAAAGCAAAAGAAGACGAGTATTTCGTCAAACAAGAGCGCGAGCTGCTCGCCAAATTAAAGGTGAAGCAAGAAGCCGAGACCAAAGAGGCGGCGAAGAAAGCCTCGTACATGATTTGTCCTAAATGTGGCGCGCCGCTGAAGGAACGGAGCTTTCAGAAAATTCTTATTGATCAGTGTAGCGGTTGCGGCGGTGTTTGGCTCGATGCCGGTGAGATGGAACAGGTCGCGGAGAAGGAAGGCGGTAGCTGGCTGGGTAAGTTTTGGCAGAAGAACAGTTAGGCGGTCGGCGGTCGTTTCTTGACACCAATGAAACAGATCCGCTAGGTTTCTCGCTGAGGTTAGCATTGTCAAGGAGGCCATTATGAAACCGGTAGCACGAATAGCTGCAATTGCCGTTGTGGTTGCGCTGGTGCAGTCGGTGGGTTTCGATTTGAACCTGGTTCGAGCGCAAGAAGGTAAGATCGTTCCTTACGTTCCGACGCCTCAAGAAGTGGTGGAGCGAATGCTCGATCTGGCCCAAGTTAAAAAGGGAGATGTGGTCTACGATTTGGGTTCCGGCGACGGGCGGATCGTCGTCACGGCGGCGAAAAAGTACGGGGTGAAGGCGATTGGATTCGAAATCGACCCGGAGCGCATCAAAGAATCCCATGAGAACATCAAAAAAGCCGGAGTCGAAAAGCTGGTCGAAATACGCCAGCAGGATATTCGCACGGTCGATTTGTCGCCGGCGACGGTGCTGACTATGTATCTGCTGCCGGAGGTGAATCTGATGATCCGGCCAAACATTTGGAAGCAAATGAAGCCGGGCTCACGCGTTGTCTCCCACGACTTCGACATGGGCGACTGGAAGCCGCTTAAGACCGAAAACATCAAGGACGGATCGAGCTGGGACCACACGCTCTATCTCTGGCACGTCGAAGCGCCGAAGAAATGATGGTGAGCACCAGAGACAGTCTATGAAACTGAAGCAAACCCTACTTGGTATAATTCTGGAGCTTGGTTTTGCATGCGGCGTTACGGTAGCTGCGGAGATCAAGATCGGTGTCGCCGAAGCTTTAACAGGCAACGCGGCGCAATACGGCGTGCCGATCCGCAAGGGCTTTGAACTGGCCGTCGGTGAGCTCAATGGGAGCGGCGGCATCAATGGCAATAAGATCGAGCTGGTGATTGAAGACGAGCAGGGCAAGAAGGAAGAAGCGATCAACGTCTTCAAGAAACTGATTTTCCAGGACAAAGTCTTGATGTTGTTCGGTCCGACGCTGTCGAATTCGGCCCAAGCTTCCGATCCGGTCGCCCAGGCTGGCAAAGTCGTCGTGTTCGGGACCTCGAACACGGCTGACGGGATTACTTCGATCGGCAATTATGTGTTTCGCAATTCGGTCACCGAGGCGGATATCCTGCCGGTAACACTGAAGGTCGCGGCGCAGAAAACCGGCTTGAAAAAAGTCGCTGTGCTATACGGTAACGACGATATTTTTACCAAGAGCGGCTACGATAATTTCGTCAAAACTTTGCAAGCCCTGAAGATACCAGTAGCGACGACCGAGACCTTTGCCAAAGGCGATGTGGATTTCAAACCACAACTGACCAAGATAAAGGCCAGTAATCCTGACGCGATCGTGCTTTCAGCCCTGGTGGCGGAAGGCGGGCCAATCATGGTTCAGGCGCGCCAGTTGGCGATCACCTTGCCGTTCATCGGCGGCAACGGCATGAACTCGCCGCGCGTGTTTGAGCTGGCAAAAGACAGCTCGGATAATCTCTGGGTCGGTAGCCCCTGGTCGGTGGAAAATCCAGCGGCGGAAAACAAACGCTTTATCGCTGCCTATCAAAAAGCCTACGGCTCGCTGCCGGATCAATTTGCCGCTCAAGCTTATGACGCGGTCTATATCGTCGCCCAGGCACTTAAGAAAGTTAAGCCGACGGGCAAGCTCGATGCCGACCGCAAGGCGTTGCGAGACGCGTTACCTGGGACGCAGTGGACCGGCGTCACAGGCCCCTTCAAGTTCCGACAAGTCACCGGTCGTGACAGCAAGCCCGCCGGCTACGATGCCGTGCAAACCGCCATCGTCATGATGACCAAGGGCAATCAGTACGTCATCCAAAAATAGCGGATGCTCGCGCAGCAACTCGTCAATGCGATTTCACTGGGTGGCGTCTACGCTCTCTTCGCGCTCGGCTTTACCTTAGTCTTTGGTGTACTGAACGTCGTAAACCTCGCCCACGGCGCGATATTCATGCTCGGCGCCTACGCGGCTTTACAAGCAGTTATCCATCTGCGCTTGCCGTTGCTGGCGTCTGCCCTCGTTGCAATGCTGATCACGGGCGTCGCCGGCTGGCTGCTCGATAGACTGATTTTTGCACCATTGCGGACGCGCCGGGCGCCGCATCTGGCGCCGATGATCGCAACCATCGGTTTGGCTATTTCATTGAATAGTTTAGTTCAAGGCTTCTTTGGCGCCGAGAATCTGCGATTTCCTGTGGATGCGCTGTTGGCAGAGGGGTTAAGTATCGCCGGCGTCCAGATTACCTGGCTTGAGTTGCGCATTATATTTTTGGCCTTCGTATTGATGGCCGCGTTGCTCTGGGGCCTTAAAAAAACCCGCATCGGCTGCGCTTTGCGCGGCTTGGCCGAATCGCCCAAGGCGGCGGCGTTAATGGGAGTGGACGTTGAAGGGCTCTTCCGCATGACCTCAGTCATCGCAGCCGCGCTTGGCGGCGTGGCCGGCGTCCTGATCGCCCTATATACCAACGCCGTGTTTCCGCAGATGGGCCAGCCGATGTTGCACAAGGGCATCGCCGTCGTGATCCTTGGCGGGATGGGCGACATTCGCGGCGCTTTGCTCGGCGGCTTCTTTCTCGGTTTTGCCGAGGTGCTTTCGGTGGCCTACGTTGGTTCGACCATGCGCGACGCAGTGGCTTTCGGTCTTTTATTCGTCATCCTATTATTCCGGCCAGAAGGCTTGTTTGGCAAATCCGCACAACGGCGAGCCTAACGAACGCCGCTAATACCAACCCAAAGAATATGCCATGGAATGGCTGGAAAGTTTCTGGGCAACCTACAGCACCTTGGTTCTATCTGTTGGGACCAACGTTTTGCTGGCGCTATCGATCTACTTGACTCTGGCATGCGGTCTGCTCACGGTGGCCAATGCCGCTTTCATGGGACTTGGCGCCTATACCGCGGGGCTGCTCACGATAAATACCGGGACGCCGTTTCTGCTTGCTCTGCTACTCGGTGCACTTGTTCCCGCGTTGGTCGCCTTGATCATAGGGCGGCCGACGTTGCGATTGTCCGGCGTATATCTCGCGATGGCAACTCTGGCTTTTGGCGAAGTCGTGCGCATCGTGATCCTTAATGCAGAAAATCTCACTGGCGGCGCCCTAGGCCTCAATGGCATTCCACAGCTGACGGGATGGTTTGAAGTGATGTCGGCCGTGAGTTTTACACTCTACATTTTACTGCGACTGGCGCGTTCGCGCGTCGGCCGCGCCATGGCGGCGATCCGTCAAGACGAGATTGCTACTGAACTGATGGGATTGAATGTTCGCTCCTATAAACTATTCGTCTTCGTGTTCGGTGCAGCACTGGCCGGATTGGCGGGCGCGCTTAACGCTCATTTTACCTTTTTCATTAGCCCCAATGAGTATGGTTTTGAACGCGGCGTTGAGATTCTCGCGATGGGAGTACTCGGTGGCAGCGGTAGTCCATGGGGTGCGGTGATTGGCGGTCTATTGATCACGCTGCTGCCGGAACTGTTGCGCGGCCTCGGCCACTATCGTCCACTTATTAACGGGGTGATCTTGATCGTCATCATTCTTTATGCGCCCAGAGGAATTTGGGAACTAACACGCTATGTGAGGTTCCCGACAAGAACACCGACCGCCAATTGACTATGCTCACACTGTCAGGGATCTCTAAGCATTTCGGCGGACTTCAGGTGTTGGAAGACGTCAGTTTGACGGTACCCGAGCATGGGATCTTTGGTCTGATCGGCCCCAACGGCGCTGGAAAAACCACGGTGTTCAATCTTATTTCCGGTTTGCTTGTCCCTAGCGCCGGGACGATCGATTGGGCGGGCCGGCGACTCGACGGCATGGCCCCCTTTCGCATTACCCGCTCGGGTATCGCGCGAACCTTCCAAAACATACGCGTCTTCAGAGAGATGACGCTGATTGAAAACGTCCTCGTTGCGATGGGGGATCACTCACGCGACAACGTCTTCAGACTTATCCTACCTTTGTCCCGCTTCCGCGATGTGGAACAGCGCGAAGAGAAAACCGCGCGCGAGCTTTTATCCAGAGTAGGGCTTGCGGACAAGGCCAGGCTTCTTGCCGGAACACTTTCATATGGCGAGCAACGGCGCCTCGAATTGGCGCGAGCCCTCGCAACGGAGCCGAAGTTACTTTTACTGGACGAACCCGCGGCCGGAATGAACGCCGTCGAAAAGCAGCATTTGATGAATGAGGTCACCAGGCTCGATGAAAGCGGCCTCAGTATTTTAATCATCGAGCACGATATGCGATTTATCATGGGCTTGTGTGAGCAAGTCGCAGTGTTGAACTTTGGCAGGCTGATTGCCCGGGGCACTCCCGATGAAATTCGCGCAAACCCTGAAGTCGTCGAGGCCTATCTGGGACGAGATGATGAGCCAGGCTCTGCGTCAGGGGCGAACCTCCCATGAGCGATTTTCTCGTAGTTTCGGGATTGCGGGTCCATTACGACGCAATCGAAGCGGTGAAGGGCATTGATCTGAGTCTTCACAAGGGTCAGATCACGACCTTGCTCGGCGCCAATGGCGCAGGTAAATCCTCCACATTATTGGCGCTTTCAGGCTTGCTCCGAGCGAGCGCGGGTTCGATCATTTTCGATGGCGTGGAATTGCGAAATCTACCGCCACACCGAATCCATGCCTGCGGTCTTATACAGGTTCCCGAGGGCCGGGAAATTCTGACGACGCTCACAGTCAGAGAAAATTTGTTATTGGGAGCTTATCGACGCCAGCGACGAGAAGAAATCGCAGCAGATCTAGAAAATACGTTGATGCTGTTTCCACGCCTTAAAGAGCGGCTCGACGGCGCAGCGGGCAATCTTTCCGGCGGCGAGCAGCAAATGTTGGCGATTGCCCGAGCGCTCATGGCCCGGCCCCGCCTGCTGCTGTTAGATGAGCCTTCGATGGGATTGGCGCCGCTCCTGGTGCAGGAAATTTTTAAAACCTTGCGGCAACTGAATGAGCAGGGGTTGACGATCTTTTTGGTCGAGCAGAACGTGCGCCAAGCGCTAAGAGTTGCTCATTATGCTTACGTCATGGAAAACGGCGAGATAGTGCTGTCCGGCGCCAGCTCAGAGCTACTCAACAATCCCAAGGTGATCGAAGCTTATCTGGGGGCCTAGGGAGCTTAGGGAGTATGGAGATGGTCCCGAATTTTTGCGCTCACGCGCCATTGTGAATCAACCCAGCCACGCGAAAACCATAATGACGCCGACTGTCAGCTCGTGCGAGGGATTTACAGAATTGTTTCAGCTTGTGCCAGTTTTCGTTTTTCCTGCACTTCTCTGTAGGACTTTCCTGCGAATGTCTGTCGGAAATTCCAATTTTTGTCGCTTTTTGGCGGGTTCCGGCTCGCTTCCATTAATGGCATGAAATCTGCCTATCTCGGGCCAAAGAGTTAGCGACATGCAGGAGGATCACTGATGGATGAAATTCTGACGGCTAGTGAAGTTGCAGAGCTGTTGCAAATCCACCCGCGGACGGTTTACAAGCTCGTCAAAGAGGGGTCTATCCCGGGGCGCAAATTCGGTGGCGGGTGGCGCTTTAGTCGGAGCGAGATTCTCGCCATGGTTTCGCCTCAAGGAACTACGCCGCCGCCAGGCAAGATGCATACGGAAGAACGTTAATCTGCCGATTCCCCAGTAGACTAGCTAAATTTCCAGCTCACCAAACTATGCCGGCCGGACTATGGAGTCCGGTCGACACGGGCGCCAATTCGTCCCTTACTGCGGTGCAATAGCCCGCGGTGGAGATTTCCCATTTTTGCCACGGCCTTGACTTAGTGCGCGTTCCAACGCTAGGAGATACGCACAACCCGTTATTCGCGGAGATACGATAATCCAATGAGCGGTGCACTAGCAGGAATCAAAGTCGTAGAAGCGGCAAGTTACGTGACCGGCCCTTTTGCTGCGCAGCTGTTGGCGGACATGGGGGCGGAAGTTATCAAAATCGAAGAGCCCAAACGAGGCGATCCTTTTCGCGGCTGGGGCGAACGAAATTACTCGGCGACGTTCTGCAGTTTAAACCGCAACAAGCAAAGCATCACGCTCGATCTGCGCACCGATGAGGCAACCGAGATCGCCCGTAGACTTGCATCCAGGGCCGACGTGCTGATTCAAAATTTTCGCCCCGGGGTTATGGAGAAGCGCGGTCTGGGATACGATGACATCAAGAAGCTCAATCCCAAAATAGTCTACTGTTCGATTTCAGGATTCGGCCCCCGGGGACCATACCGCGATATGCCCGGATACGATACGGTCGGCCAAGCACGCAGCGGACTCTTGAGCTTGTTGACCGACCCGGGAAAGCCGCAAGGGATGGGGATTTCATTTTCCGATCATTTGACCGGCATGTACGCTTGCTATGGGGTTTTGGGCGCCCTGATGAACCGCATGCTCACCGGCGATGGACAGCATGTTGAGACTTCGTTACTACGCGCCTCAGTATCTTTCGTCAGCGAAAATGCCGCGCGCTACTTCGAGACCGGGCATGTGCCAAGGCGCAAACATCGCACGACCACCGCCGGTGTGTTTGCTTTTGAGGATCAAGACGGATTGCCTTTCGTTCTGCATATGTCATCGCCCGACAAATTTTGGCTTGGTCTCTTCGACGTCGTTGGCAAGCCGGAATGGGCTCAAGATACCCGTTTTAAGAATCGTAAAGGAAGGATGGAAAATTACGATGCTCTAGTCGAAGAGTTGCAGCCGATCTTTCGAAGCGGCGGTCGCGATGATTGGCTCCGCCGGTTGGCAGAAAAGGATGTTCCTGCCGCGCCAATCAACACGCTTGACGAAGTGTTCGCTGATCCGCAGGTGCGCGAGTATGATTTTCCTATCGAAATCGAGCATCCGAAGATGGGCAAAATGAAATTGGTCGGCAACGCCGTCGACATGAGCCGCACTCCGCCGAGCATCGATCGTCCGCCACCGGTATTGGGGGAACATACGGAAGAGATTCTGGCGTCACTTGGTTACGACAGCGGCAAGATTTCCGCTCTCCGAGACCGGGGAGTTATATAGAACGGTTGGAGTATTAGAGTGATGGAATAATGGAATGATGGGGAGGGTGCCAATACTCCAACATTCCATTATTCCAAAGTATTTCTTTCGATGCGTCATCCTAGTTTAACCCCGCTGTCCCACGATCATCATCACGGTTTGGCCTTGGCGCTGCGCTGCCGCAAGCAGGCGCTCGGCCAAATCAAACCGACGGGTGCGACAGGGCTGCGCGAGCGGGCGAAGGAATTCTTATCGTTCTACGCCAGCAATCTGGTAGCGCACTTTCGCGCCGAAGAGGAAGTCCTGTTTCCATTGCTCGGTAATGCGGCGCCAGGGAGCAGCAGAGTTATTGACGAACTGCTTAGCGATCACGAGCAGATCCGCCGAGCGGCCGCGCAGCTGGAAAACGGCACTGGCTTGGCGAAATTGATTTTCGATCTAGGCGATCTACTCGAACGTCACATCCGCAAAGAAGAGCGGGAACTGTTCCCACTCTTCGAGCAGCATGTGAAGGCGGCTGAGGCTGTCGCGATTGGTCAGGAGCTTAAGAAAGTCCTTGAAGCCGGAACTGTTTAGCATCTCCGGGTTCCGGAGTCTCAAAATCGGTCGGGTGTGGACAAATCAAGCTGTCATTCCGACTCGAACCGGGGAATCTTGCATCAAGTTGAGATCCTTCAATTGGTCTTTTAGGACAGTAGCTGGAGGAATGGACGCCACAATGGACTATCGGCGATATCCGGAGACGGAGCGCGCCTGGCCCCATGGCTACTCTATAATTTTCAGCAGGACGTGACGACGGTTTTTTGTGTGGGGTCTCACCTGACTAGGCCAGCGGCCCATTTCGATCGCTTTGTCCCATGCGGGACTGGTTAGGACTTCAGGACTCTCGAGCTCGTAAATCGCCGCGTACGTTGGTTCATTCGGGATTTCGATGGTCTTTTTCTCCCCGCCAATATTCATGGTCAGGGCACCTCGCTTGTAACGCGTAACGCCCAGAACGCCCGGCACCTTGTTCAGGTTTGGTATATGTTCCTTGTCATAGACTTCGTTAAAAATTGCTTCGTGCTCGGGGTCGACGTCCATGCTGGCAATCATCAGATACTTTGCTTTGGCTGTCATCGTCGTGATCTCCTCGTGACTGCGCGCTGTGTAGCGGGCCGAAATTACATTCCCAAGAAAGTCGTAATATCCGGGGCTGGAGATTTGATCTCCACCACGATGGATTCTTCGATCCCTTCGACACCGTGGGGTACTCCCTTTGGGTGGCGGCAAACGTCACCGGGGCCGAGAATATACTCTTCAGCGCCGACCGTCATTTTTACTTTCCCTTTGACGACGTAGGCCAGTGACTCGTGCGAATGAACATGCAACGGCGCGCCGACGCCCGGTGTGTAATGAATTTCCAGAAAAGTCATTTCATCGCCTTTGATCAGCGGTTTGACGAGCAGCTCGCCGCCGTACATCGGCTTGCCTTCAATCGATTTTACGATAACGCCGCGAACATCTGCATTTTTGGATAGGATCATATGCTACTCCTTTCTAATCCGCCGCCAATCAAGTGCGAGCGCTGGCGCTGCAGCGACCGAACCCGGTTTGACTGTATCGGCGCAATAGTGGGCTTGTCAAAGCCTCGCCGCTATCGAGTTTCATCAAATTCAGCAGATCTATGTAGCATTTTGGCTACGTTGCTTTAAAAAGCCTTGCCTCGGATTGCGAGATTAGTTAGCCTAGTCGTCATTTGATTACGGCTGCTCGTCGGTTGCCAACGGAAGAAGGAATCTAGAATCATACGATTTGTAACAATCTCCGCTTTGTTCGATTCTGTCAATCATAGGCCGTTCTTTCATTTAGACACGCTTCTTGTAGTCATGCGCTTTTCCTGCGCCATCCTCTGTCAATCTGGATCGCTATTAGAAAAAAGGCGCCGCGTCCATGTTTAGCGGTTATCAAGCGCGACAGGTTGGGGAATGGTTTACGTCATTAGCTGACGAATCCCCCGGGGATAGGCGAAAGAACGTTATCATGCTGCAGTGGCTGGTCACCATTGCAACTTCCTATTTTTCTCTGTTCAGCGGCGGTTCGATCCATGACGACCCGTTGGTTCTAGCGCTGGTCGCGGGGTTGATGCTGACTGCGTTTGTGCTGCAGAAGCTTCCCGAGTCAATTATCCTTTCGACGCACTTCAACACTCTGCTCATTGTCGGCGATATTTTTTTTATTTTGCTCGCGATCGGGCTCAATCGCGAGTCCCCCTGGGATTTGTTTCTGCTCTTTTTTCTCTGCCTTTACATCGCCGGAGTCGGAGAAACTGTTCTCAAAGCAATATTGGGATGTTTGCTTTTCACTATCGTTTTTACCTTCGTGACATTTTCGTCGCAAGAAAAGCTTTGGCTCGATTCGGATACGCTGGTGAGAATTCCATTTTTGTTCGGTGTTTCCATGCTGTACGCCTATTTGGCTCACCAAGCGAAGAGTGAGAAGAGGAGAGCCGACCAAGCCGAACAATCTCAAACTGTCAGGCGCCGGCTAGTTTCCGGTCTGGCTCACGATATCAAAAGCCCGCTTTCGGTCATAAAAGGCTTCGCTGAAGTCATTGGTTTAAACGTAGCGAATGTTCCGGGGCAAGAATACAGTGTGACAGCCGCGCAGCGCATCCAGGAAAACGTCGATCGCATCCTCAGGCTTATCATGGGCTTCTTGGATGCATCGAAGGCAGAAGGGGGTGAAAGTCAACAATTAGCGACATCCGTGGCACTGAACGCGATAATCACCGAAGTCGCGAGACAACAAACGGTGGACTTGCGGAGTAATGATTTGACCGTCGATTTGCGATTGGATCCGAATCTCCCGGAGATCCTGGGTGACACCGCTCAACTTGAACGGGTGTTTTGGAATTTGATGAGCAATGCCATCAAATTCACCGCGGCGAATGGCAAGATCACGATTTCAACCGAGGCTGTCCGCGACCAGGTTTGCGTCAAAGTGAGCGACACCGGCATTGGCATTTCGAAGGATGAGATGCCCTTGCTATTTTCCGAGTTTCGCCGGCTCACGGGAGCTAGCACGACTGAAGGCAGCGGTCTAGGTCTCTATATCGTGAAAAATATCGTTAAGGGTCATGGTGGTACGGTCGATGTCGAAAGCGAATTGGGCGCCGGCGCGACGTTCATTTTGCATTTCCCAATTGCCGGAAAACCCCCAGTATCGCGCGGCGAACAGCGCCAAGAGATCGAGCAGTTTGACTGACGTACAGATGCAACGGCCCGCACGACCTATATTGCTCGGCGTTCACTCTTCTTAAGGAGTGCCGTTGATAGCGGTGGTCGCTGGTTCAATTTGACAAGTCTGAGATCGGGTATTGTTGGCCCGGGCTACTTCCTAAACCCGCCGATGAGCGCTCTTCGGCCGCCGTCCCATAAGCATTGCACGTTGCTGAAGCCCGCCTGACCCAGCCACTTCATCTGCTCTTTCAAAGACGGTCTCATGCGGTCGAAATTTAAAAAACAGCCACCGGTTTTAACTAATGAAAAGGTTTCATCATAGATGGCTCGAATAGTTTCCGGCGCGCGGACATTATGGATCGCGATCGAAGAAACCACTGCGCCAAACGGCCCTTTGATCTTTCGGCTCCAACCGGGCTTACTGAAGTCGCAGAGGACAAACTTCACGCGGCCTTTGAGGCCGGCCATACGCTGACGGCCGAGCTTGACCATCTCGTCTGAACCGTCCTGACATACCGCGGTGGCGTGGGAGAAATGATTGAGGAGAAACTGACTCAACGCGCCGTAACCGGCGCCGAGATCCAACAGGTTAAACTTTGCGCCTTGATCGTAAGGCACGGTTTCAGCAATCAACTGGAAGACGTGCTGTCGTTCGACTTCGCGTTCATCCTGCCGCTCCGCCCAATCGTTCACGTACTTTTTGGAATCCCAATCATGATGGTTCCAAGGGTCCGGTATTTTTGGTTTTGGCATCGCTGTCTCCCAGTATCTTGTTGATTGGAAAAATACCACTACGTTTATTGACGCGCAATCGGAGATCCGCTGTCGTTCATCTGACGACGTAAGCGAAACCTTGATCTTGACTCAAACGGACCCCTTGTCAGGCGACTTCTCTATTTCGTAGGATATGTGCGGGCGAAAAGTCTAAACCTTGGAAGGAGAGGTCACGATGGCGCGCATTCGGCATCTTGCGATTCTCACAGAGGACGTGGAGAAACTGGTTCGTTTCTACACCGCGGCTTTTGGGCTAAAAATTGTTCCTGGGATCGGCACCGCAACTTATCTGTCGGATGGCCACATCAACCTGGCGATCATCCCGATCGGGCCCGAGCGGGCGATAGAAGGAGACAAGTTAAAGCCCGGGCTTTATCATTTCGGTTTCGAGGTCGAGGATGTCGCGAGCCTGCGAGGGACATGCGCAGAGCTCAGCGCCGCGTCGGGGATCGATAAGCGGCCGCCGAACCGCGAGGCCGAATACCGGGTGCACGATCCGGATGGCAATCCCATCGATCTGTCGCAACATGGCTGGCCGATTTGACGAGGATGCCGTGGTGGCCCTCACCCTCTCCCGCGTGTGCGGGAGAGGGTGAGACCACTGATTCATTCTTCGTTGGATGTGCGTGACTGTCCGGAAGCTTACCCCGGGCGTTAAGAACGTGCGACTTCTTCGAAAGTGGGCTCTGGCATGCCGGCTTTCCAGGTCGGGTCGCGTAACTCTAGACGGTTGCCGCTGGGATCGAAAAAATAAAGCTCTCTGCCCGTGAAAAAACCCTTGGCGCGGTAATAAAGCCGGTCGATGGGGATCTTCCGCTCTTGAAAAATCTTGCACGCCTGCACTAACGTTTCCGGACTCACTGTGAAGGAATGGTGAACATTATGATCCTCGGCAAACGATTTATCGACGTTCGGCGCGCGCTCACAGAGAAGAATGTTATGGTCGCCGACGTTGAAGCAGGACATGCCGGAATTGCCAAGCCGCCCCAACGGCTTGAGACCCAGTAGATCGCCGTAAAACTCTTCCGACTCCGTCAGATCGTTCACCGGAATCGACCAGTGCGTGACTCCTTCGATCTTCAGTAATCCCATAGAAACCTCCTTTGCGCGGTTATGCTTAATAGCAACGTCAAGCAGCGATACTGTTTCATGTAAAATAGGGCAAACCGAAGATAGGAGTCAAGGCGCAAAAAAGATGGCGTCGTTCAAGTCGCAAGCACCGCCCACATGTGTGCGGTCTATTTCTTAATTCGTTCCACAAAAACCGCTTTTCTTGATCTCATCGAGCACGGAGGATTCGGTTGTCTCATCCGGCGCGTGCTAGTTGCTGTTGGCCGCGGCGCTGTCGTCGAGTTCGCTAGCTGCGCCGGAATGCGTATTCAGTTCGAGGTCTTTGGACTACGCTAGCCATCGATGGCACCTCTCGTACGAGAGCCTGAGAAGGCGATGGTCATTTGCTCGTGGTCGTCAAAGTCGGTGGGAATATCACGTCGGTCGGATTGCCGTTTTCATAACTGAGCGGAGTTGTGACCTGACCGCTGTAGGAATTGCTACGAAATAGATTCCCGCCTCTGGAATTATCAAGCAGATAAACAAAGTAATCGGCTAATTGCCCGACATAGTTCTGCTCGATGCTAGTATTCTGGAGGCGATTGAACGCTACCGCGGTAAATAGATTGTAAACGTTATTGGCCGTAACGGCCGAATTCTCCAAATAACGTATATCCATGGCGATAATTGGCAGGGCCGGATTTCCTCCGCCTTCGATTCGATTTTGGGCGATGGTAGTATTTTTAAAACTCAATGCGCTGTTCGGGCCGGCATTAAATTTTATAAGCGCCGATTCGCTCGGCTGAGATTCGGCCCCTGCGGCTACCTGAATCAAATTTGTCTGGATAGTAATTTTATCATAAAGATTTCCGCTAGCGACAACGCTGTTGTTACCCGGACCGATATGAACCGCTTCGGTAGGGATGCGATTGAATAGGATGGTATTGTTGCTAATGGTAATATTTCTAATCGTTACATTGATGTTGTCTGGTGGATCGATATTGACCGCAATCGCCGCTCCTACGGGATCGATGATCGTGTTGCCGTCGATCAGATAATTCTCAAGGACGACGCCGTCGTCGATGGTGAATAAACCGATCGCGCCTGTCCTCACACTGCGATTGAGTGTGTTTTTCTGGATCGTCACGCCTTGACCAAAGTCCACTTCGAGCTGGAGATCGTCGATCACGTTATTGGTGATCCGGATATTCTTGTGCGGGCGGCTGCCGTTGCCAAAGACATAGGAGTATCTATCGGTAGACCCCAACGGCAGAGGGGCGCTGTCGAAGAAACGGGTGCGATTAATTAGCACATTCTCCGTATCGTAAAAACGCACGCCGCCGTAGGCGCCGATTGAGCGGTTGTCGAAGGCTAGGTCTTGTATGGTTAGCCCGTTAACCGTGGCGAACGTCAGGACAGGAGTAGTTCCGTTGGTGATCCCATTCCTGATTATGGTTGAATTTCCTTGACCCTTTAGAGTCAAATCGCTTTTATTAGCGACATTGACGTCGTTGCAAATGTAAATTCCGGCGGGAAAGGAGATGACATCGCCCGAGCGCGCAGCGTCAAAAACCGCAGAAATGGCTGCACTATCATCATGCACTCCGTCTCCTTTAGCACCAAACTTTTTTACACTGAGCGGCGCACGGGCCCAAACGTTTGCGATCCTGCCCAAGGATATTCCCTTCAATTGCGGATCTCGCCAAGAGACGTGAACCGGGAGTAGAATCACGATCATTACCGGCAAACCGATTACGAATAAACGAAATTTCCGTCCTATCATCTTGTTAAACACCTTTCTTTGGGCAAATAGTTTTATTGGCGAGCTCCTGATCATCTATGAACCTTCCGAAGTCGAAGAGACTTCAGGCACATGTGCTCCTTGAAGACCGTTGCCATGCGTGGATATCCCGGCCCGCTACCATGAGGCTCAGCGCAAGGGCAGACGACGCCTTCACTCAATACGCGATTACGTTTCGCTTTGGACCGCCGATTGCGGCACGGATGCTACGAACAAAGATGCTGCCGGCAGGGTACTTCGACGATGAAGGGTTTTTCGAACTTCGCTTCCGTCAGCGCAGCACGAACCTGCTATATATGCACCTCTCCGGCCCTTCGACTTAGCAAAAGCCATTCACAAGGCGCGGAGCGGTAAGCTTTCCTTTTTTACTCGCCGGAAGAGAAAGAAAGGGTAGGAATTACTGTGGCTCTGGTCCGTTCTCGCGACAGTTGCTGTCAGTCGAAGCGCACTTCTGTCAGCTGCGCTCTGCCGGACCGAAGGTGGGTTCAGAGCAGCGTTAAAAAATTGACGCAGTTATATCTCAATGGCCGATGGATTTGCGGTTATTTGTTAACGCAGCTCGGCCCCCCATAGCTCCTTGAGAAAACCACTCTTGGCCAATTGCTCGGCGAAACTATTGTCGAAGAGCTCGACCGATTTCTTGCGCACGTTCGTGCCGTTGTCGCGCGCGACGTCCACAGCTTCGGCGAGTGCGTTGGGCGGCACAAGCATTGATCGATTAACCAGGGATACGGCGTAAGCATCGTAGGCTGATTGGAGAATTTCCGAATCGTTGATCTTAAGCACTTTGCTCAGAGAGGCTTTTGCCTTGTCGGGATTTTTTTCGGCGAAGTGCAGAGACTCGGCAATGGCGGCGACGAAGCGTTGCACCAATTGCGGCCTTTCTTTCAAGGTTTTTGGGTTCGTATGAACGGAGCTATAAATAAATGGTAAATTGAGGTCTTTAAGGTTGTAGATAACATTGAGGCCGTCCTTCCTTCCCCGAGCGTCCAACGGGGGTGTGACCGGTGCCGCCTATACGATGCCGCCGATCATCGCGTTGTACCGCTCCGGTTGGCTTCCACCGATGGGTCGAATCGTGATATCAGCTGTGCTCAAGTTGAATTTCTTTAGAAGCGTTTTTATCAGGCGATCATCTAAATCTCCGGCCTTCGAAACGCCGATGCTCTTACCCTTCAGATCTTCAAGGCGCTTTATTTCTTTGTGCGCCAACAGCACGTAGGGCAACCCAATAAGCGGCGAAGCCACCAGCTTACCATCCACGCCGCTGGCCAATCCGGGAATTGTGCCGTCAGCCGCACAATAGAGAAATGAAACCTCATCGGCCGAGAGCGCCGCAAGGTTCATGGCGCTGCCGCTGATAAATCGGTGGTCGATCTTGAGGCCGTATTTGTCAAAGAGGCCATTGTCCATCGCCGTATAGAGATGGATGAAGCCGCCCGAGACCGCGCATGTGGCAACCTGCACTGTGGTGGGCGTTTCGCCAGCCTTCGCGATAAAAGGATTGGCCTTGGCTGCCGTTGGCGCCGCGGACCCATAGAGCGCCAAGAGAATGGCTAGTCCTCTCAACAATCGACGAAACATCGCCAGATGACCGCTTCTACGAAACGAACCACCAGTACTCATGACTTTGCCCTCCAGATTTTCGTCTTGCCCCGGATTGGTGGCGAGCATAACCGCGACCAGGGTTTGATTTATCGGCTTCAAACGGCTGCTGTCAATGTAAAATCTTTGGCACATGAGCAGATGAAATGTCCTCGCCGTTAAGCGAGCGCGTATCTGAATCAGGCGCTAAATCATCTTTTACAACGAAAGCGATTCTTATTTGCTTTGTTTCGTGTTAACACGGCGCGTATGCGCTGTATCGAAGGTCTTATCTCGCGCATGATTAAGCTTGTTTATAGAGTGGCGCGTAGTACAGGCGCTGTAGGAAAAATTGTCAGCTAATTACCAACAAGATCGATGAACCGTATGCTATTGGGCAGCCAAAAACATCGAAGAAGGTTATTGGTACCGGAATTGCGCCTTACATCATAGGGGGCAATACTTGGAGGGTCAGTATTCGAAAGGAGGAAAATCGATGTACGCAAAAAGTCTTGGTTTAGCTATTGCTATTATCCTGGGAATTTTGCTGCTGCCGGCAAGTTCTTATGCGCAGAGCCGTACAGGGGCCGAATCGGTCGCAGACATTGATACTTCGACTCAGCCCAATGGCTCGATAGTCATCCTCAACAAAGAGCAAACAGATGTCCCCGGGTACGTTCACACACAGTACGCGTTTATTGATCAGCTTTGCGGCGCCCAGTTGGTTGACCATTACGGCCCGCCCGTCGATCCCAACGACAAAGAGCTAAAACTAGTTGAGCAGCGGGCGTGCATGGAAATCGCGATGAACACTCGTGACGGAGATTGAAAGTAGGTCCGTTGAATACTGTCCTCCAGGGTTGCCCTCCCATTGATTGTGTCGAAGCACCCAGTTGTCAATAGTCCGCTCGATGTGACATTCGGAATAACTTGATATTTTCAAACCGTCGGTCGCAGCAACGTCTGTTGCTGCCTAGGTAAATCATTTCGTACAAAGCTTTGTCGTTTTGTCGCCAGCAGCCAGCGCTGGCGGCATCTTGACTTACCCTTCTTGCAGTTTTCATCTAACTGCGGCGGGGGATACCCAAGAAGAAACTTGATCGTCGAGGTCACATTGGGATATAGGGAACAATGATGGAGGCTGTGGCTAAGAAGAGAGTTTCCCTAAGGATCAACGGCGTCGAGCAAATCCACGAAGTAGAGCCTCGGCTACTCTTGGTTGATTTTCTCCGCGATGTCGCGCGGCTGACAGGCACCCATGTCGGCTGCGACACCAGCATTTGCGGAGCTTGCACGGTGATGCTGAACGGCGCGGCGGTAAAGTCGTGCACAGTGCTGACGGTGCAGGCCGACGGTACCGAACTTCTGACCATCGAGGGGGTTGCTCAAGGGGACAAGCTTCATCCGCTCCAGGAGGCCTTCTGGGAGTGCCACGGACTGCACGCTGCACCGGCTACCAGCACATCGTGGACGCGGTCCAATACGCGGCGAAAAGAATGAGAGAGAAGCCAAAAGCCAGAAGGCGAAGTTAGTTTCGCGTCCAGAGTTTCGAGTCTTGGGTTAAAACCCGAGGCGTGAGACCGGAATCCGAAACCGGAGAAATGAGATGCCTGTCAGTAAACTTGTCGGCGCCAGGATCAAGCGGCGCGAAGATCCGGCTCTGATCCGCGGACTCGGTCAATACGTTGACGATGTCAGGCTTCCCGAGATGCTTCATGTCGCCGTTCTTCGAAGCCCGCATGCCCATGCCAAAATCACAAGCATCGACGCGGCCGCGGCGCGCCAACATCCCGGCGTCGTCGCGGTCATCACCGGAGCGGAGCTGCGCGATCAGATTGATACGATTCCGACAACGGCGGATAACCCGACTCTCAGAATACCCAAACACTATGTTCTAGCGGTCGATAAAGTTTGTTACGTCGGCGAGGGCGTGGCGGCGGTAGTCGCGGAGCACCGTTACGCGGCGCGCGACGCACTCGATCTCATTCAGGTGGAATACGAGCCCCTGCCGGTGGTCACCGATCCGGAGAAAGCGCTCGCGCCCGGGTCGCCGGTGATCCATTCCGAATGGCCCGACAACATGGCCTTTCGCTGGGAGCAACAGCAAGGCGATGTCGACAAGGCCTTCAAACAAGGACACAGAATCGTCAAGCAGCGACTTGTGCATCAGCGCCTGGCGCCGATCGCCATCGAGCCACGCGGCGTGGTGGCCCGTTATCTTGCGACCAAGAAAGAGCTCACCGTCTGGTCCTCGACGCAGATTCCGCACCTGCTCAAAACCCATCTCGCCAAAATGCTCAAGCTCCCCGAAGAACAGATGCGCGTGATCGCGCCCGACGTAGGCGGAGGATTCGGCAGCAAGCTCAACGTTTATGCGGAGGAGGGCTTGCTCGGTTATCTCGCTCTCAAGTTCGGCCGGCCCGTGAAATGGACGGAGGAGCGCCGGGAAAATTTTCAGGCGACGATACACGGTCGAGGGCAGGTCGGAGAGGTCGAAGCGAGTGTCAAGAAGGACGGCACGATCCTTGGGCTCAAATATAAAGTCGTTGCCGACATCGGCGCCTATCATCAGCTTTTCACGCCAGCCATTCCGCCGTTCACAGGCTTGATGCTTTCAGGATGTTACAAGATTCCGACGATGGGCATCGAAGTCACGGCGGCGTTCACCAACAAGATGTCCACCGATGCTTATCGCGGTGCCGGCAGACCCGAGGCGACCTACGTGATCGAGCGGCTGATGGACCGAATCGCGCAAGAACTAAAGATCGATCCGGTGAAAGTGCGGAAGATCAACTTTCCCACAGCGAAGGAATTCCCCTTCAAGACCGCAACCGGTCTTGCTTATGACAGCGGCAATTATCAACTGGCGCTTGATAAAGCCTTGAAACTTGCCGGCTATGACAAGCTCCGCCGCGAGCAAAAGCGGCTCAGAAGTCGAGGACGATACTTGGGGATTGGGTTATCGACCTACGTCGAAATCTGCGCGGTGGGACCGGGATTTTGGGAGTATGGCAAGGTCGAGGTCGATGCCGACGGGAAAGTCAAAGTTTATTCGGGCGCATCGCCACACGGGCAAGGGCAGAAGACTTCCTTTGCGCAGATTGTCGCGGATCAATTGAGCGTCCCGCTCGATGATGTCGAGGTGGTCCATGGCGATACCGCGACTGTGGCCAAAGGTATCGGCACGTTCGGTAGCCGAGCGACGGCGGTGGGCGGCATCGCGGTCTATCAGGCGGCGGAGAAAGTTAGGGAAAAGGCGCGCGAGATGGCTTTACATCTGTTGGAAGTGGATGCCGACGATCTGGTTTTTTCCGACGGGCGATTCGGTGTCAAAGGCGTGCCGCGAAGGGCGCTGACGATTCAACAGATCGCCCGGCAAGCCGCCCAGGCAAAAAATCTCCCCAAGGGAATGGCAGGCGGTCTATCCGCGGATTCCACGTTTGAGCCGGCTAATTTTACCTTTCCCTTCGGCACGCACATTTGCGTCGTCGAAGTCGAGCCCGAGACCGGAAACGTGGAAATCAAAAAATACGTTGCGGTGGACGACTGCGGCAAGGTGATCAATCCTCTGCTGGTCGACGGGCAGGTCCAGGGAGGCATCGCCCAAGGCCTGGGACAGGCCCTCTACGAGGGAGTCGTCTACGATGAAAACGGCCAACTCCTCACCGGGAGCTTGATGGATTACGCGTTGCCGCGCGCAGCTGACTTGCCGCATTTGCAGCTTGCCCGCACGGAAACACCCAGTCCGGTGAATCCTCTGGGGCTCAAAGGCATCGGCGAAGCGGGAACCATCGGCTCCACGCCCGCTGTGGTGAGTGCGGTGGTGGACGCGCTGGCGCCCTTCGGCGTCACGCATATCGACATGCCGCTTACGCCACAGAAGATCTGGAGCTTGTGCCAAGGACAAAAAGCAGCGTCGGGAGGTCGCAGATGATCCCGGCGGCTTTCGATTACCTAGCGCCGCAGTCATTGGATGAGGCTGTGCGCGCGCTCGCGGCCCACGGAGAGGATGCGAAACTTCTGGCGGGCGGGCACAGTTTGTTGCCGCTGATAAAGCTGAGGCTCGCCAATCCAAAGCTGCTGATCGATCTCGGGCGAATTTCCTCACTGAACGGCATCAGCGAACGGGACGGCAAGATCGTCATCGGCTCGTTGACGACACATTACCAGATCGAAAGCTCGGAGCTGCTCAAGAAGAAATGTCCATTGCTGCCGGAGACGGCCCGCGAGATCGGCGATGTCCAGGTGCGCAATCGCGGCACGATCGGCGGCAGCCTGACGCACGCCGATCCCGCAGCGGATTGGCCGGCGGCGATCCTTGCGCTTGGAAGCGAGCTGAGACTCCGCGGGCCGAAAGGCGAGCGAACGCTCGGCGCCGAAGAGTTTTTTCTGGGTCCGATGACCACGGCGATCGAACCGAACGAGATCCTGACCGAGATCCGCTTGCCGATGTCATCCCGCCGCTCTGGCAGCGCCTATCACAAAATGGCCCAACAAGCCTCGGGCTTCGCGATCGTCGGCGTCGCGGTTTCAGTTAGACTCGATGCCAAAGGGTCTTGCGAGGAAATCGGCATCGGCGTGACCGGTTTGAGCGACAAAGCCTTTCGCGCTCACGCCGTCGAAGATCGCCTGCGCGGAAAAAAATTGAACGCGAAATTGATCGAAGAGAGTGCCGCACTTGCCGCCGACGGCATCGAGCCGCTTGAAGATTTGCACGCCAACGCGCAATTCCGCGCCCACCTGGCGCGAGTTTATGCCGCCCGCGCTATTAAAGAAGCCGTGAAGAGAGCAGGCGGGAGCCGGCAATGAGCTTCTTGGAGTCTTTTGCTAAAATCTAATCCAGATCAAAGTGGTAAAGTCTGGCGCTATTCTCGGACAAAATTTTCCGCTTGTCCTCCTCGCCGACGTCCTGAAAATCCTGCGCGATCTTTTCCCGCGAATGGGGCCAGAAGGTGGCGCTGTGGGGGAAGTCGGATGACCAGAGCAAATTTTCCACGCCGATCTCATGTCGATGAGCGACGCCGAAGCTGTCGTCGATAAAAGTCGCATAAAGCTGGCGGCGGAAATATTCGCTCGGCTTCATCGTCAGCTTGGTGGGGAATGGGCTCCCATGTAACCGCGTTCCGCGCATCACGAAGCGTTCATCCATACGGCGGAGAAAATAGGGGAGCCAGCCGCAGTTCAATTCCGCTGAAACGACCTTGAGTTCGGGGAATCTCTCGAGCACGCCGGACAGGATCAACGTGGCGAAGGTGCTCTCGACCTCGTGCGAATTGATGGCACCGGCCACGGTTCGCTTTTTTGCGCTGGAGTCCCAATCGACCCAGCGAAAGCCAGCGAATTCGTGCAGGCTCAACGGCATCGAGAGTTCCTGGGCCGCCGCCCAAAAGGGATCATAAACCTCTGAGTAAAACGGCAGTTCCTCCGGCGGCGAGGCCCACACCAGCGCCCCCGCCAGACCTTTCTTAGCGCAGTCCGCCAAATCTTCGGCGGCTTGCTTCGGATCATAGAGTGAGATGAGTCCCAAGCCCTTGAGACGCTTGGGCGAAACGCTGCAGAACTCGGCGAGCCAATCGTTGTACACCTGGAAACAGGCTCTTTGGAAACCGGCATCCCTGATCCAAAACATGCGGAAACCGAGAGTGGTGTAGAGCACGTCTCCCGCCACCCCATCCTGATCCATGTCTTTGACTCGCTGTGCCGGGTCCCATCCACCGCGATGCGCCCCGGCATACGAAAAGCCTTTCAATAACTGCTGCAGTTCTTCGAGACTCTTGTTGGCGCCGAAACCCAAAATAACGTTGTGCGGCGGACGATCCCGTTCGATGTGCCACCAGGCGCCGGGCTTGCCTTCATATTCCGTCATCATGCGCGGGGCGATATCGCGGTATTTTGCCGGCAGCCGATCCTGCCACAGATTCAACGGCTCGCTGACATGCGAGTCCGCATCGAGCAGCATTGTTTCAGTCATATCGTGTTCCTTTATTCATATCGGACTCTGCGGGTGTGATCTCTGAAAGTACGTCATTCCCGCATGTTTTTAGCGGGAATCCAGGCGAAATTAAACGGACCTCCGATTAAAACATTCGGGGGTGACAGTTTTTGAGAAAATTCACACTGACCTAAAATAGGCCAGACCGAAACAGCGAGTCAAGTAGTAAGAGTTATCGGTTTCCACGCTCTGTTGAACCGTCGCCACCGGCTGAGTTAATCTGACAGATGAAAGGGGTACCGATGAAATCAATCTGCTTCGTCTGTCAAAACGTCGACTGCCTGAGCCGAGGCTCCGAACCGCTCATGAAAGAGCTTACTGAAAAAGCAGCTGCCCGATCTCTCGATGTGGAGGTGAAGCCTTATATCTGCTTCGGTGGATGCGACCACGGGCCGAATATCGTGCTCTACCCACAAAAGATTTGGTATGCCGGTGTCAAACAAGAAGATCTCCCGGAGATCCTGGATTCCATGGCGGGCGGACCTCCCGTGAGTCGTTTGGACACGATCGATCCGGCGTTGAAAGAAATGGTCTATCAGCTGCTCGATACTGGCGTGTTCTAATCGCCTCACTGAAAGCCTCCCGACGTGAGCCCCTGATAACATTCGGGGGTGTCTGTCCCATTCGTCGATTTTCGCTCCGGCTTTGTCATTCCCATGTCTTGCCTCCATGTTTTCGCAATTGCGAAAACATGATCATGTCGGTGAGAAACGCCGTTGACGGCGGCCCCCAGCCGATCCGCGCCTCGTGCGGCACGAATGCAGAAACGCAATCGCGTCTACCCATCCCGCCTATTGGCCAGTTATTCGAGCGTGAATAAGTCCTGAGGGCGGCCGACGCCGCGCAGCGCGTAGCGACCGACTGAGACGAGGCGGCTTCGTGCTTCGCCCAGTGCTGCAGCGAATGCAGAGGAGACGAGCAGCGGCTGATCAACGGAGCGGCACAGCGCCGCGATGCGGCTCACCTCGTTGACGGCCGGGCCGACCACGGTGAAATCGAGGCGGTCCTTGCTGCCGATGTTGCCGTAGAACACCTCACCGATGTGAAGAGCGAGATACATGTCGGTGATGGGAAGACCTTTGGCGGCGCGGCGCTGGCTCACCGCGGCTACGCCGCAGCGAGCCGCGAGAGCGGCGGTGAGCGCCGCATCGCAGGCGCGGCCGCGATCCTCAGCGGTGAAAATGGCGAGTTCACCGTCGCCCATCAATTTGAGGACGTCGCCGCCCTGCTCATGAATGGCAGAGATGATCGCGTCGGCATAATGGTTGAGCAGAGGGATAATGTCTTCCGGACGCGCCGTATCGCTGATCCGGGTGTAGCTGCGGAGGTCGCTGAACCACAGCACCGCTTCGATCCGTTCGGCGACGCCGCGGGCGATGCGGCCCTGCAGAACTCGCCGGCCGGGATCACGGCCGAGGTAGGTCTCGACCAAGGTCCCGGCAATGCGCGCCAACGACGCGGATTTCACCGCGAGCGCGAGAAAGGGCATGAGCCGGCACAGATGGGCGATATCGTCATCAGCGAAGCCTTGCGAGGCGTCCGTCGTCCAAGAAGAATAGACGCAGTCCATGCGGCCGATGGTGTCATCGCCGTCGAACCGGTTCGCAATCGCCACGTAATCAGTCATGCCGTTGGCACGCAGCTCGGGAAAGATGGCAAATTCGGCTTCCGTCTCAGCGGTCAACCGTCGCCGCAGAAGCGATTCGCCGGAGTCCTCGAGGCGAGAGAAGGGACTCCGTTGCCAGCGGCTCAGGTCGTCGTCAGTTCGGCCGTATTCGGTGAGAGTCGTTTCCTTCTGTGCGCGCGTCCAGCGGAAGGCACGGCCTTCGTAAATCGGGTGCAGCGTGTCGATGAGCACGAGCGCGCGCGCCAGCGGCAGACCGCGCGCCACTTCTCGCTCACAAAAACCGGCGAGGATTGCGGTCTCGCTCTGACCGGCCAGTCCCGCCTCGGTGATCCAGACGGAGAGCTCCGCAAATTGGGCGTTGTCCATCCTGTTGCCTGTATATCACGAGCTGACGCAGCGGTTCTACGAGAAGCTGATGGAAGCGGGTCGGTAAGCACGGGATGGGTGTTTGTCAAGTGGATTGACACCCCGCGTAGCCGTGCTTAATTTTTTCATACATTAGGAGGTAATCACTATGGAACTAGTAAGATGGGAACCATTTGCGGGTCTTGGCGACATTCGTTCT
>WNGE01002947.1_pt1 | contig 24566 bp, 19 predicted proteins | sample 5400651 | NCBI WGS metagenome assembly WNGE01 (sample SAMN13153370, study PRJNA577476) | soil metagenome | isolation source: 60 cm soil or saprolite under grassland replicate 2 | place: USA:California | collected 2016-06-15
GGATCCCGATGGAAGTTACTACCTCAGAGTTCGAACGGCGTTTGAACGATTTTCTTGGTAGGATGGGGAACTCAAAGCGCTGCGAGTGGTGCGGAGACATAGACGAGGGACATATAGGCCGGCGGAGCAAGCTTTGCGATAGTTGCAAAGTGTGGAGGCGCAGGGAACGGCGAGCCCTCGAATGGAAGCAAAAGTTCCCGAACCGCGACGAAGAAGGTCTCCGACGCTATGAGTATTGGATCCAGTATGCAGCCCTTTGCCGTGCGGCGGGAACGTTGTCGTGCGATGGCCCTATTTCCCCACTTGACCTGGAACGAGAGATTGAGGCCCTCACAGAGCGTTTCTTTGGGGAAAGCGTATTCGGCTGTAGCGCCACTTTCCTTTTCGGGCAATTCAGTTCGGCCCAGCGTCGGCTGCTCAAGTATATGTTTCTACGGATGACAAGGGTCTGGCTGCGGCATCATAGGCGCGGTTTCGCCATCGAGAAAGTAATAGAGAAAGCTTTCCCGCGTCGTAAGCCTTACGGTGACGGCTAGCTAGACCCGCTCAATTCTTCGATCCTGTTCCCCTTTCCCACCAGCGCCAGCTTCGCGAATCCGATAAACAGGCCGTGCTCGACGACGCCCACTGTGTCGGCTAGTGCGCGCGCCAGCGCTGCAGGGTCGGCGATTCTTCCGAAGGTGCAATCGAGAATCTGATTGTTGTTGTCGGTGATGAAGGGCTGGCCGTCCGGCCTCATGCGCAGTTTTGTGGTTGCGCCCAGACTGGCGATCTTTTTTTCGATTACCGTTCGGGCAAACGGAATGATTTCGACAGGCAAGGGAAACTTCCCCAGTGTGGAAACAACCTTCGTCGAGTCACCCACCACGACCATCTTCCTGGTGACCGACGCTACGACTTTTTCGCGCAACAACGCGCCGCCGCCGCCTTTGATCAGGTTCAGTTTGGGATCGATTTCGTCGGCGCCGTCGATGGTGATGTCGATCTGCGGGTGCTCGTCGAGCGATGTCAGCGGGATGCCCAGTTGTCGCGCTAGATCGGCGGTAGCGACTGACGTTGGAATTCCTACGATCTTCAGACCGGACTTCACGCGCTCGCCGAGAGCGACGACCGCGAAGTAGGCGGTGGAGCCGGTGCCGAGGCCGACAACGTCGCCATCGCGAACTAATTTTGCCGCAGCACGGCCGGCGGCTTCTTTTTCTGCGTCATTCGCCATGCGTCACCGGTTGAACTCCAATGCCTCGGGGCAGTCCAGTGTAGTGCCCACAAGTTCGTACCGTAAGTACACACCTGTCATCCTGAGCGAAGCGAAGGACCTTTGTCCTGGGACGCTGCAAATGCACAGGTCCTTCGCTTCGCTCAGGATGACAACGATAAGTTGTGATACTAATTCAAAATCATCTTGCCCAGGATTTCTTTGAGCAGTTTCGCCGCTACCGTGGCGGTGATTTGCGTGTTGTCCTGCGCGGGATTGAACTCGACGATGTCTGCTCCGGCGATTGTTCCAGTGATTGCGTGGATGTGCGCGAGGGCTTCTCTTACCGACATTCCTCCCGGCTCGCGATGCGAAATCCCGGGCGCGAACCCGGGGTCCAGAGCGTCCATGTCGAAGGAAATGTAAACCGGGCCATCGACTTTCACGCGGTCCAGCGCGGGCAGGTGACGCATTTCGATGACCTCAACGCCGAACTTCTTCGCTTGCTCCCGCTGATGGCCGGTCATCGTCCGAATGCCAAGCTGGATCAACCGCTTGGCTGCGCCCTCCTCCATGATGCGGGCAAATGGGCAAGCATGCGACATCCGGTTGCCTTCAAGTTCGTCATAGAGATCGGGATGAGCATCGAAATGGAGAACGGTCAGGCCCGGGATGTGAGCGCCGAAGGAGCGCATAATGGGCAGTGTAATCGAGTGGTCGCCGCCCAGGCAGACCGGCCGCAAGCCCTTGTCGAGCAATTCGCCGACTCTCTTTTCGATGGCGACGAATGGCTCATCAAAGGTGAACTTCAGGTCGCCGGCGTCGCAGTACGTTCCCTCCGGGCTCAGATCGATGCCCGTTTCCGTCCACGAGTTCGACGAATCGGAAGTGAACGCCACGCGGATGATCGGCGGGGCGCCGGCCGCTCCACGCAACCAGGAAGAGTTGGCATCGAAGGGGACACCGAGAATGACCGGGGTTCCGGGCTTGGCCGCGCTGGGACGAAGCGCCATCGCAGTATGCCTCTTACTTCAGAATAATTGCGGCGAGCGAATCTTGCTGTGATCGGCGCCAGAGCCCGCGTCCGCATTCTACGGGCGAGGGCGCCCGTAGCTCCACTCAACTTCATCCGTTATTCTAATAGAAGACCTGATATGGCTACTTCAACGCGGAGTACTACCCGGGACGCCGCCCCGGGAGTCATCGAAAACTACGAACGCGAGCGGGTTCTTAACCTGTTCCGCCAGTGGGGATACCTGGAGGCCGAGCTGAACCCGCTGGGCCTGCTTCCTCCGCAACCGCATCCGGATCTGGAGATCGACAACGAGTGGGCCCAGGAGGCGCGCCGCATTTACTGCGGCAGCGTGGGCGTGGAGTTCATGCATATCGTTGACCCGGAGCGCCGCCGCTGGATCCAGGAGCGCATCGAAGCAGAGCCCGGGCCGGTGGACCAGGAGCGCGCGCTCGATCTGCTGATGCGCGCCGACCTGTTTGAACAGACGCTGCAGTCGCGTTATCTCGGCACCAAGCGTTTTTCGCTCGAAGGCAACACTTCGCTTTTGCCCGCGGTCGATGAGTTGCTCGACGTTGCCGGGGAACGCGGCGCGGTGGAACTGGTCATGGGCATGAGCCATCGCGGACGGTTGAACGTCATTATTCACGTGGCGAAGCGGCCGCCCGAGCAGGTTTTTGCCGAGTTCGAAGACGTGGACCCGCGCAGCGTGCTCGGCTCGGGTGACGTGAAGTATCACATCGGCGCGACGGGCGAGTACGTTACGAGGAGCGGGGCCAGGATTCACATTCATCTGGCTTCGAATCCCAGCCATCTGGAAGCGGTCGATCCAGTAACGGTAGGCCGCACACGGGCCAAGCAGGATCGGGCCGGCGAAGGCGGCAAGGCAAAGTATCTGCCGCTGCTGGTGCACGGCGACGCAGCTTTCGCGGGGCAAGGCATCACGGCTGAGACGCTGAACTATGCCGACCTCGGCGGCTACACCGTCGGCGGGACGATCCACCTCATCGTAAACAACCTGGTCGGATTCACTACCAACGCGCGCGAGGAGCATTCCTCGCGTTTCTCGGCGCAGTTGGCGCGGCGGCAGCCGATCCCGATTTTTCACGTCAACGGCGAAGACGTGGATGCCGTCCTTCGCATCATGCGCATGGCCACCGAATACCGCTACCAGTTTGGGACGGACGTGGTGGTGGACCTGATCGGCTACCGGCGCCACGGCCATAGCGAAGTCGACGATCCCACCGTCACGCAGCCGCTGATGTACAAGGCGATCAAGGAGCATCGGCCGCTGTGGGAGATTTACGCGAAGAAGATCGGCGTCGAAGATGTTGCGGAGCGGGTTGCGGCCATCAAGAGCGCATTCGAAACTGCCCAGAAGAACGCGGCACTCATCACCAAGAAGCCGCTGCTGCGCGAACTTCCAAAATATTGGGATGACTACTTTGGAGGGCGGTACCACGCGGAGTATGAGGTTCCGACGGGTGTCCCCCGCGAGCCGCTGATGGAACTAACCGGGCGGCTGACCACATATCCCGAGGGCTTTCACATCCATCCCAAAGTGAAGAAGTTGCTCGAACAGCGCGCCGAGATGGGCGCCGGGAAGAAGCCGCTCGATTACGGCATGGCCGAGGCATTGGCGTTTGCTAGTCTCGTGAAGCAGCGGATCCCCGTGCGCCTGAGCGGGCAGGACACCCGGCGTGCGACCTTCAACCAGCGTCATTCGGTGCTGATTGACACCGAGGACGAAACGGAATATGTCCCGCTGCGGAACATCGCTCCCAATCAGGCAGCGTGCGATATCTACAACTCCACTCTTTCCGAAGCTGCGGTCATGGGATTTGAGTACGGCTATAGCCGCGACTATCCGGAGGCTCTGGTGCTGTGGGAAGCGCAGTTCGGTGATTTCGCGAACGTGGCGCAGGCCGTGATCGATCAGTTTGTGGCCGCAGGCGAAGACAAGTGGGGACTGTTATCGGGGTTGGTGCTGTTGCTGCCGCACGGCTATGAAGGACAGGGGCCGGAGCACTCCAGCGCCCGCATCGAGCGTTTTCTGCAACTGGCGGCGCGTGACAACATCCAGATCTGCCAGCCGTCCAATGCGGGACAATACTTCCACCTGCTGCGGCGGCAGGCGCTGCGGAAGTGGAGAAAACCGCTGGTAGTATTCACGCCCAAGAGCATGCTGCGGCATCCCGATTCCCTTTCTCCGCTCGAGCGGGAAAATCGGGCATGAATTGCGCACGGAGCGGCAGAAGCGCAAGGACACGAGCACAGCCATTGTCTTTCTCGAGCAGATGTACCCCTTCCCCGAGGCGGAACTGGCGGCGGAACTGGAACGCCACGGTTCGGCTCGCGACATCGTGTGGGTGCAGGAAGAGCCGTCGAACATGGGGCCGCTTTTCTACATGCTGCCACGGTTGCGGCGCATCGCGCAGGAACGGCCTGTGCTCTCGGTGAAGCGTTCAGGAAGTCCGAGTCCGGCGACGGGATCGGCCAAAGCGCATGCGGTCGAGCAAAAAACTCTGCTGGCGCTGGCGTTCACGAGCCAGGGATAGATGATTGTTCGGGGACGGGCGAGGGCCCGCCCTGAGCGCAGCCGAAGGAACGCCCGTCGCTCCATGATATGAAGGCCGATAAAAAGCCCAAGATCGGTCCTGGACTTTCTTCGTTCGAGATGACAATTCCGCTTAGGGCCAGCGCTTCGCCGCGTCTTCCCAGCCTGCGGCCCGTGCCGGCGGAGTTGTTGACGCGGTGACAACCGGTGGAGGAATCCGCATCGGCTGTTGGGGCGGAGTAGCGGCCAGGGTTGGTTTCGGGGTCTCGGTCGTCGAATCTCTCTCGTCGGAGAGCAACGGCGCGGCGACGCGCAACGCTTCCACTTCCTTTTCCAACCTCGCCAGTTCGAGCTCTTTCTGTCTTAAAACTTCATACACATTTTTCATGCTTGGGCACCTGTGGTCTCGTAACGAGCGGATAAGCGCAATGTATTGTCCCGACCGCCGATTGTCAAGAAAAACAGGGACTGGCGAGATCACGGAGGACTATCGAAATACGACAACCGCTACCAGGATGCCGAGAATCAGGACGACGATCGCCAGCAGATTCACATGGTTCCCGAGCCATGACTCCTCCGGGAGCGCCGAGGTGTCCAGGAACGACGGCACGAATTCCACAGCCACAGGTTCTGACGAGGCGGGTGGCTTGCCCTCCTTCCTCTCACAATCCAGGCAGTATGTTCTTCCTTCCGACACCGGGAACCCGCAGGCCGCGCACTTCTGCACCCGGCCCATCGCCTCGGGCACCGGATCCGTCTGCACCGCGACCGACGGGTCTTCCAGCAGACCGGCCACCGATTCGGAACGTGTGGATTCTCCTAACGGAAGGGCTGCGGCATCGACTTTTTCCCCGGCCGGCGCCCGATCAGATCCCTGATCCGGTTTCTGATCTTGCTTCGGGTCAATCTCCTGCTCCACGGCGGCGGCTTCCACTCCCGTAATTTCTGTGGGGGCGGTCTCGGCCCGCGCCTCAGTCGGCGTCCCACTCCGGGCCGCAACGCTGCCACGTACGAAGCCAGCCACCGAGCCCGGCCGGTCTTCGGCCAGATCCAGAGCCGTCAAAGTCAAGTTCGCCACGCGCTCCAGCGCGGTCAGATCGCGCTCCTCGAAGGCACAAGCGTGATCGGAAAACAATTCGAACAGCCCGCAAATCTCGCCGCTCGGCCGCAGCAGCGGCAGCACCACAATCGAGGCAATCCCCATCTCCCGGCAAGCTTCCAGATTCACGCGCGGATCATCTTCCGCGTTGTCGCAGCGCAACAACTGTCGCCGGGCAATACTCTCGCCCGTCAGTCCCGAGCGCACCTGCAAGCGCGCTCCCACCGGAGGCGCGGACACCCCCGCACTCGCCCGGCAAACCATCTCTTCAGCACTGGGCAGCGCCAGCGCCGCTCCCGTCGCGCCAGTAAGGTACTGTACGCGCTCCACCAGCAACTGCAGCGCAGCCTCCAGTTCCTGCTCTCCGAGTGACTGCCCTCCATTGAGATTGCCTGGGGAAACTCGGTCCGCAGGCGGTAAGCTGTCGCCGGTCTTTTCCGTGGGGAATGGAGCGTCGGGCTGAGCAGATCCGTGCATGCGAAAACAGGCCACCGCCACTCCCGTGGTCAAACCGGGTGCGGATGGCGGGAAACGGCCTGATCCGAGTCTCGCTTTCAAGACTTCGACTGTCAAGCACGCAAGGAATGGAAGGGGCTTACCGCGACTTCTCGTCTTTGTGCCGCAGCCAATCGATGAACATCTGCTCAATCGGTTTGTCGTACGACATCAGGAGGTGGCGGACACTATGTCCGCTGACAAAATGACACACTTCCTCCGCCAGGTTTTTGGCATGATCGCCCGCGCGCTCGAGCGATTGGGTCATGAAGATCACTTGCAGGCTGGCTTGATGCGCGATGTTTTCCGGGTTCTCGATGTGGCGCAGGAAAATCAGGTTCCGCAAGCGGTCCATTTCCGCATCCGCCCGCAGGACGTCGATCGCCTTCCGCACGTCCCGCTGAGAAAATGAATGCCCCACGTCGGCCAGCATCTTTTCCAGGACCGTCGCCATCTGGGTCAGGTCCCGCGAGTCGCGCGAGTCGAGCCGGCTTCCGGTTGCCTGCGCGCTCGTCGCGAAACTCAGGAGCAGGTCGCCGATTCGCTCCAGCCCGATCATCAACTTCATGCAGGCCAGTAACTGCCGCGTTTCGGCCTCAGGCACACGCGTGATGGTTGAAGTGACGCCGGAGTCCACTTCCAGGTCGATCGCGTCCAGTTCTTTCTCACATTGCCGGATAGCATTCAGGTGGGACATCGATCCGGTGGCAATTCCCTCCGCGGCGATGGCAGCGGCTTGGCGCGCCAACTCGCAGGCTTCCACCGTTCTCTTCACGAGGACGGTGTAAGAGGGCTCGGGAGTGGGTATCTTGACGGCCGTACTCATACTCGCACTCCATCCTTATGGGCGCTCAAGACCGTTCCGAGGAACGTGGAGCAGGGTTGCAGATTGCACACAGCTCTAATTTAAGGGTACCCCCTTCGACCTCCGAACAGGTTAAAGGGCCGTGAATTTTTGCGCTTTCTTGGGCTCGCCCGTGCTGCGGGGCAAAGCGGGTTCTGGCGCTGCCGGCAGCGTAAACAGAAAAGCCGAGCCGTGGTTCAGCTCACTTTCGGCGCGGATCGTGCCCTGGTGCGCTAGAACAATATGCTTGGCGATGGCCAACCCGAGCCCCGTGCCGCCCGATTCCCGCGAGCGCGCCTTATCCACCCGGTAGAAGCGCTCGAAAAGCCGCGGCAGATGCTCGGAAGAAATCCCCGGCCCAAAGTCTCTCACGTAGAACTCAACGCCCCCCGCAACCTCCCGCGCTCCCAAAACCACTCGCTTCCCCACCGCCGCGTATTTCAGCGCGTTCTCAATCAGGTTCGAAAAGACCTGGTGAACCGCTTCCCGGTCGGCTTTTACGCTCTTGCCCACCGCGTCGTTCTCCTTCAGCAATTCCACCTGATACGACCGCGCCACCTCGCGGAAGCTTTCAAGCGCATCCGCCAACAATTCCTCCGCGCTCACTTCCTGGATATCGAACCGCTGCTCGCCCGATTCCACCCGGGCCAGCGTGAGCAGGTCCTCGGTCAGTCGCGACATGCGGGCCGCGTTCTTGCGAATAATTTCCAGAAAATCGCGCACATGGTTGTCTTCGCCTGGATGGTCGAGCAGCGTCTCGGTATATCCCTGAATGGAGGTCAGGGGCGTTCGCAGCTCGTGCGAAACGTTGGCGATGAAATCGCGCCGCGTCTTCTCCATGCGCTCGGTCTCGGTGAGATCGCGCAACACCGCGACCGCTCCCCCTCCCGGCATGGGCGCCGCAGTCACGTCAAATGTCCGTCCGGGTGAGATCGTGTTCGAGCGCGCGGATGTCACCACCTTTTCGCGCGCGGTGCGCCGAATAGCGGCCAGAAAATCCGGGTCGCGGACGTTATCCACCAGGGGCGCATTCAGCCGTGGAGCATGCAACAGCAGCCGGTCCATGCCGCGATTGGCCCACTGCACCCGCCCGTCCGCACTCACTGCGATCACCGCGTCCTGCATGCTGTTGAGGAGCGTTTCCAACTCTCGCTGGCTGGTCTGCACGCGGACGAAACTCTCTTCTACGCGGCGCGCGGTCTTATCGAGCGCGGCCGCCACCTGCCCGATCTCATCCCCGGAAGTCGAAGCGATTCTAGCCGTCAGGTCCCCGGCGGCCACATGCTCGGCAAACGTCACGATGCGCCGCAAACGCCGCGTCACATACTGAGACGCTCCCGCCGCCACCAGCACCGCGAACGCGAACGCCGTCAGCGATCCCCAGAACAGGGCCTTCGCCAGTTGACGATTCGTGATTTCGATCTCCGACAACGGATACGCCAGCCGCACCGCGCCTCCAGAAACCGGCGCTGCCACATACAAGAAAGGAACACCCAGGGTATGGCTCTTGCGCTCCTCCACTCCAATCTGCCCGCCCAGCGCGGCCACAAACTCTTTCCGCTGCGCATGGTTTTCCATCGTACTGGGATCGGCTTCCGAATCGGCCAGCACCTTGCCGGTGGGATCGATCACGGTGGCCCGGGCTCCGGCCGCCTGTCCTTCCTGCGCCGCAATGTCGGCCAGGGAATGCTGCCGGTCGGCCTCTACGCGGTAGGCAAACAGCAGCGTCTTCTGCCGGAGATTGCGCTCGATCTGTTCGTGCAGGGTCCGCTCCCAGACCTTGTGCACCGCGAACTGCAGGGTGATGGCCGTAACGCCAATCACCAGCAGGAAGACCAGCATCAGTTTGAAAAAGATGCGACTTCTCAACGCGCGACCTCGAAGCGGTACCCGGCCCCGCGAACCGTCTTGAGATAACGCGGATTCTCCGGATCGGGTTCGATCTTCTCGCGGATCCGCCGCACATACACATCCACCGAGCGCGGCGTCACATAGGCGGTGTCGCGCCACACCGAATCCAGCAACTGGTCGCGCGTGAAGACGCGCCCGGTATGCCGCATGAAGTAGTCGAGCAGCCGGAATTCAGTGGCCGTGGTCGGCACCGCTTTCCCGCCCACGGTCAGGGTCATCGCGGCGGGATCGATCTGAATCTCGTCTACCTTCGTAGGCAGGGGCGGCAGCGGCCGCTCAAATCGCCGCAGCACCGCTTTCACCCGGGCCACCATCTCGCGCGGGCTGAACGGCTTAGGAATGTAATCGTCGGCTCCCAACTCCAGGCCCAGCACGCGATCGGCTTCGCTGCTCTTGGCAGTCAGAAAGATGACGGGTACCGACGACAGATGCACGGAATTCCGGATCTGGCGGCAAAGTTCAAGCCCGTCTTTTCCCGGAACCATGATGTCCAGCAGAAAGAGCGCTGGACGCTGCCGTTCGGCGTCGAGCACGACCAGATTGCCGGTCGAATACAGCCGCACATTGAAGCCTGCGGCCTCCAGGTGATGGCGCACCAGGCGGGCAATATCCGGATCGTCTTCCACGACAAAGATGGTCGGCTTCACGGCGTCCATTGTAGCTGGGAAGGATGTGGATTCGAAATGACGGCCACGCCAAAAATCTCGTAGGGACGAGCTTGCCCCGTCTCCCACGTGTCGCCGCGCCACACCTGACGCGGTAACCTCTCGGCGAAACTGCCGTAACGCTTAAGTTAGCCAATGGCGTAATCAAAAGGTCGTCTTCCTCCGATGGGTGAGCATACGCACCCTGCGGGATTCTTTCCCGCCGCGGCGGCACGCTCATGCTCCAACGGATTGCATCGCTTGCACTTTCTCTGGCACTCGTGGCCGCACCGGCTGCAAGTTCCGACCTCGCCTCGAACTCGGATACTTGGTCGCCGGAAAACCGGGCGGAGATGACCATTCGGAAAACTGTGCAGGAGGTCCACCTTGGCTTCCACGTCTCGTCCCTGAATGGGCGCCCCGTTCCAGAGTTGCAACCGGGCCAAATCTCCGTCTATCAGGACGGCCAACCAATCACCACAGTCACCGGCTTTTATGCGGACCAGAACCTCCCTCTCCGCCTTCTGCTCATGATTGACGCCAGCGATTCCATGACCCGCGGTTTTTCGGCGGAGCGCCAAGCGGCCGCCACCTTCCTGGAAAGAGTGGTTCGCCTCGAGGTGGACCAGAGCGCGGTCGTCGCTTTCTCTACGCATGCTTCGATCCAACTCGGCGCGAATGCGTCCGCCCCAGAAAAACTACGCCTGATCGACGACTTGCATTCTTCGGGTCTGACTGCCCTGTTTGACTCGATTTGCGAAGCCGCCGCCCGCATCCCCGCTTACGACCACGAGACCACACTCACCCGCCGCGTGTTGGTCCTGCTGAGCGATGGCGATGACAACTACAGCCTGCATTCGCTGCGGGAGGCGATTGCGGCCGCACAACGATCCGATGTCGTCGTTTATGCCATCTCGCCCCGCAATCCAAAACTCCTGCAGCCTGGGAACGCGAATCTCGAAGAACTCACCGGCGCCACCGGCGGACGCGTCTTCTTCCTCAAAAAGTACGAGCAGTCGCCAGAGGTCTTCGCGCAAATCGAACGCGAGATTCGCTCCGAGTACGCCGTCACGTTCCATCCCGCGGGCAAACTGTGCGGATTCCACAGCGTGCGCGTCGAACCCACGGACAGCAACCTGCGCGCGCGCTTCCGCGAAGGATTCTATGGAGATTGCTTATAAGAAAAGTTGATCGTGAAGGTCGGGCGTCCTCGCCCGTCCGGCCAAGCGCCGCCCACTTACTTCAAAACCATGCCTGCCTCGGCCGAAAAATCCATCGCCACAAATTCTTTTCGCAGGAATTTCGGAAAGGCCGCAGCCGCGATCATGGCGGCGTTATCGGTCGAGAGCGACCGCGAGGGGAAAAAGACCGGCAGGCCCTGCATCCCGGCTTCGCGCTCAAAGGTTGCTCGCAATTCCCGGTTGGCAGCCACGCCACCGCTTACGAACAGAGTTTGAACGTCATACTCTCGGCCAGCAGCCAGTGTTTTTGTGACCAGATCTTCAACCATGGAACGCTGGAACGAAGCCACCAGCCCCAGCGTCTGCCGGTCGCAGAGTTTGAGATAGTCTTCGACGGTGGCTTTGTCTATGCCCGCCAGACCCCGCCGTCGTGCCTCGATTGACGGCCCCAGGTTTTCGGTCTCCACGTAGCGCAATACTGCCGTCTTGATGCCGCTGTAAGAAAAATCGAACCGTGCGCCATCCGCCTGCGGAAGCTCGCGGTCGCGGCGGTCGCGATGCTTGATCTGCGAGGTCTGAAACTTCACCGCATGCGGACCGCCATGAGGCGAGAGCCGATCGATGATCGGCCCGCCCGGATAACCGAGGCCCAGCAGCTTGGCAACCTTATCGAATGCCTCTCCGGCGGCGTCGTCGCGCGTGCGCCCGATGTTTTCGTAAGTCCAGCAATTTCCTTCCCTCCGGGCGAGATATAGGTGCGTGTGTCCGCCAGAGACCACCAGCGCCAGCACGGGGAACCGGAGCTCTGCCTCTCCGCTCTGCCGCTGTTCAAGCAGCACCGCGTGAATGTGGCCCTCCAGATGGTTGACGGCGATCAAAGGCTTCTCCAGGGCAAAGGCCAGCGCCTTCGCAAAACTGATGCCGACCAGCAGCGCGCCCGCCAGCCCCGGTCCCTGCGTGACCGCAAGCGCATCGACCGACTCATACGTCTGCCCCGCTTCAGCAAGAGCCTGGCGCACCACCGGAATAATCGCGCGCAAGTGCTCGCGCGACGCAAGCTCCGGAACCACTCCACCGTAGGGCTGGTGAGTTGCGATCTGCGAAGCGACGACGTTGGAAAGAATCTGCACCCCCGAGCGCACCACCGCCGCCCCCGTCTCATCACAGGAGCTTTCGATGCCGAGAATGCAGGCGTCAGGCATAATGAGGGCGAGTCGCGAGTTGCCAATCGCCGATTGCTGGTTTCTGGAACTCGTTTCAAAAATGGGCTTTGGCTAAGAAATCGGTTTTTGGGAAGGGCACGGCTTCAGCCGTGCCGCCCAGAGCCGCAAAAATGCGGGCTTTAGCCCCTGAGGGCCGCGGTCATAACCCTCTGAAACCAGTTCTAGTTTCTAGTCTTAGTCTAAGTCTAGACCATTTCGAGACTTGCCTCCGTAGGCAGCCGCGATGGATGAGCGCTGATTGACCGCTGCCCAACAACACGCCACCGAAATCGTGCGCACATTGCGCGGACGCGGCTACCGGGCGTACCTCGCCGGTGGATGTGTACGCGATCTGCTGCTCGGGCGCGAGCCTGCCGACTACGACGTTGCCACCGACGCCACACCCCAGCAGGTGATGCAGATTTTCCCGCAGACGTTCGCCGTTGGCGTTCAGTTTGGCGTCGTGCTCGTGCCCGATTATGGAGGGACGGGCGCCCTCGCCCGTCCCGGTGTGCGCAGCCTAGACGAAGGCAAAGGCAATGTCATCGAAGTCGCAACCTTCCGCTCGGACATTGGTTATTCTGACGGCCGCCATCCTGACGAAGTTCGCTTCAGCCGGGAGCCGCGCGAGGATGTGCAACGCCGCGACTTCACCATCAATGGCATGTTGCTCGACCCAGTCACCGATGAAGTGCTCGACTTTGTCGGCGGACGCGCCGACCTCAGTGCCGGAATCGTCCGCGCCATCGGCGACCCCGAGCGGCGTTTTGTGGAAGACAAGCTGCGCATGCTGCGGGCGGTTCGCTTTGCCGCGCGCTTCGCATACACCATTGACGCCGCCACTGTCGCAGCCATTCCGAAACTGGCCGCGCAGATCCACCAGGTGTCCCGTGAACGCGTGCGCGAAGAGCTGACCAAAATGCTCACCGAAGGCCGCGCCCGCCGCGCGTTTCTGTTGCTCGATGAGAGCAAGCTGCTGCCCCAGGTGCTTCCCGAGATTTCGGCGATGAAAGGAGTCGAGCAGCCTCCGCAGTTTCATCCCGAGGGCGATGTCTTCGTGCACACGCTGCTGCTGCTCGAAAAACTTCCGGCTGGCTGTTCGAAGACGCTGGCGTGGGGCGCGCTCCTGCACGATGTGGGCAAGCCGCCGACGTTCCGCGTCGCTCCGGATCGCATCCGCTTTGATGGCCACGTGGAAGTGGGCGTGAAGATGGCTGCCGAAATTTGCCGCCGCTTGCGCTTTTCCAACGACGAGACCGATCAGATCCTCGCGCTGGTCGACAATCACATGCGCTTCGCCGACGTACAGCGCATGAAGCAGTCGACGCTGAAGAAATTCCTGCGCCTGCCCGGCTTCCATGAGCACCTGGAACTCCATCGGATCGACTGCCTGTCCAGCAACGGGCAGCTTTCGTCGTACGACTGCGCGCTCGAGCAGATGCAGTCTCTGCCGCCAGAGGTGATCCGCCCTGCGCCCCTCATCACCGGCCGCGATCTGATTGAGGCGGGGTATGAGCCCGGCCCACGCTTCAAAGAGGTGCTGACAGCGGTAGAGGACGCGCAACTGGAGGGAAGACTCACGTCGCGCGAAGCGGCGATGGAGTATGTGCGGCGCGAATTTCCCGAGTGAGGCCGTGGGACGGGCGCGGGCGCCCGTCTCTCCATCGGTCTCTCGCTCGGCCGCCTACCCATTTGTGGCTTCGACTTTTCGCGGACAGGAGTGTCCGCGCCACACTTAGTCCAGGTCGCGGTCTTGCGAGGTGGCCTGCGCTTGATCTGCTGACTTCGGAACGGGCTTTTCCGGGATCTAATTCTTGCGCGCCGGACTTCTTCAGTTGTTTGTTCAGCTCGGGGACGTCTTTGGATTTGAGTTGGTCCCATGCTGACAGTTGCTCGTTTAGCGTTTTCTCCAGGTCAGTGAACGTTGCTGTTTGTTGAGTGGTGGGTCCGGCATCGGCGCTGTCTAATGCGCTGAGCAACGAGTTGTAGCCGGTATTCAGACGGGCCAGGCTGCGTCCTTCGGGCGTACTCAGGAAGCGCGTGCCGTAGCCTCCCTCGTCGCCTTCCAGGGCTGCGGCTTTCGCTTCCAGGGTATCGAGCTGCTTGGCGATCTCGGGATTTGGCTTGCCGCTCTGCAGCGATTTCAGTTGCTTGCGCAGGCTGCGCAGCTGCTGTACGGCTTCGTTGTCACGATGGAGCGCATCGGCGATCTTGCGGTCGAGATCGAATTGCGCTCGCAGGTCCCCGGCTGCGGCCTTGACGCGCGGGTCCAGGAGAATTTCCAGCGGCTGGGAGTAGGTCTTGCCATCGGCGGTGAGTTTTACCGTGTAACTCCCCGGCAGCACAGTCGCGCCCAGTGGGTACAGCGGCGTGTCGTGGTAGATCGCCGAGATCGGGTAGTCGCGACTGAGAACTTCCGGCGCGGGATACGTCAGATCCCACACGAAACGATGCGTGCCTGGCGCGGCCGAAAGGGTTCGGGCGGGACGCATCCAGTAGGTGGGAACGTTGAAATGTTTCTCCTTGATGGGCTCGGGCTTATCGGCGCTGGAGAAGCGGCGCACGGTGTTGCCCGCGGCGTCGACGATTTCGAGCGTGACCGGTGCGGAAGGCGCCGACTTCAGCCAGTAGTCGATCATGGCGCCGTCGGGCGGATTCTGCCCGGCTGGTTCTTCGGGTGGCAAAGGGGTATCCGTGTTGTTGTTCCGGCGGACGCGGTAGGTCAGCTGCGGAGTGAACAGATGCGCCGGCGCGCTGGAAACTTGCGCATTGAACTGGCGCAGCGGCGTGATGTTATCCAAGATCCAAAACGACCGCCCATGGGTGCCGATGACGATGTCGTCGTTGTGGACGACAAGATCGCGGATCGAAGTCGGTGGCAGATTGAGCTTTAGCGATTGCCAGTGGTCTCCATCGTCCCAGGAAACGTAGACCGAGCGTTCGGTTCCGGCGAAGAGCAGACCCTTGCGTTCGGGATCTTCGCGGACGGTATTGACCGGTTCGTTGTCGGGCAAGCCGTTCACGATCTTCTGCCAGGACTTTCCACCGTCGTTTGTGCGGTAAATGTAGGGATGCAGATCGTCGAGCCGGAAGCGGTTCACGGCAGCATAAGCGGTGGCCGTGTCGAAGTGCGAGGCGTCCATCTGTGCCAGCTTGCTCCAGGGCGTCAGGTCCGGCGGTGTGACGTTCTGCCAGTTTTTCCCGCCGTCGCGCGTAACGTGAATCAGGCCGTCATCGCTGCCGGCCCAAATCAGGTTGGCGTCCTTCGGCGAGGGCGCGAGGGAATAGATCACGCCGCGATGCTTGCCTTTGGCGGGATCGGCCTCCACAAACGGGCCGAGGCTCGCAGGAGAACCGGGGTCTTCCCGGGTGAGATCAGGGCTGATGATCTGCCAGCTATTGCCGCCATCGCGCGTCGCAAAGAGCACGTTTGATCCCAGATAGAGCACGTGCGGATCGGCCGGAGAGAAAAGCAGCGGCGCAGTGCGATTGAAGCGGTACTGCCCGGTGCGCAAGACAACCGGCGAAACGTCGCGCGTCTGCCCGGTAGTGCGATCGAACACGGTGGCTTTGCCGCCGTAGATCAGATTCGGATGCAACGGATCGGGCGCAACGTAGCCATACTCTTCTACACCGATTGTGGTCCAGTCGCGAAACGTGATTTCGCCGAAATCGCTGCGGCTGGCCGTGCCGACCGAACCGCTCTCCTGCTGGCCGCCGTAGACCCAGTACGGAAATTCGTTGTCGGTGATCACGTGATAGAACTGCGCGGTGGGCTGGTTGTACCAGGAGCTCCAGGTCTTTCCGCCGTTCACGCTGATGGTCGCGCCCTGGTCCACGGCGAGGGCGATAATGTCGGGGTTCTCGGGATTGATCCAGATGGTGTGATAGTCGTCGCCGCCGGGCGCGCCCTTGATGGCGGTGAAATTCTTTCCGGCATCGGTGGATTTATAAGTGGAAGTGTTGGCGACGTAGATGGTGTCTTTGTTGCGGGGATCGACGCGCACGCAGGCAAAATCGTCGCCGCGGCCCACGACCCGCTCTTCGGCATTCATCAGTTGCCAGCTTTCGCCGACATCGTCGGAACGGTAGATGCCTCCGTTCTTTTTTGCGTCCACCCAGGCGTACATGCGTTCTGGATCACTGAGCGAGATGCCGAGGCCGATGCGGCCCAAGCGGTCAACTTCCCCCGGAAGTCCCTTCGTGATCTGCCGCCAGGTATTGCCGCCATCCGTGGATTTGTAGAGTCCGCTGCCGGAGCCGTTGTAAGCACCGCTGGTCGTCCAAGGCGGACGGCGCGAGGCCCACAGGTCGGCAAAAATGATTTGTGAGTTGCGGGGATCGAAGACGAGGTCGATGGCGCCGACGTTGTCGTCCTTGTAGAGGACCTTCTGCCATGTCTGTCCCCCGTCGAGCGAGCGAAAGACTCCGCGTTCGGGATTCGGGCCGTAGGGGTGTCCGAGAGCCGCGACGAAGAGACGGTTCGCGTCTTTGGGATCGACGATGATGGCTGCGATCTGCTGAGCGTCGCGCAGGCCGAGTTGCTCCCAAGTGCGGCCGGCGTCGGTGGATTTGTAGATGCCATCGCCCACGGAGAGATCGGGGCGGCGGAGGCCTTCCCCGCTGCCAACGTAAATAATTTCCGGGTTCGAGGGGGCGATGGTGAGTACGCCGATGGAACCGGTGGGTTGGCCGTCAAAGATGGGAGCCCAGATGCGGCCGGCGTCGGTCGTCTTCCAAACTCCGCCGTTGTTCGGCGCCATATAGAAGACGTTGGGCTGGCTGGGAACGCCGGCAATGGCGACCGTCCGTCCGGCGCGGAATGGGCCAATCGAACGCCAGCGAAGTTCTTGATAGAGGGCGGGGTCGAAGGGTTGAGCTGAGACGAATGGGGCGAGTACAGAGATTGTGAGCAGAAAAAACAGCAACTTCGAAAATCGCATCTTCAAAGGAGTGGCCTCGTGAGCAGGACAGGATAAACCAGAGCGGGGAGGAATTGGGAAAAGAGCACGATGGAACCAATCTCGATGGGCACTGAAATGGGAGTGCGCGAGGCGATCACTTCGAAATCTGGCGGCGGTGCAGGGCGTGCAGGATGAGGGATCCGCTGATGCCGAAACAGATTACAGCGGCGAAAGCGGACACCTCCAGTGTGCGAGGGCGCAAGCGGAGGTAATCGGCTGCGAGGGAAAATATGGCGCACAGGAGGCCGAGAATATTGAGCCAGAGCGGAGAGGAAACGCTGGGCAATTCTTTCCGGAAGCGCACCTGGAGGAGAATCGCCGCCAGTCCAATCGCCGCAACCACCACCAGAGCCACAGGACTGAAGAAGGCGCGAGGCTTGGTGTAGATGACCACCAGGGCGAGCGCCACAAGAAGCAAGCCCGAAGCGATTACGGTCCAGCGGCGAGCGACACCGGAACCAGAACTGGTCAATGAGCGGCCTCCTCTCGTTTCGGAGCAGGCCCATTGTATCCCCGGGAAGCTTTGTTTGTTGCCGCTCAGGCGTTGCCCGGCATCCATTCGGCTTGGCGGCGATTCTCTCCGTGGGAGACGGCGTAGAGAACGAGTTCAACGCGCGTGGAGATGCCCAGTTTGTCGAAAATACGCAGCAGGTACTTCTTGATCGTGTGCTCGCTGAGCCCCAGTTCGCCGGCGACTTCGCGGTTGCTGAGGCCGTCAGCGACCAGCGCGACTACTTGCTCTTCGCGGGGCGTGAGCAGCGAACGGCCGCTGGCGCTGACCAGGCGCAGGGTCGGCACTTCCGAAAGAGCGTCGAGCAGGTAGCGCATCTGCTGGCTGTTGATCCAGATCTCCCCACGGGAGACGCAGGTAATGCACTTGCACAGTGTCCGGAACGGGCCGTGGTTGAAAAGAAACAGACCCTTCGCGCCGGCGCGGAAAGCATTGACCACCATCTCGCGGTCCTCGCGTTCAACCAGCAACACGGGAGCGACTTTGGGATACGAGATGCGCAGCCAGCGCAGCAGACTGAGATCGGGCAGGTTGTTGCCGGCAATTAGAACGATATCCGCGGGGTTCGATTGCATGAATCCATGCAAAGCCGCAGCTTCGAGCGCAACCGTAGATACGTGGAACTCCCGCCGAGCCCTCAGTGCGCGGGTCAAGAGCTGAGACTGAATGGGGCTGGAATCCGCGACCAGTACTTGGATTGCTTCGGTTGCGCTGGGGCTGGGTGCCTTGGAGAGTCTTACAGGGGAAAGCGCGTTCATTGTGCCATGATGCCCGAAAGACTGCGGACCGGCTGTAGGGCCCATCACACACGTTTGGTGATGAATGCCGCAGCCTCTGCCTACTTTAGTAGGTCCCCTCTCGTGCCCCGCCTTTCAGGCGATCTTGCCCGCTCAGACGAGAACGATCCATTAGGAAACACGCGCCGATTGGCTCGATCACGCAGTTTGCGTCGTTGACGAACAGCCCGAACAGGCTATCTACCGGGGTGGACAGTACTTCCCAAGTCTTGTCGTTTTCGGCGCGCAACGATAAGGTTCGACAAACAGCTCAGAAATGCCCGAGCTGGAAAGTTCGCCGCTCTGAGCAGCGGTGAGAGTCCGGAGAATGAAAGTGATAGCGCAATACGTCGTTTACGGAGCTGCATGCGTGCTCAGCCTGCAGCTCGCCGTGGTCGCTGACGCGCAGGAAGTGGCACCGTCACCTGTTCCCGCACCTTGGGCGTCTGCTTCGCCAACCGGCAAGTTCGCGGCGGCGGAGAGCTCGCAGAGCCAAGACCGGTCCAGTATGGGAGACTCTGCGCGGAAAGAGATCACACAGCCCGGAAAAGCGGGTGGCTCGGGAGATCCTGCACTCGGAGGGGAACGCCATCCGCTTTACCGGCTTTCAAAATCGGACGTGGCCGACGTGAGCTTCACGTTTTCGCCCGACTTTAACCAGAGTCTGACGGTGCAGCCGGACGGCTACGTCGCCCTGAAGGGTACGGGCACGCTTTTCGCCGAAGGACTTACGATTCCCGAGCTGCAGCAGGCCATCGCCTCGCGGTATCGCGGCATCCTGCACGAAGCCGAGATCACCGTCACGCTGAAGAGTTTTGATAAGCCCTACTTTCTCGCTTCCGGTGAAGTGGCCCGGCCCGGGAAGTATGAATTGCGAGGAGACCTCACGGTCAACGAGGCGGTGGCGATTGCGGGCGGGTTCACGCCCCAAGCCCGGCATTCGCAGGTCGTTCTGTTTCGCCGGATTTCGGCGGATGTGGCCGAGTCGCACGTGATTGATGTGAAGAGGATGCTGGCTTCCCGCGATCTGCGGGAGGACTGGCATCTTCGGCCCGGCGACTTTGTGTTTGTGCCACAAAGCCGGATCTCGCAGATCCGCAAGTTTGTTCCGGCCAATTCCATGAGTTGGTATATGAACCCGTTGCAGTTTTGAAGGAAGGAGCTACAGACCGATAGCAGTTTTCAAAAATCTGGCGAGTTCCCCCCAAGCCCGCCGATCGTGATCGCCTGTCACATCAGCCATGCCTGCGGGATTGATCCGAAATTCGTGCGGCACGCCCTCCCCCACTTTGCGCGAACTGGCAGCGACACTGTTCGGGCGCTCCAAACTGATGACCATTTCGTTTGTGGTCATTCTGCTCGGTGCGATGGTATATGTGCTGGTCACGCCCCGATTCGAATCTCACTTCAAAATCCTGGTGCGGCGCGGACGGTCCGATCCCATGGTCTCTCCCCGGCCAGCCAGCGGCGTGGATTTCACCCGCCCGGAAATCACCGAAGAGGAGCTGAATTCCGAGGTCGAACTCTTGCGCGACCAGGACCTTCTGAAGCAGGTGGCGCAGATGGCCGCGCTCGTTCCGGCGGGAACTTCGGAGCCAAAGCGTCCAGCCGAAGTGGAACGTGCGGTTCGCAAGGTGGCGCAACGCCTGTGCGTTGACGCACTGAAAAAGTCAAATCTCATTCAGGTGAGCTATCGCGACACCGATCCGGAAAGGGCGGCGCGGATACTTGCGGCCCTCTCCACGCTCTATGTGCGGAAGCACACGAGTCTTCATCGGCCATTGGGTGAAATTCAATTCTTCGAGCAACAAACGGCGGAATCGGAAGAGAAGCTACGTCACTCCGAAGCACAGCTGGTGCACTTTACCAATGCCCGAGGAGTGTCTTCGGCGGCGCTGGAGCGTGATATTGCGCTGCAGAAGCTGGGGGAGGCCGAAGCGGCCTACCGGCAGCTGGACCAGGACCGGGTGGAAACCGCGCGGAGAATTTCGGCACTGCAGGAGCAGGTCGCTTCGTTTCCGTCTCGCTCGGTTACAGTGAAGCGCTGGGCGGATAATCCCGAGCTTCTCGAGAGGCTGAAATCACACCTGCTGGAACTACTACTCAAGCGCACTGAGCTGCTCAGCCGCTATGAACCATCCTATCGGCTCGTGCAGGAAGTGGAGCGTCAAATCGCAGAAACCCGGGGGGCGATTGCTGCCGAAGCCCTTACCCCGGTGCGCGATGAAACCACCGACAAGGATGCCAACTACGAGTGGGCCCGCATGGAACTGGAGAAGGCCCAGGTGCAATCCAGCGCTCTGCGAGCGCGGCAAACCGATGCTGCCACTCAGATTGCATCTCTTCGTATGCTCGCCCAGCGCATGCAGTCGGAATCGGTGGACCAGCAAGCTTTGGTGAGAACGGCGAAAGCTGAAGAGGACAACTATCTTCTCTATCTGCGCAAGCGCGAAGAAGCGCGGATTGGAGATGCCCTCGACGAGCGGCAGATCCTGAATGTGGCCGTCGTGGAGCCGCCTGTCCCCGCTGCCTTGCCCGTGCATTCCGTGTTGCTGTATTTCTTGCTCGCCTTCGGCTTGGCCCTGGCGTTCAGCGTCGGTGCGGCTTTTACAGCCGAGTATTTCGATCCCACCATTCGGACGCCCAATGAAGCGCGCGGCCTCCTGGAGGTCCCGGTGCTGGCCTGGCTGCCGGAAGGCACAGCGGGCGCGACAAGTCCTGAGTTTTCCGCGCTCGGACGACCCAAGGCGGTGGTTCAATGAGCACCTTCGTCTCGATCGGTGCGGAGAAGCCGGCTGTTCCAGAACAACCCCGCGTAACTCCGATCCGCAAGGAAGTCCGCGGCGAAGCAATTTCTCGCGAAGCCTCTCTGCGCGACGAGCAGATCCAGGCGCTGGTGGAGCAACTTTTCTTCCGGCCTGAGCCGGGCCCTGTGCGCTACGTCGGCTTCGCTGCCTCCGATCCTTCAACCGAGACAGCACAGCTATGCCTCGAAGTCGCTCGCGTTCTGGCCGAGGAAGGCAGATATGACGTGGGGCTGGTCGATGCCAGCCCCGACGCGGTCCCGTTGCAGACTCAACTGGATGTTGCGCCAACTGTGCGCCCAGAAGCTACCTGGCCCATCGCACCACGGCTCTGGCTGGTTCCACGGCAGAGCTGGTCGCCTTCAAGCGAGGGACGACGGATTCCGGAACAAAGCTTTTCCAGGCTGCGGGAGCTAACGATGGAATTCGATTTTGCCATTCTGTGTTGTCCCTCGGTCTCGTGGCTGACAACCAGAATTGGCCACGCGTGCGATGGGCTCGTACTCGTATTAAAAGCAAACAAAACGCGCCGCCTGGTGGCTGCTCAGATGAAAGAGTTGCTGCGGCACGCACAAGTTCCCCTACTCGGGACCGTCCTCGCGGAGCGCCGTTTGCCGGTGCCGGAGGGCCTGTACCGAAAGTTGTGAAATTATGAGCGACCTGACTGCACACGGATTGTGGGGCGAAGCCAGCGATCCTTCGTCGCAATATGCGCGCATGATCCCGGGGACGTCGGCCATGGCGCTCCATCGAGGCCTTGCTGTGGCCGCCCAACCTTCGGGCGGTCGAGCGGGTAACCGCGAAACCTCTGACCAAGCACCAGATCCGCCCGCCCAAGCGCGAACCCTTGCCCACTTCGTGCTGCCCCAGCCCATCGCAGATCCGTTCACCCTTTATCGGTTGGTGGCCGCTGATTTGATAATCCTGGTGATGGCGTGCGGTATGCCCCTGCTCGTCTCGCGTGCTTGGGGCCTACCGCAGACCTGCATTCCGGTTTACGCCGTATTGGTGACGCTCTTCGGTTTCACCGAGGGGCTCTACAAGGACAAAGAGGAACCGCGCCAGGCCCGACTCGTTGGCATTCTGGCAAGGTCCGCCGTGTTTGCCATGGCGCTGGTTTGCGTCGCCGCGCGGGGCGCATTGCAGCCGCTAGCCTTGCCCGCAACGTTGACGACGAGTCTCGCTGGTTTGCTGCTCTGGCGGTACTTGAGGCAACTGGCGTGGAAGCGGCGGGCGCGGGATGTGGAGTCGCGCAACGTTCTGATCGTCGGCGGTGGGCCCGTCGCTCGTTCCATTGCCCGCGCCCTGCGCAATGACCCTGTTCAGCACGCCCTGGTGCGGGGGTTCCTGGCTGACGATGTTCCGCTTTCCCCGGTGGTATTGGGGCGAATCGAGGACCTGGACTGGCTCGCGCGCGCTGAATTCATTGATGAAGTCATTCTGGCCCTGCCGGATGAACCCGCGCGCACCCGAAAAGCTGCTGAAATCGCGTTGCGCAATCACTTGGACATTCGAGCGGTTCCCGATCTGCCCCCGGATTTCTGGCTCGATGCGGGCGTCGATCGAATTGGAGGGGTGCCAGTCGTCATGTTGCATCGCGAGCCGCTGCCGAGCGTTGCATTGTTCCTTAAGCGACTGCTGGATGTCGCAGGTGCGGCGCTCGGCCTTGTGCTTGCGAGTCCCCTCATGGCGGTTGTCGCTCTGCTCATCCGGCTGGACTCGCTGGGGCCGGTCGTTTATTCGGCCGAGCGCACCGGCGCCAAGGGCCGCCGCTTCCGCTGTTTCAAGTTCCGCTCGATGGTGACCGATGCCGATCGCCTCAAGGAGGAGTTGCGGGGCCGCAACCAAAGGCAAGGCCCGATTTTCAAGATCGACGACGACCCCAGAATCACGCGCGTCGGCCGGATCATCCGCCGCTACAGCCTTGACGAATTACCTCAACTCTGGAACGTGCTGCGCGGCGAAATGAGTCTGGTCGGACCGCGCCCCCACCCGGTGGATGAGGTCAACCACTACGAACTCCATCACTACCGGCGCCTGGATGTGAAACCGGGAATCACCGGCCTCTGGCAGATTACGGCACGGAACTGTCCATCGTTTGATCTCAATATGCACCTGGATCTCACCTACATCGAGAACTGGAGCCTGCGGCTCGATCTCACCATTCTCGCGAGCACAGTTCGCGTCCTGTTCGCGCCGGAAGGGGCTTGATTCCTTCCATGAGCAGCCGAGCCACAGCCTGGAATGCGGAAGAGAACCCGCTTTGGCTGGTCACAGGCTGGTTGCTTCGGCCTTTTCATCTTGGACTGGCTTTCCCGTCGGTTCTTTACCTGGCTGCCATGACGGTTTTCCTGTTTCGTCCGCCGGACCTCCACTCGTATTACGCGGATCGGATCGCGTTCGGCGGGCTGGTATTTTTTGTCGCGCTGCGAACTATGGCGCTTCGAGAAAAGCTCCCGTTTGTCGCGAGCCTCAGCTTGCCCATGATCGGCCTAACGGCTCTGGCTGTGATTCGGGCTCTCCGCGAACCGTTCGATGCCCAAGCCTGGAGCATCATCGCCAGCAAGTTCATCGTTCCCTTCACTTTGTTCCACTTGGCTATCCTCGTTTTCCGAGGGGCATCCGAGCGGCGCCATTTTGAAATTTTTGTCCTTCTCGCACTTGGATATCTCGTCTTCAGCGCGATTGCCTTTCTCGTGGATGCACGCTCGCTGATCTTTCCGCGCTTCATTCTCGACGAGAGTATGGGCTTTCACGTGGACCGCGCTCGGGGCCCGTTTCTGCAGGCGGTAGCCAACGGAGTCTCGCTCAATCTGCTGGGAATTCTCGCCGTAGCTCTTTCGGACAAGCGCAAGATGACGGTTCTGCTGCTCTGGCTGGTTCTACCGCTCGCGGTACTGGCGACCATGACCCGCGCGGTGTGGATCTCATTCGCCGTTTCTACGATTGTCCTCGGTTTCCGGCTGATCGAGCGCCGCCTGCACTGCGCCTGCATCGCGCTGGTGGTTGCCGGTCTCCTCCTTGGCCTGGCGGTCGGAATGAGCAGCGGTTCGCTGAAGACCGCACTCTGGGATCGCACGAGCGAACGAGGCCCGGTGGCCGCGCGCGTGGCCGTGTACGACGCCGGCTGGGCCATGTTTCGGGAGCGGCCAATCACCGGATGGCCCGCAGGCCGCATGTACGCCGAGCTCGCGCGCCGCATGGAGGGCTACCATCTCCGCACCTTCTACGTACACAACACTTACCTGGCCCTGTTGGTTGAGTTCGGCGTTCCGGGACTGGCAATTTACGCGATTCTTTTTTTCAACCTCTTCCGCCTCGCCCGGCGCGGCCTACCCGGGGAGTCGGGCCCCGTCGCTGCGCTGCGCCAG
>WNGE01002123.1_pt1 | contig 24564 bp, 24 predicted proteins | sample 5400651 | NCBI WGS metagenome assembly WNGE01 (sample SAMN13153370, study PRJNA577476) | soil metagenome | isolation source: 60 cm soil or saprolite under grassland replicate 2 | place: USA:California | collected 2016-06-15
CCGCTCAACTACCTCGGCTTCAACCCCATGATCTCCTGCACCGCGCCCAAGCCCAGCGGCGCCTAACGAGCCGGGTATCCCGCCTTCCGTCCGGCCCAGCCGGGTCGGGGGACGTGCTTACCCGGGCTTACTCTGCGGCGATCGCGGTCAGCATGTCGAGCCGGGCCGCCCGCCTGGCCGGGGCGATGCTGGCGAGCACACCAGCCGCTCCGGTGGCCAGGACGTAGATGACGAGCTGCCCGGCCGGGATGGCCACGGTCGCCTGCTGGGACCTGGTCAGCGCGGCCGCGAGGGCCGCGCCGAGGCCGAGCCCGAGCACGGTCCCGAGAAGCGCGCCGATCACCGAGATGATCATCGATTCGGCCGCGACCATCTGCCGTAGCTGGCCGCGCTGCATTCCGATCGCCCGGAGCAGGCCGATCTCCCTGGTGCGCTCGGAGATGGAGAGGGCGAGAGTGTTGACGACCCCGAGCAGCGCGATCACGATCGCCAGGATCAGCATGGCGGTGACCAGGGTGAGCAGCGAGTTCAGCACGCTGGTCTGGCTCGCGATGTAGCCCGTCTGGTCGAGCAGCTGCGCGCCGGGATATCCGGCCAGCGCGGCCTGGATCGTTCTCCTGGCCGAGGCCGGTGCCCGCACGAGGTCCACGTGGTCGGATCGGACGCCGCTGTCCGCGGCCAGGGTCGTGTTGCCGACCAGGTATCCGCTGAGCGGGCCGACGTTGGCGAAGATCGCCACGATCCGCAGCCGGTACACGCCGTACGAGCCGAACTGCACCTGGATTTCCTGGCCGGCCTTCCAGCCGCGGCCCGAGGCAACGTCGGAGGAGACCATGATCCCGCCGCCACTCAGCGACCCGGCCTGGCCCGCGGTCACCCCGAGGTCGGTGAACCGGCCGATGGCCGCTGGGTCGACGCCGTCCACGGTGCGGTTGGCCGCTCCGGCGACGGTCGCGCCGGTCTGCCGCACCTCGGTCACCGCAAGGACGCCGGGCTGCCGGGCGATGGTCCCGGCCAGCACCGGGCTGAGGCCGGTGTCGCCGTTGGCCGCCTGCACGTAGAAGTCGGTGCGGCTGGCCGCGCCGACCTGTCGGCCTATCGTCGCTTGCGCCGAGCTGACCAGGACCGACGTGGCGGCTATGACCGCCAGGCCGATCATCAGCGCCGCCGCGGTGGCGCTGGTGCGCTCCGGGTTGCGCATGGTGTTGCCCCGGGCGAGCAGGCCGACCCGGCCGGGGAGCCGGACGAGCGGCGCGCCCGCCAGGTAGGCCAGCGGCCGGACGACGAGCGGGGCGAGCAGGGTGGTGCCGATGAAGCAGCAGGCCGCTCCGGCGCCGGCCAGCACGACCTGTCCCGTCCCGCCGAGGATCCCGGCCAGGAGGGCGGCCAGGCCGGCCGTGGTGACCGCGAGCCCGGCGGCCAGCCGGCGGGCCGGGAACCGGGCCGGCCCGGGCGCCGGGTCCCGCATCGCCTGGACGGGGGAGACCCGGGTCGCGCGGTAGGCCGGCGGCAGCGATGCGACCACGGTCATCGCGATGCCGGTACCGAGCGCCACCGCGAGTTCGGCGGCCGGCAGTACCAGCCCGCTGACCGGCAGCGAGAAGCCGAAGGCCGACAGCAGTGCGGCTAGCCCCCGGGCCAGCCCCAAACCCAGGCCGACCCCGACGGCACTGGCGACCGCCGCGATCATCGCGGCCTCGGCCAGCACCGAGCGGAACACCTGGCCCGCGCCGGCGCCGAGGGCCCGGATCAGGGCCAGTTCCCGGGTCCGCTGGCCGACCAGGATGGAGAACGTGTTCCAGATCACGAACGCGCCGACGAGCAGCGCGATGCCGGCGAAGCTCAGGAAGAAGGCGGTGAGGATGCCCAGCTGGCCGTTGATCTGCTGAGCCGCGCTCGCCGAGGCGGACGCTGCGGTGACCGCCTCGTCACCGGGCGGCAGTACCGACGCGACACGGTCGCGCAGCTGGGCGGCGGACACTCCGGGGACGGCCCTGACGACGATCCGGTCGTACTCGCCCGCCTTGCCGAACAGGTGCTGCGCGGCGCCGAGGCCGAATATCGCCATCGAACCGCCGCCGATGCTGTCCGCGGACCCGTAGCCGGTGATCCCGCTGATCGTGAATTGGGCCGCGCGTCCGGCGATGGCGATGGCGATGGTCTCGCCTACCGCGAAGTGACCGCGCCGCTTGGAACCCCGGTCGATCATGACCTGGCCGGGGCCGGTCGGCGGCTGCCCGTTACGCCGCGAGAACGCCGCCTGGAACGGGGCGTCCGCCGGCCAGCTCAGCGCGACGCCGAACGACCCGGGCAGCGGCTTGCCATCCCGGCCGAGCAGCACCGCCTGCGCGGCGATCTCCCCGTCCGCGGCGGCGACGCCGGGGACCCGGCGTACGGTCGCGAGCACCGAGGCCGGGAGCGGCCGCGCCGGGCTTCCCGTGATCGTCGGCCCGGTCGGCGAGTTGTGCCTGACCTCCACGTCGGTTCCCATGCTGGCCTGGGCGAACAGCGAGTCCAGGCCGCGGGTGAGGGTCGCGCTGAAGACGAAGCTGCCCGACATGAAGGCGACGCCGAGCGCGATGGCGAGCCCGGTCAGGACCAGGCGCAGCCGGTGTGTCAGCATGCTGCGGAACAGGGCCCCGACGAAGAGCGCACGGATCACGGCGGGTCACTCCCCGAGGGTCTTCATGGCGTCGAGCACGGACTCCGGGGTGGGCCCGGCCAGGCTGCCTGCGATCCGGCCGTCGGCCAGGAAGACCACCTGGTCGGCGTAGCTGGCGGCGACCGGATCGTGAGTCACCATGACGACGGTCTGGCCGAATTCCCTGACCGACCCGCGGAGCAGGCCGAGCACCTGGGCGCCTGCCTTCGAGTCGAGATTCCCGGTGGGCTCGTCCGCGAAGACGATCTCCGGGCGGCTGGCCAGCGCCCGGGCCACCGCGACCCGCTGCTGCTGGCCGCCGGACAGCTCGCTGGGCCGGTGCCGCAGCCGGTCCTTCAGCCCGACCACCTCGATTACCGTGGCCACCCACCCGGGGTCCGCGGCCCGCCCGGCGATGTCCAGCGGCAGCGTGATGTTCGCGGCCGCGTTCAGCGTCGGCAGCAGGTTGTAGGCCTGGAACACGAACCCGACCCGGTCCCGGCGGAGCCTGGTGAGCTGCCGCTCGCGCATGCCGCCCATCTCGGTCTCGCCGATCCACAGCCGCCCGCCGGTCACCGTGTCGAGACCGGCCATGCAGTGCATCAGGGTGGACTTGCCGGAACCCGATGGCCCCATCACCGCGGTGAAAGACCCGGCCGGGATATCCAGGCTTACCCCGTCGATCGCGGTGACCGCCGCCTGGCCCTGTCCGTAGATCTTCGTCACGTCGCGGGCGCGGGCGGCCAGTGTCGCTGATTCCATACGGGGACCGTAGGTCCGGCAGGCCCGGCGGGCATCGGCCCGGCGTGCTGTCCCGGCCTCGATCTGAGGATGGAGACGTGACCGGAGTCGATCTCAGGATGGAGACCGGGCCAGCCTGGCGTCGTAGGCGAAGATCACGAGCTGCACCCTGTCCCGCGCGCCGAGCTTGGTCAGCAGATGGTGCACGTGGGTCTTCACAGTGGTCTCGGTGATCACCAGTTCGGCCGCTATCTCCGCGTTGGACAGGCCCCGTGCCACCAGCCTCAGCACGTCGAGTTCCCTTCCGGTGAGCTCGCGAAGCCGGTCACGGCCAGCCTCGTCTCCCTCGGCGCCTTTCCCGGCGGGCAGCTGGCGGGCGAACTGGTCGAGCAGCCGCCGGGTCACCGCAGGGTCGATGATCGCCTGCCCGCCCGCGATGACCCGGATGGCCTCGGTCAGCTTGGCCGCTTCCACGTCCTTCAGCAGGAAGCCGCTGGCACCCGCCCTGAGCGCCGCGATCACGTACTCATCCAGGTGGAACGTGGTGAGCACGAGCACTCGCGCCTGCCCGTCCGCGGCGATCTGGGTGGTCGCAGCGACGCCGTCCTGGACCGGCATCCGGATGTCCATCACCACGACGTCCGGACACAGCGCGCGGCACTGCCGTACCGCGTCGGCGCCGTCGCCGGCCTCGCCGGCTATCTCGATATCTGGTTCCGCGTCCAGGATCATGCGGAATCCGGTTCGCACCAGCGGCTGGTCGTCGGCCAGCAGCACCCTGATCATGCCCTCTCCAGCGGGATCGTCGCGTGCACCCGGTAGCCGCCGCCGGGCCTGGGGCCGATGCTCAGCCTTCCGCCCAGCGCCGCCACGCGTTCCCGCAGCCCGGCCGCGCCCCGGCCCGCGCCGGGGACCGCGCCGAGGGCCGCGCTCGCGCCGCGGCCGTCGTCGGTGATCGTGACGCCGAGTTCGGTGGCGAAGTCCAGCTCCACGGTCGCGGCGGCGGGCCCGGCGTGCTTCAGGACGTTGGTGAGCGACTCCTGCACGATCCGGTAGGCGGTCAACCCGATAGCTTCGGGCACGTCCCGCGGCTCCCCGCGGCGGAGCACCGTAACCGGCAGGCCCGCACCGCGCATCCCCTCGGCCAGGTCGTCGATGTCGGCCAGGCCGAACGGCGGCAGGTAGGCGGCGCCGGGCGCGGCCGCGTTGGTCTCGCGGGCATCGCCGGCGTCGGCGGGCTCGCCCGAGCGGAGCAAGCCGAGCAGGTGGCGCATTTCGTCCAGGGCCGTCCGTCCCGTCCGCTCGACATCGGCCATGGCGGCTTTGGCCATGGCCGGGTCCCGGCCGGCCGCACGCTGCGCGCCCTGCGCCTGGATCACCACGACGGTGAGGTGGTGCGCCACGATGTCGTGCAACTCCCTGGCGATCCGCAACCGCTCGGCGAGCGCCGCGCGGCGGGCCCGCTCCTCCTGCTGCGCGGCGATCAGCCCGGTCCGTTCGGCCAGCACCGCGATGTGCTCGGCCCGGGCCGCGAACTGCTGCCTGATCACCAGCCCTACCAGCCCCGCGCCGGCCGCCGCGATCAGCGTCCGTACCGGGAGGTGAGCGTTGATCCACCCGTCCGCGCCCAGCGCGGTCAGGGCGCCCAGACCGAAGAAGGTCACCGGTGCCGCTATCGCCAGCAGCCGCGCGATCCGGCGGCCGCCGTAGACGGCGGCGCTGTAGGACGCGATGAGGACGGCGACGAACGCACCCTCGACCGAAGCCCGCAGGACCACCAGGATCGCGACAAGCGCCGCCGTCAGCGCCAGCACGGTACCCGGGAAGCGCCGCCGCGGAAACATGACCAGGCCCATCGTGACCAGCGCCGCGGTGGTCAGGAAGGCCGCGTGCTCTCCCTTGGCCGCCGCGCCAAACCCGCCGGCCAGGCCGAGCAGCGCCACGCCGAGCGCGATCGCGGCGTCCAGTACGCGGCCGGAGATTACCGGCCGGGCCCGGCCGTCCTTGCCTGCCATATCGTGTTTGTATCGTGCCGCCGCGGTTCCCGGCTAGCCCGTTCCGCCTCGGGCAGGGATCCGGCGAGCCCGAACCGCGGGTAGAGCTCGTCGATGTGGAACCGGGTGATCGCGTGGATCCTGGCGCCGGCCATGCCGAGCACGAATAGCCCGGACGGGAAGGCGGCTCCGCGGGCCCGGTCGCTGACGTAGCCGGCCAGGGCGGGCTGGGTGTTGGCCCGAGTAGACACCAGGTACATGCGGTCGTCGCCGCGGTATTCGAAGCTCGCGCGCAGCATGGACCGGATCGCGGCGATGCCATGGTACTGGTGCGGCGCCGGGGGCATGGACAGCCAGGCGTCGTCAGTGAGCAGCGCCACCACGCGGTCGATGTCGGCCGCGATGTACGCGTCGGCGAAACGCCGGGCCAGGGCGCGCTCCCGGTCCGACCCCGGCCGTAGTGCTCGTCCGCGCCCGGCTTGGTCGCGGTGCTGGTCCAGCGCGGCGCGGGCGCGTTGCAGCGTGCCCTTGACCGCGGTTGGACTGGTGCCGAGCATGCCGGCCACCTCGTCGGCGGCAAAGCCGAGCACATCGCGGAGCACGAGCGTGGCGGCCTGGCGGGGCGGCATGCGCTGCAGGCCCGCGATGAAGGCCAGCTCGATCGACTCGGTGGCCTGGTAGCGGGCATCGGGGCCAGGAGCGGTGTCGGCGATACCCTCGAGCAGGGTGTCGGGGTAGGGCTGCAGCCAGGTGATCTCACCGCGCCGGCTGGGCTCGGGCGGCTGGAACGGCGGGATCGGCTCGGCCGGGATCCGGCGGCTGGAGCTGCGCAGGGCGTTGAGGCACTGGTTGGTCGCGATGCGGTACAGCCAGGAACGCAGCGATGATCGCTGCTGGAATCCGGCCAGCCCGCGCCAGGCCGCCAGCAACGTCTCCTGCAGCATGTCCTCGGCGTCGGTCAGCGAGCCCGTCATCCGGTAGCAGTGCACCTGCAGTTCGCGCCGGTACGGGTCGGTCAGCTCGGCGAACGCCCGCTCGTCGCCGGCCCGGGCGCGCTCTATCGTGGCCTGCTCCACCGCATCAGCTTGCCATGCTAATCCGTCATTTCTCCCCGCAGCGTTCCGTTCGGCGTGGCCGCGGTGTCTGCACAGGTATGACGACCATGAAGGAGACGAATTCGATGAACAAGGCCGCCAGTCCCGCCCTGCGCACCGCGCTCGCCTACTACCACGCCTGGACCGGCCACGACCTGGACAAGGCCATGAGTTACATCGCCGACGACATCGTCTGCGACGCACCGGCGGGCCGCCTGGAGGGCGCCGCCGCCTACCGCGGCTTCATGGGCCCGTTCGTGCAGATCCTCACCGGGTCGACACTGATCGCCGCCTTCGGCGACGACACGACCGCGCTGATCATGTACGACACCGAAACCGTCCCCGTCACGAGCGCGCCCGGCGCCGAGTGCCTCACCGTCTCCGACGGGAAGATCACCTACAGCCGGTTCATCTTCGACCGGGCCCCGTTCGACGCAGCCCGGCAGGCCGCGGCCCGGCAGACTGCGACCTGAACCGCTCCTCACCGGGCGGGCCGGCGATCCCGTTCGCGGGCGACGACCCTGGTGGCCAGGCGCGACCGGGCCCGCCGGGCCCGGCTCGCGGCCCGGCGCCGATCCTCCTCCTCGGCCAGGGCGTCGTTTTCCAGGTACAACTTCACGAACATCGGGTGCATCGCAGCCTCCTCATCCCCGTACCCTCAACCATCGCCCTAAGGACAGGTCCCTCGCGTCGGGCAATCGCCTCAAATCCGCACCTCAAGGGGTCCTTAGACGCCTCCGCCGGGGGTCCTTAGGACCGCCCGGTGCTCGCGCGCTGGGCCCGGGAAACCTGCGGATAACCGGATACGGCGTGTCCGTTCGGCCCGTGATATTTACCCCGAACGTGCCTGCAGTTTTTCCCCTGCCATCTGCCGGAGCCGGTATCGCTGGGTCTTGCCGCTGATGGTCTTGGGCAGCTCGGAGACGAACTCGATCACCCTGGGGTACTTGTAAGGCGCGATCGAGGCCTTGGTGAAGTCCTGCAGCTCGGCCGCCTTTGCGGGGTCCGCCGCGGCGCCCTCGCGCAGCACCACGTAGGCCTGCACGACCATGCCGCGGCCCGGGTCGGGCGCGCCGATGACCGCTACCTCGAGCACGTCCGGGTGGCCGAGCAGCGCCTCCTCGACCTCGGGCCCGGCTATGTTGTAGCCGGCCGAGATGATCATGTCGTCGCTGCGTGCCTGGTACCAGAAGTAGCCGTCGGCGTCGCGGATGTAGGTGTCGCCGGTGATGTTCCAGCCGTGCTGCACGTAGGTCCGCTGGCGCTCGTCGGACAGGTAGCGGCAGCCGGTCGGGCCCTGCACCGCGAGCCGCCCGGGCACGCCGTCGGGCACCTCCTCACCGCGCTCGTCCAGGATCGTCGCGCGGTACCCGGGGATGGCCGTGCCGGTCGAGCCGGGCCTGATGTCACCGTCGGCGGCGGCGATGAAGATGTGCAGCATCTCGGTCGAGCCGATGCCGTCGATGATGGCCAGGCCGGTGGCCTGGCGGAAGTCCTCCCAGACCGACTGGGGCAGGTGCTCGCCGGCCGAGACGCAGCGCCGCAGGTTCTTCAGCGCCGGGACCTTGCCCGCGGCCAGCATGGCCCGGTAGGCGGTGGGCGCGGTGGACAGCACCGTCACGCCGTGGGCCGCGATCGCGTCGGCCAGCTCGGCCGGGGTGGCGCGCTCGATGAGCAGCGTCGACGCGCCCGCGCGGAGCGGGAACAGCAGCAGGCCGCCGAGCCCGTAGGTGAAGCCGAGCGGGGGAGTGCCGGTGAACACGTCGTCGCGGTCCGGCTTGATCAGGTACTTGGAGAAGGTGTCGGCGGTGGCCAGCACGTCCCGGTGGAAGTGCATGGCCACCTTCGGCTGGCCGGTGGTACCCGAGGTCGACGCGAGCATGGCCACGTCGTCGGCGGCGGTATCGACCGGAGTGAACGCGCCGTCCTTGGCCCCGCAGCGGGCGGCGAGGTCGCCGGGGCCGTCCCCGCCGTAGCTGACCGCGGTCAGCCCCGGTGCCCCGGCCGCCAGGTCGGCGGCGAAGCGGTGGTCGCACAGGACCAGGCTCGGCTCGGTCAGCCCGACGATGGTGGCGATCTCCCGGGGGCGAAGCAGGGCCATGGTGGTGACCGCGACCCCGCCGGCCTTGATCACGGCGAGCCAGGCGGCGGCGAGCCACGGGGTGTTCGGGCCGCGGAGCATCACCCTGTTCCCCGGGCGCAGGCCGAAGTCCTCGGTCAGTACCCGGGCGAGCTGGTTGGTCCGGCGGACCGTCTCGCCGTAAGTCCAGGTCTCGGTGGCGGACACCAGGCAGGGACGGTCGGCGCCGTCGCGGGCGGCGGTCGCGTCGAGGAGTTCTGCGGCGCAGTTGAGCCGCTCCGGGTAGTTCAGTTCGGGCAGGTCAAAGCGGAATTCCGGCCACTGGTCCCGCGGCGGCAGGCGATCACGACAGAAGGTGTCGAGGTGCGCCGAATCCGATAGCCGCATCTGGCCCCACTTCCTTCTTTCCCGTAGGGTAGATCACCAGTATTTAACTTCTGTGACGACAGTCAAGAGTACGCAATAGGAGTGCCCGCGATGAGCCCGTTCCGAGCCTCGGCGCCGCTGACCGACAGGTGGGAGCACTTCCGGTTCTCGGTGTCCGACGGCATCGGCACGGTGACCCTGGACCGGCCGGGCAAACTCAACGCGCTCACCTTCGAAGCGTACGCCGACCTGCGCGATCTGCTGGCGGAGCTGCCGCACCGCGGTGACACGCGGGTGCTTGTCATCCGGGGGAACGGCCGGGCTTTCTGCTCGGGCGGGGACGTCAACGAGATCATCGGCGCGACGCTGGCCATGTCGCCGGACGAACTGCTCGCCTTCACCCGGATGAGCGGCGAGGTGATCAAACAGATGCGCGACTGCCCGGTGCCCGTCATCGCGGCGGTGCACGGCATGGCGGCCGGGGCCGGCGCGGTGATCGCACTCGCAGCCGACTTCCGGGTGTGCACCCCGGCGGCCAGGTTCGCGTTCCTGTTCACCAAGGTGGGACTGTCCGGCGGCGACATGGGCGCCGCCTACCTGCTGCCGCGGCTGGTCGGGCTCGGGCACGCCACCCGGCTTCTGATGCTCGGGGACACGGTAAACGCCGAGGAGGCCGAACGGATCGGGCTGGTCTCCCTCCTGGCCGGGAAGGACACCTTCGACGACGAGGTCAGCGCGCTAGCCGGGCGCCTTGCCTCCGGCCCGGTCCAGGCCTTTGCGCAGACCAAGGCCCTGCTGACCAGGGAGCAGGACATGAGCCTTTCGGCGGCGATCGAGCTCGAGGCGATGACCCAGGCCCTGCTGATGAAGGGCGAGGACTACGCCGAGTTCCACGCGGCGTTCAACGCGGGCCGCCCGCCGCAGTGGACCGGCCGCTGAGGATCTGCTCCCGCAGGATGTCCGCGTGGCCGCAGTGCTGCGCGAACTCGCGCAGGGCGTGCAGGTAGACCCAGCGCAGCGGGAGCGGCCCCAGCCAGTGGCCGCTCAGCACGTCGTCCAGGTTCAGGCTGGCGGTGGCCCGCCGGGACGCCGCGCACGCATCGTCGTGCGCGCTGCGGACGGAGTCGATGGTGTCCGCACCGGTCAGGGTGAACGCGTCGGCGGCGCGCGGCGGCAGCCCCATCTCCTGCCGCGGGCGCCCGGTGACGGCCTCACCGAACCACACCCGCTCCGCAAAGGTCACGTGCTTGACCAGGCCGAGCAGCGTCGTTTCCGAGGGGACCAGGCGCCGCCGGGCCTGCTCCTCGGTCAGCCCGTCCAGGCACCCGCGCAACGCGGCCCTGTGCTCGTCGAGGAACGTCTCCATCTGCATCTTGAGCGGTTCGCCGGTTACGTCGTACGACGTCCGCCCGCCTCGCATCGTCACCACGGGAGTATCACCCGGGCCGCCCGCCGGCTTCAACGTAATTCACCTGCCGATTCGGCGCGGTGTACGGCCCGCATGGCGGCGGAGAACAGCCGCTGCTGACTGAACATCAGGCGCGCGGCCAGGAGCCCGGCGGTCGCCGCCGCCTCGCTCAGCGGTCCGCCCGGCCTGCCGTACATCCGCCGCGCCCAGCGCGGCAGGGTCGAGAATGCCAGGGCGCTGACCGGCGGCATCCCTAGTCTCAGCACGCGGTCGCCATCAGGCACCGGAGGGAGCAAGATCACACGCAGCGCCTGTCTCGCCTCGTCGCCCGCGTACAGCCGCGGCTTGATCTGCTCGTAGTAGGCGTCGAGCTCGGCCATCGAAGCGGCAGCCTGCTGCGCCGGGCTATGTCGGCGCACGAGGCGACCTCGCCGCAATGCACCCACAGCAGCAGGTCGGGTTCGTCCAGCCGGTACCGCGTGCCGTCAGGGTCGGTTCCGGTGAGCGACTCGTGGATCTTGCGCACGCGGCGTCCGGCGCGTTCGGCCTCGGCCGTCGTCCCGAACGTGCGCGTCTCGATGAACTTCCTCGTCCGCCTCAGCCTGGCCCAGCCATCTACCGGCTGCGTGATGCCAGGGGCGTTCTGCAGTGTGCCGCGTACCACCCGGGGATGCAGCGCCTGCAGGTACAGTGCGCGCAGGGCCGCCACCCAGATGATCCGGCTGTTCATGATCTGCCAGGTCACCGACCCGGGCCCGAACAGTCCGTTGTCTTCCCGGTCGGGATCATCCGGGCTGGTACACGTATATGGCGTAAAGGGCATAGTGAGTCCAGGCTGGCAACGAGGACTGGAACGGTGCTGATGCGGCGCTAAAACGCGGGCACCGGGCAGAATGACGGCCATGGCGACGGATGATCCCTATGACCTTCAGCGGTTCGTGACAGCCCAGGACGCTGACGGCACCTATCAGCACGCCCTCGCCGAACTGCGGGCCGGGCGCAAGACCAGCCACTGGATGTGGTTCGTCTTCCCGCAGATCGCCGGGCTCGGTTACAGCCCGACATCACGCATCTACGCGATCACCTCGCTGGCCGAGGCCCGGGCGTACCTGGCCCACCCGGTCCTGGGTGCGCGGCTGACCGAATGCGCCGGCGTCCTGGCCGGCCTGCGCGACCGCACCGCGGAGCAGGTCTTCGGTGAGGTCGACGCGCTGAAGCTGTGCTCGTCCATGACGCTGTTCCTTCGTGCCGCTCCCGGGGAACCGGTGTTCCGCCAGGTGCTGGACCGGTACTTCGGCGGGACGACCGACTCCGCGACCGAGCAGCGTATCTGAGCCCGGGCATCTGAGCCCGGGCCTGTGAGCTCAGCCGAGGAACCTGGCGAGTTCGGCCTCCGCGGGGTCGCCGGCCGCCCGGTTCTGCACCGAGTGGCCCGCCGTCGGCACCACGAACAGGTGGCCGTCCGGGGCCAGCGCGGCCTGAGCCCGTGCGCCCGCCAGCGGAGTCGAGAGGTCGTGGCCGCCGGCCAGCAGCAGGACGGGGATCCGGGGCAGTTCGGCGCGCGGCGAGGCCGGGGACGGGGCCGGGGACGGCGGCCAGTGCAGGCAGGTCTGGATGAAGCCGTTGCCTGCCGCGGTGGCCCGGTCGAACGGCCAGACCTGAGCCGGAGTGAGTCGGCCGACCGCCCGGGCCAGCGCCGCGGGCCGGCCGGCCAGCGGGGTGTCAGGCCCGCCCCACGGCATCGGCATGTCCGCGCAGAGCGCGCTGGCGTGCAGCCCCTGGCTGAGCTCACCGGCCGTGGCGGCGTCCGCCGCGCGCACCCGGGCCATCAGCGCCGTGAGCGCGTCCGGATGCCCGGCCGCGGCCGCGTGGAGCGCGGCGGGGACACCGGGGAAGGACGGATCGCCGACGCTCAGCGCCACCAGCATGTCCAGCAGCGCGGGCCCGTCATGGTACCGGCGGACCACTGCGGCTAGGTCGCTGGCCAGATCGAAGCCGCACCGCTGCGCCGCGCACACGTCGCGCAGCACGGCGGCGCTCTGCCGCATGTTCACCAGCTGCAGCGGGTCCACGTTCCAGCTCGGCACCACCGAGTCGAGCACAAGCCGGCTCACCTCGCCCGGATGGGCCAGCGCGAACCGCTCCGCGACGTAGGAGCCGTACGAGACCCCGTCCACGGTGAGCCGGGCGACACCGAGCGCCGCCCGCAGCGCCTCGATGTCGGCGACTGTATCCGCGGTGGCGTAGAACCGCCGGTCCGGCCCGATGGCCGCCGCGCACCCGCGGACCGCGGCGGGCGCGGGCACCGTCAGGTCCGATGCGCCCATCTGCCGCTGCAGCGCCGGGCAGTCCAGTGCCCCCGCCCCGGTGCCGCGCTGGTCGAACATCACCAGCCGGTAGCCGCGCAGCGCCGTCCCGAGACGGTCCATAAGCCGCGAGACGAACGGCACTCCCGGCTCGCCCGGACCGCCGGTCAGGAAGAGGAGTACCCCGCGCGGGGCGGACGCGACGCCGGACACCGCGACCCGCAGCGCCAGCCGCCCCGGCACCGGGCCGAACGGATCCAGCCGCACGCTCAGCGACCCGCAGCGGAACCCCGCGATTCCCGGGCACGGACGCACGTCCTTCATCCCGGCGAGACGCTGCGCCGACCGCGCTGTCTGCGCCGGGCTCGTCGGCTGCGAGGACGGTGCCCCGGTGCAGCCAGACACCAGCCCGGCCACGACCGCCGCCGCGGCCAGCCCGCGAAGTACCGGTATGCGCATAACTCCAGCGTCGGCCCCCGTCATCACATCCTGGTCACGGCGAACCCTTCGCCGAAGTCGGTAAATGTGCGTCTCTACCGGATCTAAGGGGGTGCGGATCGGCGGATTCGCGCCTTTCATACCAGGCCTGATGATCAGGCTTCGGGCTCGCTGGCGAGTGCTGCTGAGGGCTGCTTGGTCGGGATCCGGCGGCTGAAGAACAGCGCGATCAGCGCGATGACAGCGAGCAGCGACAAGGCCGAGCGCAGTCCGGCGATGCGCGCGTCAGCGTTCTCGGCAACGATGGCGTCGGCTGTCTTGGCGGGCACGCCAGCTTTGTCGAGCTGGGCCTGCAGGTCCTTATCGGATATGAACGGGATACCTCCGGCCAGCTCCACCTGCGCCTGGGAGGCGAGATCCTTAGGGACGTCGGGGTTGTTCTGGACGCCGGTGAGGAATGAGGTGGTCAGCGCCGAGATGAGCACCGCGCCTGCCAGCGCGGTTCCGATGGACGCGCCGAGGTTGGTCATCGTGTTCTGGATTCCGCCGACTTCACCGCTTTGCTCGTCGGGCACCGACGAGACGGTCACGCTCCCGAGCTGGGAGGCCAGCGCGCCGATGCCCAGGCCCGCGAGCAGCATCGGCCAGGTCACGATCTCGGGCCCGGCGCCCGCGTCCAGCGCGGCCACCAGGACCACGATGCCAGCGAACAGCGCGAGGAACCCGATCTGGACCACGCGGCGCGGGGATGCGTTCGGGTAGACCTTCGGAACGCCTACGGCGGCCAGCAGCAATGTGAGGGACAGCGGCAGCAGCCGGACGCCGGTCGCGATCGCCGAGAGCCCGAGCGCCACGGACAGGAAGAGCGGCACGGCGAAGAAGAGACCGGCTTGCAGCAGGTACTGAAAGAAAAACGACGTGAGCCCGCCCCGCAGGGTCCGGTTCCGCAGCATCGCCGGATCAACCAGCGCGGCGGCGCCGCGCGCCAGACGGTGATTCTCCCACCACAAGAAAACCCGCAGCACCACGCCGCCAACCAGGATCAGCCAGATCACCGGTGACAACCCCAGCCAACTAGGAGCATCGGCCTTGGGCTGGACGAAACCCCACGTCCCGGAACGCAGCACCCCGTACACGATCAAGCCCAGGCCCAGCGCCGACAGCACGGTACCTACGACATCGAGCCGCGCACCTTCCTCGGCCGGGGTGTCGGCCATGTGGCGGGTGAGCCCCAAGATGATGAGCACCACCAGGACCTCACCGGCGAACACCCACCGCCAGGAGGCATAGGTGGTGAACAGGCCGCCGATCAGCGGCCCGGCCGCCACCGCGATCGCGCCGGCGGACGCGACCAGCCCGTACGCGCGCGGCCGCTGATCACGCGCGAAGTTTGATGCGACCAGGGCGACGATCGCCGGCATGATCAGCGCGGCCCCCACGCCTTCCAGGACTGACCAGCCCACGATCAGCACGGCGAGGTTGCCGGCCAGCGCGGTGGTGAACGACCCGCACCCGTAGATGACGCACCCGATGGCGAAGGCACGCTTGCGGCCGAGGATCTGGCCGACCTTGCCGCCCGTGATCATCAGGGAGGCCATCACCAGCGTGTAGAAGGTAATCGCGGTCTGGATCCCCGTCACCGTCGTCCCGACGTCCTTGGCCACGGTCGCGATCGACACGTTCATGACCGAACTGTCCAGCGTCATCAGGAACTGCGCCGAGGCGAGCGTCAGCAAAACGATCCCGGCCGCTGCCGCGGCGCGGTCAGCGGTGTCGCCCGCTACGGCCTTCTGACTTGCATCCATACGATCAGCTCACTCCGGACGAAGGGACAACAAGGCCGATACCATCGCACTCGACGCGGCTGCACCTCACCCATCCCAGGTGAATCACAGACCCGGCGGCTGGCGACGTGAACTCTTCTGGCCTGCACGCGGTGCACACTCCGCCGTCGCCGGGGGCATCGCCGACCCGCCGGCCGCCGGCCGGATCATCGGCGCGGCGCTGGAATGCTTCGGCCGCATCGATACCCTGGTCAATAACGCGGGCGTGTACCTCTCCAAGCCGTTCACCGACTACACCGCCGCCGACTATGCCACCATCGTCGGGGTCAACCTCACCGGGTTTTTCTGGCTGACCCAGCGCGCCATCGCCGAAATGGTGAGCCGGTACGGCGGCCACGTGGTCAACGTCTCGGCCACCCCGGCCGAGGCCGCGGACTCCGCCACGCCCGCGGTGCTGGCCGCGCTGACCAAGGGCGGGCTGGCCGCGGCGACCAGGTCGCTGGCCTTTGAATACGCCGCCTACGGCATCCGGGTCAACGCCGTCTTGCCGGGTGTCATCCAGACCCCGGTGCACCCGGCGGACAGCTACGAGCACCTCGGCGGTCGGCTTGTCCCGCTCGGGCCGGTCGGCCAGGTCAGCGACGTCGTGGACGGCGTCTTGTTCCTGGAGTCGTCGCCCTACATCACCGGTGAGATCCTGCACATCGACGGCGGCCAGATCGCCGATCACTAAGGCTGACGGCTAAGTCGGCTGGCCGTCCTGCCCGAGGCTCGCCAGCGCGGCCCTTAGTTCGTGGCGGGAGCCGATGCCGAGCTTGGTGAACACCTTGCGCAGGTGCCATTCGACCGTGCGTGTGCTGAGGAACAGCTGGGCGCCGATCTGCGGGTTGGTTCGGCCGTCGCGGGCCAGCCGGGCGATCTGCTCCTCCTGCGGGGTGAGCTGGTCGCGCGCCTCGACGCCGCGCTTGCGCACCTTCTCGCCCGTGGCGATCAGCTCCCGGCGCGCACGCTCGGCGAACGCCTCCATCCCGATCGCGTCGAGCATGTCGTGGGCCGTGCGCAGCTGCCCGCGCGCGTCGACGCGTCGGCCTTCGCGGCGCAGCCATTCCGCATAGACGAGATGCGCGCGGGCGAGGTCCGGACGGACCTGCGTGCGGCTCAGCCGGTCGATCGCCTCGCGGTAAAGGGGCTCGGCGGCTGCGCCGTCGCTCAGCAGCGCCCGGGAACGAGCCTCGATGCCGAGCGCGACGTCGCCGCCGCAGGGCTGCGTCGTCTCCGCGAGCCGCTCGAGCGCCCAGCGTGCGAGCCCGGCGTCTCCTCCGCGCGCGGCCGCCTCGATAAGCTCGGGCCACGCCCACATTGACGGCGTTGGGTAGACGGTGTCCGCGGTGGCTTGCCGGGCCGCCGACGCCGCCTCCGGGTAGCGGGCGAGGCCGTTGTACAGGATCGCGGCCGCCCAATGCGCATAGGCCGCCGCCATCCCTTGCTTTTCGGCTACGGCATGCTCGACCGCGCTTGTTATCGCGGTGGAGGCCTCGGCTTCCCTCCCTTGGAGTGCCCGGAGTCTCAGCAAGGTATAGGGCGCGATGGGGCTCCCGGTCGCCGCCGCCACGCTCTCTTCCTCCGCGACGAGCACTTCGGTACCGGCGAAGTCGCCTATCCACTGGCGTGCCATGCCCAATTGGTTGAGGTGGAAGGACAGATCTGTGAGCGCGCCGGCGTCGCGGGCGAGCTGGACTTGCCGGGCGCAGATCGCGTGCATGCCCTCGAAGTCCCACACGAACACGGTTGCGCATGCGGCCGTCCAGCCCCAGCGCAGGACGTCCTCGATCGGAATGCTAGTGAGCACCTTCGCCGCGCGTTGCAAGGTTGCGGCCGCGGCGGCGTGTCCGCCGGTGGTCAGCAGAGCGAGGCCGTCGAGCAGCAGGTCGAGGGGACGCGGAGCACCCGGCCGCGGGAGGGACACGGCGGCGTGGCAGATCTCCAGGAGGGCATCCCGTCCGGCGAGACTCCCCGCCATCCCCACTGCGGCCCACGCGGTCAGGTAGGTCTCGCGGGCCAGGTCCAGGTTGAACGGCTCGAGCTGCCTCGCGGCCTTCAGCAGCAACGGGGGAGCATCGCTGCCAAGGCCAGAGGCGAAGGCGACGTGGGCGCGCAGCAGGTCGACCCGGGCGCGCTGGAACTCATCCAGCGGCCCGGAACCCTGATCCTCTGCGGTCACCAGCAGGTCCAGGGCCTTGCCGAACGCGCCGGCCTGCAGGCTTGCCTGCGCCGCCGCCAGGATGCGTTCGGCGAGCCGCCCCGGATCGGCGGTCAGCAGCACCGCCCGGTCCAAAAACGCCGCGGCCGCGGCCAGCCCGCCGCGGGCCTGCGCCCGCCCGGCCGACCGCTCGAGCTCCGCGGCGACCTCCTCGTCCGGCCCGGCCGCCGCCTGGGCCCGGTGCCAGGCCCGCCGATCCGGATCGGCCGCCGGGTCGGTTACCTCGGCCAGCGCCGCGTGCATCTGCTGCCGCCCGGACAACGACGCCGATCGGTAGGCCGCCGAGCGTGCCAGCGGATGCCGAAACCGCACCTGGCTGGCGAACTCGACCAGCCCCGCCTCGGTCGCCGGCGCTCCCGCCCGGACCGGGATGCCCAGCCGCCCGGCCGCCCGCCACACCAGCGACCGGTCACCGGACGGATCGGCCGCCGCCAGCTGCAGCAGCCGCCGGGTCGTTTCCGGCAGGGCGTCCAGCTGGCGAGCGAAGCTGTCCTCGATCCGGCCCGCCAGCGGCGCCGCGCCGGGCAGCCCGAACCCACCCGCCAGCTCCGCGGGGGTCAGCCCGTGCGGCAGTTCCAGCAGCGCCAGCGGATTACCCCGGGTCTCGGCGATGATCAGGTCCCGGACCCGCGCGTCCAGCGGCCCGGCCAGCGCCGCCTCCAGCAGCGCCCGCGCATCGCTGTCGCCCAGCCCCGTAACTTCCAGCTCCGGCAGCCCGGCCAGCTCGGTGCCCGGATCGCGGGCCGCGAACACCAGCCCCACCGGGTCGGCCCCAAGCCGCCGCGCCACGAACCCCAGCGCCAGCGCCGAGGCGTGATCGAGCCACTGTTCGTCGTCGATAAGGCAGAGCAGCGGGCGGTCCCCGGCCACCTCCGCCAGCAGGCTCAGCACCGCCAGCCCGACAAAGAACCGGTCCGGCGGCGGCCCCGCGGCGAGGCCGAACGCGGTCCGCAGCGCGTCCCGCTGCGGCACCGGCAGCCGCTCCACGCGACCCAGCATCGGCGCGCACAGCTGATGCAGCCCGGCGAAGGCCAGCTCCATCTCCGACTGCACGCCCACCGCGCGCGCCACCCGGCACCCCGCACCCGACGCCTGCCCGGCCAGGTGCTCCAGGAGTACGGTCTTGCCCACGCCGGAGTCACCGCGCACCACCAGGGTCCGGCTCTCACCGTCCCGGACGGCCTCGATCAGTCGGCCGAGCGCGCCGCGCTCGCTGAGCCGGTTCCTCAGCCCCGTCGCGCGGCCCTGCCGCCCGGGATCTGCGATCATCGGCCTGGCGCTACACCGGCTCGCGGTCGCGTGGCTGGGTGTCGGTGCTCACACGGCCTCCCGGCTGGTCCAGATCACCGGCCTGATGAGGCCCAGACCGGCCGCCACCAGCACCTCGGGTGCCACCCGCGGCGGCTGCCGCTCACGACCACGCCCGGGCACGTACCGGGGTCATGGCCACCAGCCCCGGCCCGCCGGAGCCACACCATTGCCTTGGCCGAATCGTAACCTAGCCGACGGTGAACGCGTAGGCCTGGACCCCGGGACCGGGGAAGGTGATCTCGAAGGTGTGGTCGGTGATGGGGCCGTGCTACCGGATGAGCTGGTGCAGCCGCTAGGGCCCGGTGATTGAGTCGCAGCTCCGCCGGGCCGTTAGGCGTGACGCTTGCCCGGGTACCGCGACACGGGGGACGCCAAGTGCTCGGTCCGCTCGAACCCTGTGTAGTTCTCCGGTGATCTCAGGCTGTCCCAGTCGGCGGCCTCTCCGTTACCACGGGCACCGACGGGCACCAGGTCCGGCCTGCGCCGGCGGATCGATCCCCCGCTCCTTCGCCGCCTGCCGCACGCGGTCGATCTCGTGCTCGAACGAGAACTCCGGCGTGTGGATTCCGATGACGGCCAACCCGTCGTTTCGGTAGGCCTGCGACCACGCACGGAGGCACAGCTCCGTGCGCGGCCAGCTGATGCACGTCAGCGTCCAGAAGCCCACGAGGACGACGTGGCCGCGCAGCTCGGCCGCCACGCCGAGCGAGGGCATGTGCAGACGTTCAAAGACGGTCAGCTAGCGAAGCGACCGGAACGCCGCGCGAACCTCTTCTGAAAAGAGTTGCGGCTGCTCCCAGGCCGCGAAGTGGCCACCCTTGCCGGCCTGGTTGAAGTAGATGAGGTTGTGATACGCCCGCTCGGCCCAGCTGCGCGGGGCTTGATAGACCTCGCCGGGAAAGACGCTCACGGCAGCCGGGATGGAGATGTCCGCCGCGTTCAGGTACGGGGGGTTTTTCTCCCAGTAAAGTCGCGCGGCTGAGGTCGCGGTGTTGGTAAGCCAATAGAGCGTGATGTCGTCGAGCATCTCGACGTAGGTGAGCACCCGCTCGGGCTCGCCGCCGCTGTCGGTCCAGGCGGCGAACTTCTCGTAGAAGAAGGCCGCCAGCCCGACGGGCGAATCGGTGAGGCCGTAGCCCTCCGTTTGAGGGCGCGTACTCAACATGGCGGCATAGCCAGAGCCACGGGTGACCAGGTCAGTGAGCTGCTCGTACGCAGATTTCTCATCGGGAGACAGCCCGGTCGGCGCCGGATCGCCAGATTGAAGCGCCTTCGCTATCTCGGGGGGCACGGTTTCCGGGAAGTTGGTGTGGATGGCGAGCAGTCCCGAAGGCGCCTGCCGCGCTAGCGCGTGCGCGACTATGCCCCCCCAATCGCCCCCTTGCGACACATAGCGCTCATAGCCCAGACGGCGCATCAGCTCATCCCAGGCGCGGCCCATACGCTCCGGACCCCAGCCGGTGCTGGTGGGCTTGCCCGAGAAGCCGAAGCCGGGCATCGAGGGCAGCACCAGATGGAACGCGTCCTCGGCCTGCCCTCCGTGGGCCGTCGGATCCGTCAGCGGACCGACCGTCTTCAGCAGCTCGAAGACCGAGCCGGGCCAGCCGTGCGTCATGATCATCGGCAACGCGTGCTCGTGCGCCGACTGGACGTGAATGAAGTAGATGTCGAGCCCGTCGATCTGGGTCATGAACTGCGGCAGGGCGTTCAGCTTCGCCTCGCCGTTCCGCCAGTCGTAGTCGGTGCCCCAGTAGCGCACCAGCTCCTGGACCTTCGCCAGCTGGGCACCCTGGGACTGGTCACTGACGGTCTCCCGGTCGGGCCACCGCGTGGCGACGACCCGCCGCCGGAGCTCGACCACCTCCTCCTCGGGAATATCGGCGCGGAAGGGACGGATTTCAGTTTCGCCGGACATAGGATCTGCTCCCTTTCCCTGGATCGGCTGACGTAGCGGCGGAAGGGATGGACCGATCGGCTTCGGCCCGACGTTGCAGGGCAACGGCCTTCCTCCAGCGCCAGCGGCATAGCTGTTACTGCCTCACGGTCGCGCCCCGGGCGGCCCGATCGCGCCCGTGACTCCCTGGCCGTTACCCTGGCCGTTACCCTGGTCTGCGCTAGCGCGCAGATGGAGGCCGCGTCGCGTCAGGCCTAGGGTCGCCGACCACCCCACGAGATGATGAATAGCTCCGGGCCCGTCACTCACACCTCATGCAGATGTCCCGCACCACTGGCGCGCGCATAGTTGTTTTCCGGCCCAGGCGCGGAGGCAGGGAAGCTGGCGTAGCCAGCTGATGCAGGTATAGGTCTAGAGGCCGGCCAGGACCACCTTCCTGCGCAGGCCCGTGGCCGTCTGCGGCGGCGAATTGAGCCATCCGGTCGCGCCGCCAAAGGAGCGCAGCTCGCCTTCGACAGGCAGCCGGAGCGAGGCCGTGTGCAGCCCGGCGGGCGCGCGCCAGTGTGCTGTCATGACAATGCTCCCTCTGGCTGGATTGTCCCGGCCAGTGGCCCTGCCGCTGCCCGTCGCTTGTGCGGGATGCCGATGGTGCGCGCCGCCCCGTCGTTGTCGGTCAGTGCAGTGTCCGGAACGCCGCGCGAACTTCTTCTGAGAAGAGGTGGGGCTGTTCCCAGGCGGCGAAGTGCCCGCCCTTGTCGACCTCGTGGTAGTAGATGAGCTTTGGATAGGCCCGCTCGGCCCAGCTCCGCGGCGCCTGGTATTGCTCGCCGGGGAAGACGCTCACGGCCACCGGGATGGAGACGCCCTTGGTATTGAAGAAGCCGCCCTTGTATTCCCAGTACAGACGGGATGCGGAGACCCCGGTGTTGGTGAGCCAGTACAGCGTGATGTTGTCCAGGATCTCCTCGCGTGTCAGTTCGCCGGTGGTGCTGGTGGTCCGGTTCAGGGCCGAGGTGACCGCCGCGGCCGGCTGGCCGCCGGCGTCGTTGTGGTCCAGCAGCCAGGCGGCCAGGCCGACGGGTGAATCGGCGATGCCGTACAGGGTCTGCGGGCGCGCCGCCATCATCTTGGCGTACTCGACCTGCCTGAATGTCCGCTCCAGCTGCTCGTAGGCGCGTCGTTCGGCGGCGGATAGGCCCGGTGGCGCAGGGTCGCCGGCCTGCAGGGCCTGGTCGACGTCGGCCGGGACGGTGGCTGGCATGTTGGTGTGGATGGCGAGCAGTCCCCCGGGTTCTTGCAGGCCCATCTGGTCCACGACGAACGCGCCCCAGTCGCCGCCTTGCGCGACGTACCGGGTGTAGCCCAGGCGCTGCATCAGCTGCGCCCAGGCCCGGCCCATTCGTTCGGGGCCCCAGCCGGTGCTGGCCGGCTTGCTGGAGAACCCGTAGCCCGGCATCGACGGGATCACCACGTGGAAAGCGTCCGATGCGCTGCCGCCGCGTGCAGTGGGATCGGTGAGCGGGCCGATGATCTTCAGCTGCTCGATGACCGAGCCGGGCCATCCGTGATTGACGATGAGCGGCAGCGCGTCCTGGTGCCTGGAGCGGACGTGGATGAAATGGATGTCCAGCCCGTCGATCTCGGTCATGAACTGCGGCAGGGCGTTCAGTTGCGCCTCGCACCTGCGCCAGTCGTACCCAGTGGCCCAGTAGCGCGCGAGTTCCTGGATCACCGCCAGCGGCACGCCTTGGGAGGCATCGGCGACGGTCTCCTTCTCGGGCCAGCGCGTGGCCGCGATGCGCGCCCGCAGCGCCTCGATCTCCGCCTCAGGGATCTCGACTGCGAACGGCCGGACCGCCGTCGCGGCCGCTGAGTTGTCGGTCCTGTCAGACATGGGAGTCTCCTTGGTGTGGTTGGGTGGTCGATGCAGAGCTGGCGTTCTAGACCGAGCCAGGCCCTCCGAGGTAGGCGGGAGGAAGCTCAGCTCATGAGGATCCCCCTCACAAGTAGTCCTGGCTCACGATCGTTCACAGGGCAGGCGCATCGCGCCCGTGACTCCCTGGCCCGTTACCCTGGTCTGCGCTAGAGCGCACACGGAGGCTGCGTCACGCTAGGCCCTCGGGGTTCGCCCACAGCGGGCGGACCGGCGCCGGAGCTGATTACCCCGAACGACGCCGCCTCCAGGAGCGCAGCCCCTAATGAGGTCCAGCGGGCGACAGCCAGGACCCGCATCCGGCGCTGCGACATCGCGGAACCGCGGGTCGCCGTGATGACTGGGGCTGGCCGCACCGGCAGGCTGCAGCCCGCCCGAGTGTCAAGGGACATCGGGACTTCCCTGTGGGCGGAAGGGGAGCTGCGCGCGACCAGGACGGCGGTCGCACGGTCCACGGCAGCGTCGATGGTGGCCGCGATCAACCAGGCGAAAGCCGCCGCGTTCAACCCGTTCGCCGGGATCACCGGGGTCCCGTCGGGCGCGAAGATCAGCGCGGGTGCCGCCGCGGCGAAAGCGTACGCCAAGTCGATCCTGTGGGCGTACGGGTGGAAGATGGACCAGTTCCCTCCGCTCGACGCTTTGTGGACCGGTGAGAGCGGGTGGAACTACCGGGCTTACAACGCCTCGTCCGGCGCGACGGGCATCCCGCAGGCGCTCCCCGGTTCCAAGATGGCGTCCGCGGGGGCGGACTGGCGGACCAACCCGGCCACGCAGATCCGGTGGGGATTGGGGTACATCAAGGGACGGCCGGATTACGGGTCACCCCGCCCGCGCGTATGCCCTGTGGCTGTCCCGGTCCCCGCACTGGTACGCGCAGGGTGGCCTGGTCGGCATGGCCGATGGCGGGTTCGCGGGCGACAGCCCGAACATTCACCTGCACCGGTCCAAGCCGGGCAACGCGGGCCGGGGTGACCTGTGGGCTGCCGCCACCGGCACCATGCAATTTGACGGGACGACCTGGAAGCCGTACACCAGCGGCGGCAGCTACGCCAGCGGCGGCGTGGTCACCCCGCCGAGCGGCAAGGGCAGACGTGGCTGAACGCGTGGCGTAGCAGGCGCGGCGGAGGTTTCGGCGCAGCGTGGGGCCCAATAGTTTTGAATGAGCAGATCCCCCGGATGCAGGCCGCGATCGGGCGGGCCACCACGTTGAGTAAAGCGGGTGGGCTGTCCGCCGGGCAGCACCGGTTCTGGGCGAACGCCGCAGCCGACGAGAAAAAGCGGCTGGCCGTCCTGAAGAAGGAACTGACGGTGGAACGGACCTGGCGTGGGCAGCTGGGTGCAACCGACGTGACCCTCGCCAAGGAGATCGCCGCCGCGGGGAACCTCCCGTCGCTGCGGGGGAACGTGAAGTCCTGGAAGGCGCAGAAGGCCCCGCACGAGTACACGATCGCGCAGATCTCGAAAATGCTCGGGTATTCGGACGCGTACATCGCCGCGCATCCTGCACCGCCGAAGGTGCCCCCGGTTCAGCACCTGTTCGGCGGGGACGTAGGCGACCGGATCGGCGCGTTCCTGGCGGGAGTGATGTCACCGTTCCGCAACGGCGGGATGGTCAAGTCGTTCGACCGGGGTGGGTGGCTCCAGCCCGGACTCACCATGGCCTACAACTCAACGGGCAGGCCCGAACGGGTCGGCGGCGACGGGAACGTCACGGTGACGTTCGAGTTGGTCGGCTCGGGTAATAGCGCGTTCGATCAGCTGATGATGCAGTGGATGCGGAAGAACGTGAAGATCAACGGCGGTACCGGTCCGGGCGCGGTCGACCGCGCGTTCGGATACCACTGATGGCCGTCGTCCCGGGCGGGTTGCCGCTAGGCGACGAAGCGCTCGACGCGTACAACGAAACGGTCAGCGCGGCCATCCTGCAAGCCATCCATGAGGGCGGCGCGGACGCGGCGATGGAATTCCTGACGGCGCTCGCCGATGAGTTCGGCCAGGACGTGCACGAGTACGCCGCCGAACTGATGAGGGGCCGGTGACTAGCTGATGCGACACAATTCCCCTGTTCGGTGCGGCGTGGAGGCAGGTAGCAGGGTTTAGCTGGCACACTAGGTGGCGCGGATGAGGTTAAGACGGAGGAGCCGTGAAGCCTGGCCGTAGCACCGCGACCACCGCATCCCCATGACAGCTGGCTTGAGATTATTGAGGCTGGCGCGGTCGGCGGCCTCACAGGTGCGTTTGGTAATGATGTTTATAGTGGTGCGAAAGCTGCCTGCCAGGCTGCTGTTAAGAAGTTTCGTGACCGGCAATCAGA
>WNGE01002124.1_pt1 | contig 24562 bp, 23 predicted proteins | sample 5400651 | NCBI WGS metagenome assembly WNGE01 (sample SAMN13153370, study PRJNA577476) | soil metagenome | isolation source: 60 cm soil or saprolite under grassland replicate 2 | place: USA:California | collected 2016-06-15
TGTCCCGGCCGGGCTTGAAGGCGGTCGCGATCATCCAGTAGACCGGGAAGACCATCAGCGCGAAGACGACGAGCCCGACGAGGTTGACGACGAGCCGGCGGCCGGGCCTGCGCCTGCCGACCTGTAGCCGCACCCGGCGGCGCGTCACGCCCGGCGCGACGGGCGCCGGGGCGACGGGCGTGCCCGCGGTCACCGCACCTCTCCGATCCTGACCATCTGACGGACGTAGAAGAAGCTGACGACGAGCATCGTCGCCACCATGATCAGGGCGATCGCCGACCCGAGCCCGTAGTGGCTGATCTTGAAGGACTCGACGAACGAGTACACGCTCATCAGGTAGTAGTCGCTCGACGGCCGCTGGTCGCGCATCAGCCAGACCTGGTTGAACACCTGGAAGTCCCAGATGATCGAGAGGCTCGTGAGGATGATGAAGATCGGCCTCAGGATCGGAAACGTGATGTCGCGGAAGACGCGCCAGCCGCCGGCCCCGTCGATCGAGGCCGCTTCGACGAGCTCCTGCGGGACCTGGGTCAGGCCGGCGTAGATCGTGATCGCGACGAACGGGATCGCTCCCCAGACGACGACGGCCGTGATGATCGCCCACCCGCTCCAGGGACTGACGAACCAGTCGTGGTGGGTGAAGTGGCCGATGTGGAGACGGGTCAGCGTCCAGTTGACGACGCCGAACTCGTAATCGACCATCCAGAGCCAGATGTTGACCGAGACGACCACCGGCATCGCCCAGACGAGGACGAGCCCGGTCGTCAGCAGCACCCGCATGAACCGTCCGAGCGCAGCCAGCAGCAGTGCGAGCAGCGTCCCCAGTGCCATCGTCAGCCCGACGTTCACCGCCGTGAAGACGATGGTGCGGACGACGACGTGCCAGAACTCGGGGTCGGCGAGGACCTTCGTGTAGTTGGCGAATCCGATCCAGACGCCGCGCCTGGCGATCACCTGCGGCAGGTCGTACTTCTCGAGGGAGAGCTTGACCAGCAGATAGAGCGGATAGCCGAGCACCGCGCCGATCACGGCCGCGGTCGGCAGGACGAGTGCGTAGGGCGCCAACCGTCCGGCGAGTCGATCGGCGCGGAGCCGGCGCCTGGGCGGAAGGGCTAGAGGGGCCGGGACGGCCGGGAAGCGCTCGCTCATTGGAAGAGCTTGACGCTTCCCGGCCGTGGAGTCATTACCCAGCTGTGTTGAGGATGGTGCCGATCTGCGAGCTGGCCTTCGTGGCCGCGCTCTTGACGCTCGAGCGGCCGGTGACGATCGAGACCAGCATGTTCTGCAGGACGTTGGCGTTCTCGACGTTCACCCAGTTCGGCGACGTCGGGACGAACCAGCTGTACTTCGCCGCCTTCGCGAAGGGTGCCAGCTGAGGATCGCCCTTGTTGATGTTCGCGAGCGTGGTGGTGTTCGGGATCACCTTGCCCGCGGTCGCGAGCTGGCGCTGGGATTTCGTGCTCGTGAAAGCCTTGATCCAATCAGCGGCAAGCCCCTTGTTCTTGCTCGAGATCGGGATTCCGAGGTCGGAGCCACCGAGGAATGTCGGCATGTAGCGCCCCTTGATGTGACTCGGCATCGGGTAAGCCCCCATGTTCGGAGCGAGGCTCGGATTGCCGACCTTCGGGTCGAGCGCGTACGGCCACTCCCACCCGTTGCCGATGAACGAGGCGACGTGTCCCTTGGCGAACACGAGCGCCTGCTGCGGCGTGCCCTCGTCTCCGGTCTTACTCGCGCGCGAGAGAGCGTGCACGACCGACTTTACCTTCGTGAGCGCTCCGATCGCCTGCTTCGAGCTGAGCGCGCCGTGCCACTTCCCGCCCTTGAACGTCGCGATCCGGCCGCCGTAGTCGTAGACGAACGACATCGCGGCGTACCAGTACTTCCCGGGGAAGTAGAGCGCCGAGAAGTTCGAGTCGCTCCCGTACTTCTTCATCAGCTTCTTCCCGTCGGCGACGAACGCGTCCAGGCTGTTGGGCGTGCCCTTGATCCCCGCCTGCCGATAGAGGTCCTTGCGGTAGATGACCGCGCGCGCCCCCGCGTAATAGGGGACGCAGTACGTCTTCCCGTTGAAGCGGCATGAGTCGTACAGACCGCGCAGCCACGTCTTCGAGTTCGGGTACTTCTTCGGGCTCAGGGCCGTGAAGGCGCCTGCCGCCATGTACTTCGACGTCTCCGTGTTCCCCAGCTCGATGACGTCCGGCACGTCCCCGCCCGCAAGCGAGGCGTCGAACTTCGTGAGGTGGTTCCCCCATGTCTGATACTCGACGCTCACCTCCACAGCCGGGTGCTTCTTCTTAAAGGCCGCGGTGGCGGCGGCCACGGTCTGTGGCCAGTTGGACTGAGCGTCGGTCATGAGCCAGATTCTGATCTTGGTCGCAGCGGCGGTCGTGCCTCCCGTGCTCTGCGCGGAGGCTGTCGAGCCGATGACCGCGAGGGCCGCCACCACGCAGGCGGCGGCGAGATAGCGTGCCTTCATAGACGATCCCCCCAAACGTCGGTGGACGGCCTACGTGCTTCGCTCCCCGCGCTCATGTGGTCGTGCAGGGGATGCGTGTTGGGGCCGCCAATTGGTTCGTACCACTTGACCACGGCGCGGAGCATTGCATATTGTTCCGAGGATGTCAAGACCAATTCGCCACAGGTCTTAAACAACTGGCCCCCTAAGCAAGGGGGCGGCCGTCCCCCAGCGGCACCCAGGAAGCCGCGTGCCGGGCTTCCGGCTGGACGCTGAGGTCGGTGACGAGCCGGTAGCGGTCGCCCCGGTAGATCGAATGGACGAACTCGACCGCAGCCCCGTTCTCCGAGTGGGTGAACCGCTCGAACAGAAACGCCGGGGAGTGCAGCGGAACTCCAAGCGCCTCGGACTCCTCTTCGTTGGTGACCGTGGGCTCGATCATCTGCGTGCCGCCTGCGATCACGGTCCCATACCGTTCTTTCAGCAGCTCGTAGAACGACTGGCGCTCGAGATCCTTCGCCGTGAGCCCCGGAACGAGCGCTTCGCGCACATGCAGCGTCTCAATCGCCATCGGCTCGCGATCCGCCAGCCGAAGCCGTTTCGCGACGATGATTCGCTCCGAGGGCGAGACATGCAGGAACCGGCCCAGGCGAGCTCCCGCCGGCACGATCTGGAGGTCGAGCGTTCTGCTTTCCGGGCGCATCCCCCGACGTCTCATATCCTCGGTAAACGAGGTCATCGTCAGTTCCTGCGCGATCTTCTTCGGCTCGCTGACGAACGTCCCCGATCCGCGCCGCCGGAGGAGGTAGCCCTCGCGCGCGAGCTCGTCGAGCGCCGCCCTCACCGTCAGTCGCGAGACGCCGAGATCGGCGCTCAGCTGTCGCTCGGACGGGATCGCCTGACCCACGTCGAGCCGGTCGATCAGATCGAGCACCTGGTCACGGGTCTGGCTCTGTTTCGTCACGGCGTCACCAATCCTAGTCGAGAGGGTGGTTGGTCAGTACCAACTCGGGCAACGCCTCGGCGGAGGCGGACTGATCCCCGAGCAGACTCGATAGCGTCTTCGGATCGAAGAAGTGGAAGCGGGCCGGATCGACCGAGAGCTCCATAGTGCGGCCGACACGGGCATTCGTGCGTGCGTCGAGACGGGCGTTGAAGAGCGCCTTCTCCTCGACGAGCAGCATCGCCTCGTCTTCGTGCGCCGCCTCGAGCACCTCGGAGCTCGCCCGGGGAGCGTCGACGTAGAAGAACGCGTGCGCATCGGAGCCGAGCTCCTCGAGAACGGTCACCTCCACCTCGATGCGGGGCGTATGGGGCGGAGCGAAGGCAGCGTCCTCGAACCCTTCGGGCCGCACCCCGAGGACGATTCGCTCGGGCGCGCCGGGGGCCGGGCGCCGGACCGGATCGAGCGGGAGCCTGTACTGCCCGACCACCACATCGTTGCCCTCGATTCTCGCCTCGACGAGGTTCATCGTCGGCGTTCCGATGAAGGCTGCCACGAACAGGTCGACCGGCTCGTGGTAGAGCTTCTGCGGCGTGTCGACCTGAAGGATGCGGCCGTCCCGCATCACCGCCACGCGCTGTCCGAGGGTCATCGCCTCCGTTTGATCGTGGGTGACGTAGACAGTCGTGACGCCCAGGCGTCCGTGGAGCTGCGCGAGCGAAGCGCGCATGCCTACTCGGAGCTTGGCGTCGAGGTTCGAGAGCGGCTCGTCCATCAGGAACGCCTTCGGCTCGCGGACGATCGCGCGTCCCATGGCGACGCGCTGGCGCTGCCCGCCGGAGAGCTGAGCCGGCTTGCGGTCGAGCAGGTCTCCCAGGCCGAGCATGGCCGCGACCTCCTCGACGCGTCGCCGGGCCTCGTCCTTCGGGGTGCGGCGCACCTTGAGGCCGTAGCCGATGTTCTGGCGCACCGTCATGTGCGGGTAGAGCGCGTAGCTCTGGAACACCATCGCGATGTCGCGACGGCGCGGAGCAAGCTCGGTCACCTCGCTGCCGCCAATCGAGATTCGGCCCCCTGTCACCTCCTCGAGCCCGGCGATCATTCGCAACAGCGTCGTCTTGCCGCAGCCGGACGGCCCGACGAACACCATGAACTCGCCGTCCTCGATCCGCAGGTCGACGCCGTCCACGGCGACGACTCCTCCGGAGAAGTGCTTCGAGACCTGTTCGAGCTCGATTTGAGCCATCGCCGCTAAAAGCAATACCAGACTTCGGCCCGAGTGACAACTGGTATTGACCAATAACTCATTTGGTACTACACTGCGGCCATGGCTCCGGAGAGGTTTGACGACCTGGTGACCGAGAGTCGAAGCGCGCAGGCAGCCGACTACGAGCTGCAACCGACTCTGGAGCTCGTCCAGAGGATGAACGCCCAGGACGCATGCGTGGCCGCGGCCGTCGGAGAGGCTGCCTCGCAGCTTGCCGAGTTGATCGATGAGGTGGCCGAGCGGCTCACCGCCGGCGGACGGCTCATCTACGTCGGGGCCGGCACCTCGGGACGGCTCGCAGCGCTCGACGCCGCCGAGTGCGAGCCGACGTTCTCCATCGAGCCCGGACAGGTGATCGCGCTCGTGGCGGGTGCCGATCTTCGCTCCTCCGAGGAGCAGGACGCCGCCGAGGACGACCAGGAGGCGGGGGCACAGGACGTCCGCGACATAGCCGCCGGGGAGTTGGACGCGGTGATCGCGCTCAGCGCCAGCGGCCGCACGCCCTACGTCCTCGGCGCGGTCCGAGCCGCCTCGGCAGCAGGCGCGCTGACCGCGGCGATCGTCTCCACGCCGGACTCGGAGCTCGCGCGGCTCGCCGACCACGAGATCTCGCTCGTCGTCGGGCCGGAGTTCATCGCGGGCTCGACTCGATTGAAGGCTGGGACCGCGCAGAAGCTCGTCCTGAACACGATCTCGACCGTGTCGATGATCCGCCTCGGCAAGACCTACGGAGATCTGATGGTGGACGTCTCGGGGACGAACGACAAGCTCCGTGCTCGGGCTCGGCGGATCGTTCTGCAGGCCACCGGCGCGTCGCCCGAAGAGGTCGATGCGACCCTCGCGGCCGCGCGTGGGAGCGCCAAGGTGGCGATCGTCTCGCTGCTCGCGGGCATCGACGTCGGCGCGGCGCGATCGAGGCTCGACGAAGCCGGCGGCAGCATCCGAGAGGCGATCGGAACGTGAGACTCGGGGTCGAGGCAGCGGTCGTCGAGGGGCAGCTCATCCCGGGAGACGTCGAGATCGTCGAGGACACAATCGCCGACCTGGGACTCCCGTCCGCGAACGGGCGCGGCATCGCGGCCCCCGGATTTATCGACCTGCAGGTGAACGGATTCGGTGGAATCGACTTTCTCGAAGCCGACGCCGCCGGATACCGGCGCGCCGGCGAGGCTCTGCTCGAGACCGGCGTCACGGCCTACCTCCCCACCCTGATCACGGCTCCGGAGGAGCAGGTCAGCGCGGCCCTAGGAGAGGTGCCCAAGGCCGCGGACGGCCCGAGGATTTTCGGCGCGCACCTCGAAGGGCCGTTCCTCGCCTCCACCCGGCTCGGCACGCATCGCGCCTCCGCCAGGCGAGATCCCGATCTCGGGCTGCTCGAACGGCTTCTCGCCGCCGGCCCTGTCCGGATGATGACCCTGGCTCCCGAGCTACCCGGCTCCGAGCCGCTGATCGACCTGCTCCAGCTCCACGGAGTGACGGTCTCGTGCGGACACAGCGACGCGAGCGCCGAGATCGCGAACGCGGCCTTCGACCGGGGCGTCCGAACGGTCACGCACCTCTTCAACGCCATGCGCCCGTTTCGGCACCGGGACCCAGGGATCGTCGGCGCCGCTCTCGCCCGCGACGACGTCGTCGTGCAGATCATTCTCGACGGGATTCATCTCGCACCCGAGACGGCGAGGGTCATCTGGCGAGCCGCAGGCGGAGGCGTCGCGCTCGTGACGGACGCCGTTGCGGGAGCGGGAATGGACGACGGCGTTTTCAGCCTGGCCGGTTTCGAGATCGAGATCCGCGAAGGAGTCGTCAGCGGGCCGGACGGAGTCCTCGCCGGCAGCGTCCTGACGATGATCGAGGCCGTTCGCAACTTCCACGCGCTCGGCGTTCCGCTTCCCTCGGCGCTCGAGGCGGCGAGCACGATCCCCGCGGGAGTGCTCGGGCTTTCGACCGTGGGACGACTCGCGCCGGGCCTGGCGGCGGACATCGTCGTCCTCGACGACAACCTCGAGATCGAGAGGGTGTTCGTGGCGGGTAAGGCTCGTGTCGCCGCCTGAGGCCGCCGCCGAGCTGCCCGCCGATCCTCCGGCGGGAGCGCAACTCCTCGCCGAGATTCGCGAGCAGCCGCAGGCGCTGCTCACCCTGCTCGAGCACGAGCCCGAGTACGCCCGGGCGGCGGTGGCGGCGCGTGCCCATGGGACGACGACTGTCCGCATGGTCGGCCACGGGTCGTCGGACAATGCCGCCTCCTACGGCGTCTACGCGTTCGGCCTGCTTCCCCGGTGGACGGCGCTCCGAGACTCGATCAGCCTCACCGTCTATTACCACTCGGAGCTCGACATGTCCCGGTCGACGGTGATCGGACTCTCGCAGTCGGGCCAGACTCCGGACGTGCTCGCATACGTCGAGCGCGCGCGCAGCCGCGGTGCTCTCACGATCGCACTCACGAACGATCCCGCCTCGGAGCTTGCCGAGCTCGCCGAGCTGGTGCTCCCGCTCGCCGCCGGGCCGGAACGGTCGGTGGCGGCAACGAAGACCTACCTCAATCAGGTCGCCGCTCTGGCGCTTCTCGCAGGCCACGTGTCCGGACACGGACGGCGGCTGGCCGACGATCTACGCGCCGTCGCCGATCAGCTGGCCGCCCTGATCCCGGCGGTCGAGGCGCAGGTCCCGACGATCGCGAACGCCTTCGCCTACATCGGGCGAATGTTCGTCATCGGCCGCGGCGTCGAGTTCGCGACGGCCCGCGAGATCGCGCTCAAGCTGCTCGAGACATGCCGGATCGCGGCGGACTCGCTGACCGCAACCGACCTCGCCCACGGCCCCGTAGCGGCGCTCGACTCGCTCTTTCCCGTCTGGACGATTGCTTCTCACGACGAGGCCCTACCCGCCGTGCTCGAGGCGGCAGCGCGCGCCCGACGGACAGGAGCCACGTTCGTGGCCAGCGGGACGGCCGCGAGGGAAGTGGTGAACGCGGACTACTTCCTGCCGGTGCCACGGCCGCGCTCCTCCTTGCTGTCGCCCCTCCTGTCCGTCGTTCCGGGACAGCTGTTCGCGTGGGCTCTCGCCCGCGCCAAGGGACTCGACCCTGACCACCCCGCCGGTCTGACCAAGGTGACGCTGGCCAATTAGAGGCCGGCGGCCTTCACGGCTTTCGTCACCGAGGCATCGATCGACGAGACCGGGCTCTCACGACCGACCCAGGGCTCGCCGGCGAAGTAGCGGGCGAAGATCTTCTCCGCTGTCCGGGTCGCGAGTGCCTGCGCGGTCAGCGTCGGGTTCACCCCGCCGACACCGTTCGCGAGCGCCGAGGTGTCTGCGATGAACAGCCGCTTCACGAACCAGGACTCGCCGTTCGGGTCGACGACCGAGTCGCTCTGGTCGGCGCCCATCCTCATCGTCGAGTGGAGGTGGAACATCACCGGCGCGAGGTTCATCCGTGCGATCTGCTTCGCCCCCGCCGCGCGCAGGAGCTCGACCGCCTTCGCGGCGAGGAGCTCTCGGTTCCGGACGGTTCGCGCCGAGCGTTTCCGGTAGGGCACCTCGACCCGCGGGACGGCGCCGTGCTCGTCGGCCGGGGTCGTGGACGAGAGCGACACGCGGTTCTGCGGCTCGACGTCGTCGTCGGTCAGCACGAGCACGTTCAGCAGCTTGTCGACGTCCCGGAGGAATGCCTTCAGGCGCGTGCCGACGAGCCGCCCGATCGAGTCGGCGCCCTGCGGGCCGATCCCCGTCCCGTTGTCGTACAGCCCCGCCATCCCCGAGTCGCTGAACGCAAGCGAGTAGGCCTGCAGCGCCGGCGGCAGCGTTATCACCTCGAGGCTGCCGGCGCCGGGGAAGTCGGCGCGCGCGTTGGAGCCGGGCCCGCGCGTCGATCCGGTATACGAGGGGAAGCGGCCGATCACGAGGTCCGGATAGTGGTCGGTGAGGCCGCGGCCGACCTGGTCGTTCGGGTTCGGGAGACCGCTGCGAAGCCAGAGCCGCGGGGTCTCGATACAGCCGCCGGCGAGGACGACGACCCTTGCCTCCTCCGTGTGCGTCTCGCCGGTCCGGGTCGAGCGCCAGGTCACGCCTCCCGCAATCGGCGGCCCGGGGTAGGCGACGGGGAGCAGCGTGACCTGGAGCACGAAAGCGTCCGCGACCAACTCGGCCGCACGGCCGCGAGCCCACCTATCGGCGGTCAGCGCCATCGGGACGTAGCTCGTGTCGGTCGAGCGCTTGGCCCGCAGGTTCCGGGGCGCTCCGCGCGGCTCGATGCAGCCCTCGAGGCAGTGGCCGCAGAAGGTGCAGCCCTTCGCCTGCGGATAGTGCGGATTGCTCTTCTTGCCGGCGGTCCCCGACGGCTGCAGGATCGAGTTCTCCTGCGGGCGGCAGGCGTCGCGGCTGATGTCCTTGCCGGTCTGCACCGGCAGCCCCATCCGGGTCGCCCCGCGCAGGAAAACCTGCTCCTTCGTCCCCATCGGCGCCGTCTGCACCGGCAGCGTGTGCTCGACCCACTCGTAGTAGGGGACGAGCTCGTCGTAGGCGAACGGGAAGCGGTGGGTGTCGTACTGCCCCGTGGAGCCGGCGAAGACGCCGGGCATCGCGCGCGGGCAGTTCCCGAAGTAGTGGACGGTCGAGCCGCCGACGCCGCCCGTCTGCCACAGGTAGCAGTACTGCGGCAGGTCGCGCCGCCAGGGGCCCTTCTTGCGATCGGAGGGGCCGAAGCGGAAGAAGCCCGAGGCGGGATTGTTCGCGTCGGCCTCGTAGTGCGTCCAGTCCTTTTCCGTGTGCGGCCAGCGCGGCCCGGCCTCGAGCACGAGCACGTCGAGCCCGCGCGCGGCCAGCTCCTTGGCGACGACGGCCCCGCCGCCGCCCGCGCCGACGACGATCACGTCACGCACCGGGCCCCGCCTCCCGCCTGCCCTGGAAGTAGCCCTTCAGCTCCGGGCGGCCGTTCGAGACGCCCGGGTACCTCGTCAGCGTCCAGCCGACCGGGCGCCGCTTCAGCTTGCGCTTCTTCGGCTCGAGAACGCCGGCCTCCGAGAAGGCGAGGAAGGCGACGAGCCCGGGGAGGTTGCCGCCGAGGAAGCGAAGCGCCCCGGCCTCAGGGTAATCGAGCGCTTCGATGCGGCGGAACACCTCCGCCTTCTGCGCGAAGGCGAGATTGGCGAACGCGGACTTGAACTTGCCCGGGACGATTCCCGGGTCGAGCTGCTCGGCCGTGCTGTTCAGGATCGCGGTGACCGTCACCGAAGCGCCCGGCAGGAACAGGTCGAGCGTCTCGATCAGCGCCTTGGTCGTCCCGGCCGCGATCCCGCCGGGCTTCTTGCTCACTTCTCCTTGCGCGAGCGAGTACCGGTCCGGCCCGGGGACGATGAAGGCGACGAGGCCGCTCATGGTCTCGTGGACGACGTCGGTCGTGGCCGCCGCGTAGGCGCTCCGCAGCCAGGGCGCGCTCGGAAGCTGCGCGAGCAGTCCGGCGGCGGCGAGGAAGCCGGTGCGCTCGAGGAAGCGGCGGCGGGTGAGCTCGCTCACCCGGCCGACTATATGCTCGCCGCATGGGCTACACGGTCCTGCGGCTCGACGAGCTGGAGTGGTCGACGCCGAGCGCCGGGGATCAGAGCCGCGGCATCGTCCGCCTCTCCGACCGGTTGCGGCACATGCGCGCGAACATCTGGCGCCTCCCCGGCGGCGTCCGTGGGAGACGCCACGCCGAGAACGTCCAGGAGGAGATCTTCGTCGTCCTGTCGGGGACGGCGACGCTGGCGCTCGGAGACCCGCCTCAGGCGATCGACGTCGTGCGGGGGTCGATCGTGATCGTCGAGCCGGGAACGGCCGTCCAGCTCAGGAACGACGGGGACGAGGAGACGGTCGTGCTCGCGGTCGGCGCACCGCCCGAGGAGCCCGGCAACGCGCACTACCTTCCGGACGCTTAACGCAGCGCGGCCCCCGCTCGGACGGGAGCCGCGCAACGCATCAGAAAGAAGTCACTCGTCGCTGGGGTCTTGTCTTACGCTTGGCTCCATTCGGAGCCGTGCGTGCATCTCGACCACCTCCATTCGAACATCGGGAAGAGAGGCGAGTAAAGCGCGGCCTCCTAAGACACCCCTGAGATCGACGTAAGAATTCGTTGAAGGCTCAAATAACGGTCGCCTTAGCGACGGTAGACCTCCCGGCGGTGCGCGATCCGCGCAACCAGGGCAAGCCGCTCCTCGTCCACGACCGCGTAGACGGCACGATGATCCCCAATGCGGATCCGGTAGTCGTCCCGACCGGCGAGCTTGACAGCGCCGGGTGGGCGTGGCTCCTCGGCGAGCGAATCGATCGCGGCTCGGATCCTGTCGCGGAGAGGCGGCTGGAGCTTTCGGTAGGCGCGGGCCGCGGCCGGATGGAGGCGAACCTCGTAGGGCTGCGTTCGTGCTACTCCCGAACCTCCGCCCAGGGCACGGCCGCCTCTCGCTCGTCGCGCGCCTGTAGAGCGGCGAGGCTGTCCTCGAGATAGTCGAGGCGGTCGAGCAGCTCGGCGTATTCGTCGGCATCGACGAGTACGCCGGCCAGCCGGCCCCGCTTGGTCACATACAGCGCTTGCTCGCCCTTTAAGGCGTCGAGCTCCCGGCCCAGATGGGCTCGGAGATCTTCTGCGGGCACGATTCTGGCCATGCGGTTAACCCTACGGTTAACCGTAGGGTATCAGACCGCCGCCGGCTGGGCCGCCCTCGCCTTCTCGAACTCGAGCTCGCCGTCCTTGACCTCCACCAGCACCGTGTCGCCCTCGGCGAACTCTCCCTCGAGCAGCCGCAGCGCGAGCGGGTTCTCGATCATCCGCTGGATCGCGCGCTTGAGCGGGCGGGCGCCGTAGGTCGGATCCCAGCCGGCCTCGGCGATGTGCTCCTTCGCCTCCGGCGTCAGCTCGATCTCGATCCCGCGATCGGCGAGCCGCTGCCGCAGCCGGGTGAGCTGCAGCTCGACGATCTCGGACAGCTGCTCGCGCGAGAGCGGCTCGAACTCGACGATCTCGTCGATCCGGTTCAGGAACTCGGGGCGGAAGATGTCCTGCATCGCCTCCGGCGAGCGGACGTTCGAGGTCATGATCAGAACGCTGTTGCGGAAGTCGACGGTGCGGCCCTGGCCGTCGGTCAGGCGACCGTCTTCGAGGATCTGGAGCAGGATGTTGAACACGTCCGGGTGGGCTTTCTCGATCTCGTCCAGGAGGATGACCGAGTAGGGACGGCGCCTGACGGCCTCGCTCAGCTGCCCGCCCTCCTCGAAGCCGATGTAACCGGGCGGCGCGCCGATCAGGCGCGAGACCGTGTGCTTCTCCATGTACTCGGACATGTCGATCCGGACCATCGCGCGCTCGTCGTCGAACATGAACTCGGCGAGGGCACGCGCCAGCTCCGTCTTGCCGACGCCGGTCGGGCCGAGGAAGACGAACGAGCCGATCGGGCGGTTCGGGTCCTGCAGACCCGAGCGAGCCCGCCGCAGCGCGTTCGCGACGGCGGAAACTGCCTCGTCCTGGCCGACGACGCGCTCGTGCAGGCGCTCCTCCATGTGGATCAGCTTCTCGGTCTCGCCCTCGAGCAGCCGCGAGACGGGGATCCCGGTCCAGCGGGCGACGACCTCGGCGACGTCGTCCTCGTCGACCTCCTCCTTCACCATCGGCGACTCGACCTGCTCGCGGCCGTCGAGCTCCTCCTCGAGCTTCGGCAGCTCGCCGTAGCGGATCTCGGCCACGCGCTGGAGGTTGCCCTCGCGCTCGGCTCGCTCCGCCTCCATCTTCAGCTCGTCGATCCGCCTGGTGATCTCCTTGATCCGCTCGAGCGCCGCCTTCTCCTGCTCCCAGCGGGCGGCGAGCTCGTTGCGGCGCTCCTTGGCCTCGGCCAGCTCGCGCTCGAGCGGCTCGCGCACCTGTTTCGACTCCTTGCCCATCGCGGCCAGCTCGATCTCGAGCTGGCGCACGCGCCGCTCGGCCTCGTCCAGCTCGAGCGGGGCGGAGTCGATCTGCATCCGCAGCCGCGACGCCGACTCGTCGATCAGGTCGATCGCCTTGTCGGGCAGCTGCCGGTCGGAGATGTAGCGGTCGGAGAGAACGGCCGCGGCGACCAGGGCAGCGTCCCGGATGCGGACGCCGTGGTGGGCCTCGTAGCGCTCCTTGAGGCCGCGCAGGATCGCGATCGTGTCCGCCACCGAGGGCTCGCCGACGAAGACGGGCTGGAAGCGGCGCTCGAGCGCAGCGTCCTTCTCGATGTGCTTCCGGTACTCGTCGAGCGTCGTCGCGCCGATCGCGCGCAGCTCGCCGCGGGAAAGCATCGGCTTCAGCATGTTGGCCGCGTCGACCGCGCCCTCGGCCGCACCGGCGCCGACGATCGTGTGCAGCTCGTCGATGAACAGGATGATCTGGCCCTCGGCGGCCTTGATCTCGTTCAGAACGGCCTTCAGCCGCTCCTCGAACTCGCCGCGGTACTTGGAGCCGGCGAGCAGCGCGCCGATGTCGAGCGCCCAGACACGCTTGCCCTTCAGGCCCTCGGGGACGTCGCCGGCGACGATGCGCTGCGCCAGTCCTTCGGCGATCGCGGTCTTGCCGACGCCCGGCTCGCCGATCAGGACTGGGTTGTTCTTCGTCCGCCTGGAGAGCACCTGGATCACGCGCCGGATCTCCTCGTCGCGGCCGATGACCGGGTCGAGCCTTCCTTCCTCGGCCAGGGCCGTCAGGTCGCGGCCGAACTTCTCCAGCGCCTGGTAGGTCTCCTCTGGATCCTGCGAGGTGACGCGCCGGCCGCCCCGGACCTCCTTGATCCGCTCGAGCAGCTCGCCGCGGGGGACGACGTCGAGCGCGAGCAGCAGGTGCTCGGTCGAGACGTATTCGTCGTCCAGCTTCTTCGCCTCGTCGAAGGCCTTGTCGAGCACCTTCGAGAACGCGGCCGAGACCTGCGGCTGCTGGGCGGATCCTTGGATCGTGGGCCTGCCGCGCAGTGTCGTCTCTGCCTCGGTACGCAGCGCCGCGGAGTCGGGGACGAGCTGCTGCGGGAGCTCTTGGTCGAGCAGCGCGAGCAACAGGTGCTCGGGGTAGATCTCCGGGTTGCCCATCCGGCGCGCGAGCTCCTGCGAAGCGCCGACGGCCTCCTGTGACTTGAGCGTCAACTTGTTGAAGTCCATCGTCCGGCCTCCGTGAGGTGTCCGTCGCGATTCCGCGGAACCGCGGGGCCCTTAGTTACCCGCGCGCCAACAAGGAAGCCCCTCCCAGGGTGGGGAGTTGACCACCCGCCACCCGCGGCCAGCCTACCGCCGAAACTCGCGGACGTGTGTGCCGGGAACGTGCCAATTCTGTAAATCCGCGCCTCGGTCATCGCCGGAACTCCCTGCGAGCCGGCCTCGTCTCGGGCTGCCAGAGGACAAGGTCACGCCGGTACTGCTTGTGCACCTTCGCGATCTCCTCGCGCATGTCGCGCTCGAGCCGTTCCATCCGCGTTTGCATTCGCAGCAGTTGGTCTTCCATCCGCAGCACGAGCTCAACTCCCGCGAGATTGAGCCCGAGCTCCGTCGTCAGCCGCTGGATCGTGCGGAGGCGATCGAGATCGGCCTCCGAGTACAGGCGGGTGTTGCCGGCCGTGCGCTTCGGGCTGACCAGCCCCTTCTGCTCGTAGATCCGGAGCGTCTGAGGATGCATGCCGACGAGGTCGGCGGCGACGGAGATCATGTAGCGCGGGCGGTCGTCCATCACGCGAGCGCCTCCCTCGGATTCTCGCGCGAGATCTTCTGCAGCTCCTCGAGCGCCTCGCGCTCCTTCTTCGTCAGCTTCTTCGGGACCGTTACGCGTACGCGCGCGTAGAGATCGCCGCGGCCCCCGCCCTTCAGCCTCGGGGCGCCGTGGCCCTTCAGCTTGAGCAGCTTGCCGCTCTCCGTCCCAGCCGGAATCTTCACGGACAGCCGCTCGCCGTACGGCGTCGGCACCTCGACCTTGGCGCCGAGCGCGGCCTCCGTATAGGTGACGGGCACCTCGACCTCGAGATCGGCGGCGCCGCGGCGCTTGTAGAGCGGCGAGGGCGCGACTCGGGTGACGACGAACAGGTCGCCGGGCGGCCCGCCGGCCAGACCGGTCTCGCCCTTGCCCTTGAGCCGGATCCGGGTGCCGTCCTTGACGCCGGCCGGGATCTTGACCGTATAGCGCTTCGTCCGCCGCTCACGGCCGGTGCCGCGGCAGCGCGGGCACGGATCCTCGATGATCGTGCCGTTCCCGCGGCAGCGCGGGCACGGCTGCGAGAGCGCGAACAGTCCCTGGCTCTCGGCCTTGACGCCGCGGCCTCTGCACTCGGGGCAGATCACGGGCGCGGTGCCGGGCTTCGCGCCCGAGCCGCCGCACTCGCGGCAGGCCGTGTCGATCTCGACCGGGATCTTGACCTCGACGCCCTTGAGCGAATCCTCGAACGAGACGTTCACCACCGCTTCGACATCCGCGCCGCGCTGGGCCGTGGGCCGCTGCTGGGCGCCGCGGCCGCCGAAGAAGCCGCCGAACAGGTCGCCGAGGTCGCCGAGGTCGAAGCCCTCGGTCGTGAAGCTCGTCCAGCCGCCCGGTCCCGGCCCCCCGCGGCCGTCCGCCGAGCCGAACGTGTCGTACTTCTTGCGCTTCTCCGGATCGGAGAGGACGTCGTAGGCGGCCTGGACCTCCTTGAACCTGGCCTCGGCCTCGTCGTCGCCCGGGTTCCGGTCGGGGTGGTACTGGCGCGCGAGCTTGCGGTAGGCCTTCTTGATCTCGTCCTGCGACGCGTTCTTGGCGACGCCGAGGACGTCGTAGAGGCTCTTAGCCGCCCTCGCCACTCGGCTCCCCCTTGGCGGCGGCCACGACCACGCGGGCAGGCCGCAGCACGCGATCGCCCAGCTTGTAGCCCTTCTGGACGACGTCGATCACCGAGCCTTCCTCGGCGTCGGAGGGCTGGCTCAGCAGCGCCTCGTGGACGTGCGGGTCGAAGCGCCCGTTCGTCTCGATCTCCGCCAGGCCCTCACGGGCGAGCGCGTCGGCGAGGTTGCGGTGGACGAGGCGAACGCCTTCTTCCAGCTTCCCCTCCTCGTGCTCGGCCGCCGCTTCGAGCGCCCTCTCCAAGTCGTCGACCACCGGCAGCAGCTCCTTCACGAGCCGCTCGTGGGCGCGCGCGACCAGGCTCTCCTGGTCACGCACGACCCGCTTGCGGTAGTTGTCGAACTCCGCGGCGACCCGCTGGAGGTCGTTCAGATACGAGTCGCGTTCACGTTCGAGCTCGGCGATCCGCTCTCCGAGCTCGCTCTCCGTCGGGGCGGGAGCTTCTGTCGTCGGGGGAACCTCCCGGTTCCCCCGAGCCCCTTCCCCTGGTCCGCTGCCGCGGACAGGCGGCTGCGCTGCGGACTCGTGTCGATCGTCGCGATCGTGCGTCAACGCTTCGCCGCCTCCTCACCCTCGTCCACGACCTCGTAGTCGGCCTCCTCGACGACCTCGTCGTCAGAGGTGCCCGCACCGTCGCCGCCGGCCTGTGCGCCCGCTGCCTGCTGGGCGCTCGCCTGCGCGTAGACGGCCTCGGCCAGCTTCTGAGAGGCCTCCTGCAGCGCCTCGGTCTTCTGCCGGATCTCGCTCACGTCCGAGGAGTCGAGCACCTGCTTCAGCTCCATGATCCGGCCCTCGATCGTCGAGGCCTCGGACTCGTCGAGCTTGTCGCGGTGCTCCTTGAGGCTCTTCTCGGTCTGGTAGGCGAGGTTCTCCGCCAGGTTGCGTGCGTCGGCGAGCTCGCGCAGCTTGTGCGCCTCCTCGGCATGCGCCTCGGCGTCCTTGATCATCTGCTCGACCTCGTCCTGCTTCAGGCCCGAGCCGCCCTCGATCCGGATGCTCTGCTCGTTCCCGGTGCCGAGGTCCTTGGCGGCAACGTGGATGATCCCGTTCGCGTCGATGTCGAAGGCGACCTCGATCTGCGGCATGCCGCGCGGTGCGGGCGGGATGCCCATGAGGTTGAACTTCCCGAGCGTCTTGTTGTAGGCGATCATCTCCGACTCGCCCTGCGCGACGTGCACCTGCACCTCGGGCTGGTTGTCCTCGGCGGTCGTGAACACCTCCGACTTCTTGGTCGGGATGGTCGTGTTCCGCTCGATCAGCGGCGTGAAGACGCCGCCCTTCGTCTCGATCCCGAGCGAGAGCGGAGTCACGTCGAGGAGCAAGACGTCCTTGACCTCGCCCTTGAGCACGCCGGCCTGGATGGCCGCGCCGACGGCGACGACCTCGTCCGGGTTGACGCCCTTGTGCGGGTCCTTGCCGATCAGCTCCTTGACCTTGTCGACCACCGCCGGCATGCGCGTCATGCCGCCGACGAGGACGACGTGGTCGATGTCCTTCGCCTCGAGCCCGGCGTCCTTCAGCACCTGCTTCGTCGGTCCGACGGTGCGCTCGAGCAGGTCGTGCGTGAGCTCGTTCAGCTTCGCGCGCGTGAGCTGGAGGTCGAGGTGCTTCGGGCCCTCCTGCGTCGCGGTGATGAACGGCAGGTTGATCTGCGTCGTCATCGTCGACGACAGCTCGATCTTCGCCTTCTCGGCCGCCTCGTACAGGCGCTGAAGCGCCATCCGGTCGGCTGCGAGGTCGATGCCCTGGTCGCGCTTGAACTCCGCCACCATCCAGTCGACGATCGCCTTGTCGAAGTTGTCGCCGCCGAGGTGGTTGTCGCCGTTCGTCGCCTTCACCTCGAAGACGCCCTCGCCGAGGTCGAGGATCGACACGTCGAAGGTTCCGCCACCGAGGTCGAAGACGAGGATCGTCTGGTCGGACTCCTTCTCGAGCCCGTAGGCGAGCGACGCGGCGGTCGGCTCGTTGATGATGCGCAGGACGTTGAGGCCGGCGACCTTGCCGGCATCCTTCGTCGCCTCGCGCTGGGCGTTGTTGAAGTAGGCGGGGACCGTGATGACCGCTTCGGTGACCTGCTCGCCGAGATAGGCCTCAGCGTCCGCCTTCAGCTTCTGCAGGATCATCGCGGAGATCTCCTGCGGGGTGTACTCCTTGTCCGCCGCCTTGACGCGGACGTCGTCGTTCGGGCCGTGCACGACCTCGTAGGGGACGATCTTCATCTCCTCCGAGACCTCGTCGTACTTGCGCCCCATGAAGCGCTTGATCGAGAAGATCGTGTTCTCGGGGTTCGTGACCTGCTGGCGCTTCGCGGGAGCGCCGACGAGCCGGTGGCCGTCCTTCGTGAACGCGACCACGGACGGGGTCGTCCGCCCGCCCTCGGCGTTCGGGATCACGGCGGGCTCGCCGCCCTCGATCACGGCCATAGCCGAGTTCGTCGTCCCGAGATCGATGCCTAGTACCTTTGCCATGAGTGCTCAGTCCTCCGTTTCTAAGTTGTGACTTCCCAAAGAATAAAATCTAAGTCTATGGTTGTCAAGTATAGCGGCCCTGGCACGTGCCAGGCACAGGCTAGAGTCCGGAAGCGGTGCCGAACGACCCAAGGATCGAGCAATACGCCCGCCTCCTTGTCGAGGACTGCGTCGACGTCCAACCCGGCTGGCAGGTGATCGTTGGCTCGCAGCCGCTCGCCCGGCCGCTCGTGGAGGAGGTCTGCCGACAGATCGCCCGGCGCGGCGCCTACGCCCTCCCCCGCATCGGTTTCAGCTCGATCCTCGCGCGCTCCAGCGAGGCCTGGGTGAAGGAGGCCCCGGAGGAGCTCCTGAAGGAGCTGGCACCGATCGAGGCGTACACGACCGAGAACGCCGACACCTTCATCGCGATCATCGCCCCGGAGAACACCCGCGACGGAGCGGACATCCCGGCCGAGCGCTTCGCGATGCTTCAGGCGGCGAGCCGGCCCTATGCCGAGCCCTACTTCAAGGGCGAGAAGCCGTGGGTGGGCTGCCAGTACCCGACCCCGGCGCTGGCCCAGGACGCGGGCATGACGCTCGAGCAGTTCGAAGAGTTCTTGTACGGGGCCGTTCTGATCGACTGGGATGCGCTCAGGCGCGAGATGGAGAAGATTGCCGAGCGCTTCGACGCGGCCGAGGAGGTGCGGATCGTCGGACAGGACACTGACCTGACCTTCAGCCTCGAGGGGCGGAAGGGCAAAGTCTCCGCCGCAGACGCGAACATGCCGAGCGGCGAGGTCTTCTACAGCCCGGTCGAGGACTCGGCCAACGGCGTCGTTACCTTCTCCGAGTACCCGGCCGTCTACTTCGGCCGCGAGGTCCACGGCGCGCGCCTCCGCTTCGAGAACGGCCGCGCGGTCGAGATCTCCGCACGCACCGAGGAGGACTTCCTGAAGGAAGTGCTCGCCACCGACGACGGCGCCGCGGTGCTAGGTGAGTTCGGGATCGGCTGCAACCCCGGGATCCAGGAGCACATGAAGAACACGCTCTTCGACGAGAAGATCGAGGGGACGATCCATCTCGCGATGGGCAACGGCTTCCCCTTCATCGGCGGCACCAACGAGAGCGCCGTCCACTGGGACATGGTCAAGGACCTGCGCCGCGGCGGCGAGCTCTACGTCAACGGCGAGCTCGTCCAGAAGGACGGCGCCTGGCAGTAGGCTTAACCCATGGAGCCGCTCGTCGACGGCTGGGGCCGCGAGATCAAGAGCCTTCGGGTCTCGGTCACCGACCGATGCAACTTCCGCTGCAAGTACTGCATGCCCGCCGAGGGGCTCGAATGGCTCCCCCGTGACGAGGTGCTTTCCTTCGAGGAGATCACACGGCTGGTCGGCCTGCTCGCGGAGATGGGCGTGGACGAGATCCGGCTCACCGGAGGGGAGCCGCTCGTCCGCCGCGACCTCCCGGAGCTCGTCCGGATGCTGGCTTCGACCCCCGGCGTGCGCGACCTCTCTCTGACAACGAACGGGATCCTGCTCGACCGCCTGGCCGGCCCGCTCGTCGACGCAGGCCTGCGCCGCATCAACGTCTCGCTCGACTCGCTCTCGCACGTCCGCTTCGCCGAGATCACCCGCCGCGATGCGCTCGACCGCGTCCTCCAAGGCCTTGAGGAGGCTGAGCGTTTCGAAGAGCTGCGCCCGATCAAGATCAACTGCGTCGCGATCCGCGGCTTCACCGAAGAAGAGGTACCCGCCCTCGCCGAGCTCGCCCGTCGCAAGCCGTACGTCGTCCGCTTCATCGAGTTCATGCCGCTCGACGCGGACGAGGCCTGGCGCGAGGACGAGGTGCTGACGGGCGGAGAGATCCGCGCGCTGATCGAACAGCACTGGCCGCTCGAGGAGATCCCCGCCAAGCCCTCCTCGACCGCGCGCCGCTTCCGCTTCGCCGACGGAGCCGGCGAGATCGGCTTCGTCAACCCGGTCTCGGAGCCGTTCTGCTCGGCCTGCGACCGGATCCGCTTGACCGCGGACGGCCAGCTCCGCACCTGCCTGTTCTCACGGCGGGAATGGGACCTGAAGACTCCGCTCCGGAACGGCAGCTCGGACGAGGAGCTCGCCGAGCTCCTGCGCTGGGCCGTCCGCCACAAGGAGCTGAAGCATCGCATCAACGAACCTGGTTTCGTTCGCGCTTCCCGCTCGATGTCCCAGATCGGAGGGTGACCCTGAAGGCGCTCGTCGCAGCCGCGCTGCTCGGCGCCGTCGCGCTGCGCCAAAACGGGTGCTAGAAGCCGCAGCGAGGCCGGCAAACGCTCGAAAGACGCAGTTTGCGGTAGCTAAGCTGCGAAGCAGCCTCCGGGGCGATTACAATTTCCGCTTCCCGTGACGGCCTTCACAGCCATCGGTCGACGCTACCTGCCCCGAGGCTGGAGCGATTTCCTGCGCCAGCTCGTGATCTGGTTCGGGTTCCTGTTCGCGTACCAGATCGCCCGCGGGGTCGCCGATCGCGACCCGACGAAGGCGTTCTCGAACGGTCTCGGGGTCATCCACCTCGAGCAGCACGCCAACGCGCTCTTCGAGGTGACCCTCCAGCGGATCACGATCTCCTCGCACTTCCTGACCACACTCACCTCGTGGACGTACTGGCTCTCCCAGTTCACCGTCCTCGGGCTTGCGCTGCTCTGGGTCTACCTGCGGCGCAATGACTCGTTCGCGCGCTTCCGCAACACGGTGCTGGTCGCGAACGCGATCGGTCTGATCGGATACGTCGCGCTGCCGACTGCGCCGCCGCGCATGTTCCCCCGCCAGGGGTTCGTGGACACGCTCTCGACCTTCGGGATCAACCACGGCAGCGGGCTCGTCCAGCTGGCGTCGAACCAGTACGCGGCCATGCCGAGCCTGCACTCCGCCGACTCCCTGATCGTCGGCGTCACGCTCGCGCTGATCGTGCGCCGCTGGTACTTCAAGGTGCTGTGGCTCTTGTGGCCCGCATGGGTCTGGTTCTCGGTGATGGCGACCGGGAACCACTACTGGCTCGACATCCTCGCTGGGATCGGCGTGGCCGGTCTCGCGGCCGCGCTCGTGAACGGCCCGCGGCTGCTGCGCGCCGTCCGGGCGTGAGTCGGGCCGAAGCGCTCGCTCGGATCCGGGACAACTACACCGGAGGAGTTCGCAGGCTCGCGATGCGCGGCATCCACGGGCTCGCGCGCACGCGCGTCTCTCCGAATGCGCTCACCGCGGCCGGTGTCCTTCTCTGCGCCGCCGCCGCCGTGCTCGTCTACTTCGAGTACCGCGACGAGTACCTCTTCTACTGGACCGGCGGGGCCGTGTTCGTCGTCGGCTCGATCCTCGACATCCTCGACGGTGCGCTCGCCCGAACGAGCGGGAAAGGGACGCCGTTCGGCGCCTTCCTCGACTCGACCACCGACCGGATCAGCGAGGGATTCGTCCTCGGCGCGATCGCGCTCGTCTTCTCGCGACACGGAAACGAGGTCGCGCTCGCGTTCGCGATCGCGGCGATCGCCGGGTCGTTCCTCGTCAGCTACACGCGCGCGAGGGCGGAGGCGCTCGGCCTGCGCGGGGACGTCGGGCTCGGAAGCCGGACGGAACGGGTCGTCGTCATCTCCGTGGGGCTCGGGCTTGCGCCGTGGGGCGCGCTCCCGTGGGTGATCTACCTGCTGGCGGCGACCGCCTGGATCACCGTCGTCCAGCGAGTGCTTTACGTGCGCAGCCAGCTTCGCGCCCGCAGCTGATAGCACTTTTCTGCTATCAATAGTCGGCGAATGGCGAAGACCGAGCGCACGAACGTCCTCGTCCGCATGCCCGCCGACCTGAAGCGGCGCCTGGCGGAGAGGGTCGCAACCACGAAGACGAACCTCAACGACATCGCGGTCGGCATCCTCGCGTCGCGCTTCGCCGTGCCCTTCGAGGGCAGCGGCCGTCCCGGCTCCCCGCCGAAGGCGAGCGGCGACGTCCTGCTCCGGATGCCTCCCGCACTGAAGGACAAGCTCCAGCGGCGTGCGCGCGAGCGGCGCCGCAATACCAACGACCTGATCGTCGAGACGCTCTCGGAGCGGCTCGGCCCGAAAAGAGAGGAAGCAATGCCCTCGAGAAATGGAAGGCTCCGCAGAAGCGAAGACAAGGTCCGCGTCGCGATCGTCGGCGTCGGCAACTGCGCCAACTCACTACTCCAGGGAGTCGAGTTCTACAAGGACGCCGATCCGAACGAGCTCGTTCCCGGGCTCATGCACGTCGACCTCGGCGGCTACCACGTCCGGGACATCGAGTTCACGGCCGCGTTCGACGTCACGACCGAGAAGGTCGGCAAGGACCTGGCCGACGCGATCTGGGCGCATCCGAACGACACGATCAAGTTCGCGGACGTCCCCAAGACGGGGATCAAGGTCGCGCGCGGGATGACCCACGACGGGATCGGCAAGTACCTGTCCGAGGTGGTCGAGAAGGCGCCCGGCGACACCGACGACGTCGTCGAGATCCTGCGTGAGACGGGCACCGACGTGGTCGTCAGCTACCTCCCGGTCGGTTCCGAGGAGGCGACCAAGTGGTACACGGAGCAGATCCTGAACGCGGGCTGCGCGATGGTGAACTGCATGCCGGTGTTCATCGCCAGGGGCGGCTACTTCCAGCGCCAGTTCGAGGAACGCGGACTGCCGACCATCGGCGACGACATCAAGTCGCAGGTCGGCGCCACGATCACGCACCGCGTCCTGACGAGCCTGTTCCGCGAGCGCGGCGTCCGCCTCGACCGGACGATGCAGCTCAACGTCGGCGGCAACTCCGACTTCCTGAACATGCTCGAGCGCGACCGGCTCGAGTCGAAGAAGATCTCGAAGACGAACGCGGTCACCTCGATGCTCGACTATGACCTCGGCGAGGGCAATGTCCACGTCGGCCCGTCCGACTACGTGCCGTGGCTGACGGACAGGAAGTGGGCCTATATCCGGATGGAGGGGACGACCTTCGGGAACGTGCCGCTCAATCTCGAGCTCAAGCTCGAGGTCTGGGACTCGCCCAACTCGGCCGGGATCGTGATCGACGCAGTGCGAATGGCGAAGCTGGCGCTGAACAACGGCGTGGCGGGCGCGCTCGAGGGCCCGAGCGCCTACTTGATGAAGTCGCCGCCCAAGCAGATCCAGGACGACGACGCGCACGAGGCGGTCGAGCGGTTCATCAAGCAGTACACGCGCAAGAAGGCGAAGGCGCCCGCCAAGGCCTGATCTGCCGAGTGTCTACGGCCGGTACTGCTGCTCGAGCGAGCAGACCGTGTCGACGTTCGCGCGCAGCCAGAGCCCGCTCTCGAGCGGCTCGGCCAGCTTGACCGGCTCCTTGCCGTCGAGGAGCTGCACCAGCTGCGAGACCGTGATCGCGGTCGAGGGGAAGCCGGCACCGTCGAGCTCTCCTCCGCGGGTGAGGACGGTGATGTGGGTATCCGAAGGAACCAGGTAGGTCAACAGGCGGTGGCCTTCCTCGAGCACGTAGTAGTCGTTCGGCACGGGCTCGCCGGACTCGACCGCTCCGTCCTCGGCGGCGGCGGTGTTCGCCGTCACACCGCTGAGGAACCAGGCAGGATCGAACCGGACCTCGAAGTTGTTCCCGCTCGGCGTCAGCGACGCGATGTGGCCGAAGAGCTTGACGTCGGCACGCGGGCCGCAGGGCTCCGCGCCAGCCGCCGACGGCGTCGACCGGTCGAGTAGATACCAGGAGATGAAGCCGGTGGCAGCGAGGGCCGCAACAGCGGCGAGGGCGAGTGAGTTCTTGGCGAGCTTGTTCATCGGAACCTCCTTGGGGAGCTTGCGCACCCCACTCTGCTCGTCCAGCGCAACGCCCCCGTCACGGGTTCGTAACGGTTCCGGCACAACGGGTTACCCCGTCTCGATAGCCCCGCTCCAAGCCTCCGTCCGCTCGGGCTGCCAGTGCGGAAACGACGCATACGCCTCGGCGGGCGAGCTCGTCTCCGTCTCGACGCCCGCGCCGTGGCAGAGGGCCGGCTCGGAGCGCGGATAGACGATCTCCCTCCCGCCGCGCCTGCCCGTCATCAGGATCACGCACGGGCCCTCGCCGGCGCCGACGAAGACGTGCGCGGTGCCCGGCGGGCAGTGGACGAAGTCCCAGGCCCGCAGCAGCCGCTCCTCGCCTTCGACGACCAGCAGGCATTCGCCGGCGAGCACGAGGAAGTCCTCCTGCCTGGACTCGGCGTGGTACAGACCCGTGGGCTGCCCTGGCCGAACGACGTGCACGCCGAATCCCAGCTCGGCGAACGTCTGCGGGCTGAGGTCGGGACGCTTTCGAATCACGGGCGGATTCGCCTCGAAGACGCATTTGGCTCCGAAGGCGTCACTCTCCAGCCAGGCGGCGTCGCGAACGTTGACCACGAACCAGCCCTCGGTCACGGGCGCGAGGCCCGACCCGACTTCCTCGAGCCGCGCCTCCCCGGTCACTAGGTGTGCAGCCGGATCGACTGCGCGAAGTGGAAGAAGTTCGACGGGTCGTACTTCTTCTTGATCGAGACCAGCCGCGGGTAGTTCGTCCCGTAGTAGGCGTGCGCCCAGTTGGGGAGTTGGGGGTCGATGTAGTTCTGGTAGGCGTAGCCGGAGACG
>WNGE01002126.1_pt1 | contig 24553 bp, 26 predicted proteins | sample 5400651 | NCBI WGS metagenome assembly WNGE01 (sample SAMN13153370, study PRJNA577476) | soil metagenome | isolation source: 60 cm soil or saprolite under grassland replicate 2 | place: USA:California | collected 2016-06-15
GGCCAGCAGCGGCGTCCACCCGGGGTCGCCGGGCTCGACGTAGCCGCCGAACAGCCGGGCGGCCTCGTCCTCCACCGGCACACGGCCCGGGTCGACCGGCCGGTCGCCGTCCGGCGCGGCCGTGCCGGCGGCCAGGCGCCCGACCGCCTCGACCTGCACGAGGTGCTTGCAGGCCGGGCAGCGCCCACACGTCGGGTCGACCTGGCCGGGCCGGTCGCAGCCGACACACCGCGCCCGGGCGGTCACCGGACGGCCCTCCCGCGCGAGGCCCGGGCCCGGCAGGCGTGCCCAGCGCTGGACCGCCACCGCTCGAGCAGCGCGCCGAGGCTCGCGTCGGCCTGCTCCAGGGCGTGCTGGCGGTCGGCGAGCTCGTCGGCCAGCGCCGCAGCGAGCTGCCCGCGGAGCCGCTCCAGGGCCTCGCACAGCCCCTCGGCCCGCTCGCAGCCGGCCGTCCCGGCGGTGGGGTCGAGCCGGCCGGTCAGGTACCAGCGGACCAGCCCGGGGTCCTTACGGGAGGGGTACGGGCCGTGGCTGCGGTCCACCCGCAGCAGCGCCGCCAGCGCCGCCGCGGCCAGCAGGGCAGCCTCGTGCGCGCCGATCACGCGCACGTCCACCAGGTCACCCGGGCCGGCGGCGGCCACGGGGGGCGGGGTGGGGACCGGACGGCTCATGCGGCCCCACCACCCTCGGCGGGCGCCAGCATCCGCGCGAACCGCGCGCCCATCGCCAGCTCCAGCTCGCGGCGCTGCGCGGCAGCCTGCCGCGCCCGGTCATCGACGCTGGACGGCCAGCAGCCGTAGTGGACCGCCCCGAAGCCCGGGTTGAGCCGACGGAACGCGTCGGCCAGGTCCAGGCGGCGGCCCACCCACACGAACCAGCGCGCCCGCTCGACCGTGGCGGCGTCCACCCGGCCGCCAGGGACCGCCAGCGCGCTCCCCAAGTGCCAGGCCAGGTTCCCCAGCGGCACGTCTGACTCGTCCAGGAGCCGCTCCACCTGCCGGTGCGCCAGTTCCAGCAGCGCCAGCGCAGCCTCCGGGTCGACCGTGGGCGGACCCGGCGCGGCGGGGACAGCAGTGGTGGTGGTGGTGGTGGTGGTCATGCGGTCGCACCACCCGGGAAACGCCCGGCGTGCGCGAGGCGCTGGTGAACGGCGTGCGCGGCCAGCGCGCCACGCCGGGAGCCGCACGGCCCGCTGGTCCAGCCGCAGTCGCGGCAGTGGGCCTCCACCAACACCACCAGGTCAGGGGCGCTCATGCGGCATCGCCACCCTGGGGGACACTCTCCCCGCTCTCGGCGTAGCGGTGAAGGGCCCTACGAGAGACACGCCACTGACCACCGACTTTTCGGCCAGGGAACCTGCCCTCACGAACGCCGCGGTAGTAGGTCTCCGGTGAAATGTGGAGCAGAGCGGCGGCTTCCTTGAGCGTGTAGAACAGCCGCTTCTCGCCGTGTTCCCCACCGCTGGCGCTGTTCGCGGGGGGTGTGCGCGCTGGGGCCAGCGCACTATCCTGTGCCTGCATCTGGGGCTCCTGACCTCGATGCGACCTGCGGCCCTGGTGCCGGGAGCGCTACCTCCCGGGGTTGCCGGGGCCGCTTCCTTCTGCTCGGTCTGGTGCGGTTCGCTTGGCCTCCTCCTCTGCGGTACGCTGCGAGGGCAATCACGTCCCTCGATAGGACTGCATTGCCCAATGATGATAGGGACAATCTTGACCTGTCAAGGACGAACTTGTCACAACCTGAAAAGGAATGAACAGGATGAACGTTGCAGAGGTGATCCGTAGTCGCCGGGCCGCGCTCGGACTCACGCAGGCCCAGCTTGCGGAAGCCGCAGGTGTCGATAAGCGGCAGATCAGGCGATACGAGGCGAACGAGACGCATCCAACACTGCCTGTTGCTATGGCGATTGCCCGAGTCCTCGGCATCTCACTTGACGAGTTGGCCGGCGAAACGCCCGCCCACCGAGTGGACCTCTCTGGCCATTGGTGGGCATGCTGGCAAACGTTCAAGGATGGGGAGGAAATTCTCAATCGCCATGAGATGGAATTTCGCCAAGAGCACGACTTAATTCGGGTAACTGCCGTAACTCGCGGTACTCAACCTATAGAGGAAGGAGGTTACCTCTGGCAAGGTGAATTCAGAATTTGGGACAACGAGATCCTGATGGGTTGGTACGCATCCTCTGAAGGTCCCGTCAGATCAAAGGGCGTCATGTACTTCACGCTTCACCAGCACGGCATCTACATGCTTGGTCGATGGGTCGGACTCAGCTATGACGGGCCTATCGTCACTGGGTGGGGGGCAATTGCTCGAACCGAAGACGAAGTTCTCGGGCTAATGACCCAACTCAAGGAAGGGGAGATAGGCCGTGAGCGCTGAAATCTGTGAGGTAATCATTACGGCGGACGATGCTGACTGGCTGGCCGGATTCACGCGCCGGCTTGTACTTGATCGCCTCTCTGCCTGCGGACAGAATGTTTCTCCGATCCGGTCAATCTATCGCTGGCAGGGTGAGATTTACGATGAGGCTCAGGCCAGGGTTGCCCTCCACACACGGACCAGTCTAATTCCGGAGATCGTCAAGCGTGCTGACGAGTACCATCCCGACGACGTGCCGTGTGTCATAGTTCTGCCGATTAGCGGTGGTAACCCTGCTTACATAGAATGGGTGCTCGCTGAGACCAAGACCGCCGAAAGCTGACCCTATGCGCCGGCCAACACGCTATGGCGCACCAGAACGTGGAGATACCGCGCTCGCTGTCGTGCTCGACTGCGCCGATCTCGACCGGGCAACCGAGTTCTGGTGCGCCGCGCTCGGCTACGTCGCGTTGCCGAAGGAACCGGGATCCGGCCCCTACCATGTGCTGCTCCCGGCCGACGGCGACGGGATCGAGCTGCTGCTCCAGCAGGTTCCTGACCGCAAGGTAACCAAGAACCGGATGCATCTTGACCTGCGCGTTCTTGACCTGGATGCGGAGGTGTCCCGTCTCGTCGCGCTCGGTGCGCGCTGCGCCACCGAGGAACCGCTCCGGAACAACGGGTGGGTCTGGCGCGTGCTCCTGGACCCTGACGACAACGAGTTCTGCGTCTTGCGTCCACCCAACGAGAACCGAGACGGACTCACCCGACCACTACCGAAACCGGGGCATCCAGGCGCGTGAGCCGGGCGCCTTTGGCGCACAACTGGCGCACACGGCGGCGACAAGAACTGACCGATGACGACCAGAGTTGAGTAGCGTCCGCCCTGGTCAACGAGGGTGCGGCGAGGCGGGTGCTGGTCAGCCCACCGGGCTGCACACTACTACGACATCTGAGGCCTGGGCCGGGCTGCGCACGGGGCCGGCGGGTCGCACCGCCGGCCCTTTGCGCTGGGGTCAGCTCGCGGCCAGCGCGGCGGCGAGCTCGCCGGCGAGGCCGGCGTTGGCCTCCAGCAGGGCCAGGTTGGCGGCCAGGCTGCGGCCGCCGGTCCGCCGGTGCAGCCAGTCGAGCTCGAAGGGCGTGCGCGCCTTGCCGACGACCCCGGCCTTGCGGGCGGCGGCCGCGCCCGCCGCGGACAGCTCGGCCAGCTCTTCGGGGTCCATGGCGGCGGCCGCGGGCGGGTCCTGGACCAGCACCAGGGCGCCAGGGGAGTCGAGCGCCCGCCGCACCTGGACCAGCTCCACGACCTCCTCCACGTTGCCGGCCACGTGCTCGAGCGGCAGCCTGCCGCGGGCCAGGAACCCCGGCAGGCGGTCCGTGCCGTAGCCGACCACCAGCACCCCCCAGGTCTCGAGCCATTCGAGGGTGGCGGCCGCGTCGGCCACGTGCTTGGGCCCGGAGCAGACCACGACCAGCTTGGAGCGGGCGAGCTGCGGCAGGTCGGCGGAGACGTCGGCGGTGCCGAAGTGGATGCCGCCGATCCCGCCGGTCGCGATCACGTCGATGCCGACCAGCTCGGCGGCGAACATCGTCGCCGACACGGTGGTGGCGCCGTCCAGCCTGCGGGTCACGACGTACGGCAGGTCGCGGACGGTGACCTTCCAGGTCGCCCGGCCCGAGGCCAGCGCGCGCACCTGGTCGGGATCGGCCCCGACCACGATGCGGCCGCCTATGACGCCGACCACGGCCGGCTCGGCGCCCGACTTGGACACCGCGACCGACTGGGCCTCGGCCGTCTCGAGGTTTGCGGGCGACGGCAGGCCGTGGGCGAGCACGTTGGACTCAAGTGCGACGACAGCTCTGGCCGTCGCGATCCGGTCGGCGACGACGATGGGCCGATCCACGTGACGTCGATCCATGTGATCTCTTTTGTGCCTCCACGCTCGACTGCAAGGACCCGGAGACGAAAGGAGAGCGAATCAAGGGTATCGGGAAGGTGGGCAACTTGGGAGATGCTTGGGAGATGCTTTGGAGGCGCTTTCGCGACGTTTTATGTCGGTTCGCCCTTACGCCGGCTCACCCCAGAACCGGGCCATGACCACGCGGCGGGCGCGGCGGGTGGCCCGGCGGTAGGCCTCCAGCAGCCGCTGGCGGCCCGGGGCGGGCTCGCCCATCGCCTCGGCGAGCCGCTCGAGCGCGACCGGGTCGGTCGGCAGCGAGTCCGCCGGCCGGCCGGTGACGAGGTACGCCAGATTCCGGATCCGCAGGCAGAGCCGGTAGGCCTCGGCCAGCCAGGCGGCCTCCCCGGCGTCGAGCGCGCCCGCGCCCGCCAGCGCCTCGATCGCCGGCAGCGTGCCGGGCAGCCGCAGCTCCGGGTGCTGGCCGCCGAGCCGGAGCTGGAGGAGCTGCACGGTCCACTCGATGTCGGCGAGCCCCCCCGGGCCGAGCTTCAGGTGCAGGCGCGGGTCGGCGCCGGCCGGCAGGCGCTCGGATTCGACACGGGCCTTCATCCGGCGGATGGCGGCGACCGTGGCCGGGTCGAGCCGCTCGGGGTAGACCCGCCTGGCGGCCTCGGCGCAGAAGCGCTCGGCCAGCTCCGGGTCCCCCGCCACCGGCCGGAGCCTGATCATCGCCTGCCGCTCCCAGGGCTCCGCCCACCGGTCCCAGTAGGCCAGGTAGCTGGAGAGCGTGCGCGACAGCGGCCCGTTGCGCCCCTCCGGGCGCAGGCCGAGGTCGACGCGGAAGCCCGTGCCCTCGGGGGTGACCGCGCCGAGCCCGCCGACCAGCTCGCGCACGACCGCGGCCGCCAGCCGGCCCGCCCGCTCGGCCGAGGTCCCGGCAAGCGGCTCATGGCAGACCAGCACGTCGATGTCGGACATGTAGTTCAGCTCTGCCCCGCCGAGCTTGCCCATGCCGAGGACCGCCAGCCGCAGCGGCAGGCCCCCGTCGGGCAGCACCGCGCGCCAGGCGGTCCGCAGCCCGGCCTCAAGGCACGCCTCGGCCACCGCGGCGAGCTCCGCGCCGACCTGCTCGGCGGGCACGCCTGCGGCGAGGTCGCGGACGGCGACCCGCAGCAGCTCGCGCCGGCGCAGCCTCCGCAGCGCGTCGAAGGCCGCCTCTGGCCGGTCGTGATGTCCGGTGACTGCCAGCGCCTCGCCGCGAAGCTCCGCCGGGTCGCGGGCGGCGCCGGGGCCGCCCTCGTGGGCCATGGCCGTGAGCAGCTCGGGGTGCCGGGCGAGCTGGTCGCCGAGCAGCCGAGAGCTGCCGAGCACGGTGCATACCAGCTCGGCGACGGCGGGGTTGTCGCGGAGCGTGCCGAAGAACGCGTCACGGTGGCCCAGCCGCTCGGCCACCACCCGCAGGGCGGCGAGGCCGCCGTCGGGGTCCGGGGTGCCCGCGAGCCAGGTGAGCATGACCGGCAGCATGGCCCGCAGCAGGGTGGCGCGCCGCCGCAGGCCGGCGGTGAGGGCGCGCAGGTGGGCCATGGCCCGGTCGGGGCTGGCGAAGCCGAGCGCGGCCAGCCGCTCGGCGGCGTTGGAAGGGTCCAGCCCCGACGGCACCGCCCCGAAGACCTCGAGCAGGGGCCGGTAGAACAGCTTCTCGTGGAGGCCGCGGACGGCGACGGCGTGGCGGCGGCGGTCGGTCTCGAAGCGCTCGAGCGCGCTGGCGCCCGGCCCGTCGCGGTAGCCCATGGTGCGGGCGAGCCAGAGCTGCGCCGCGGGGTCGGCCGGGATGGTGTGGGTGCGGCGCTCGTCGGCGAGCTGGAGGCGGTGCTCGACCGTGCGCAGGAACCGGTAGGCGCCGGCGAGCTGGGCCGCGTCGGCGCGGCCGACAAAGCCGGCGGCGCTGAGCCGCTCCAGTGCGACCAGGGTGGTGCCGGAGCGCAGCGCCGCATCGTGGCGGCCGTGCACGAGCTGCAGGAGCTGCACGGCGAACTCGATGTCGCGCAGCCCGCCGGGGCCGAGCTTGACCTGGCGCTCGCCGCCGGCCCGGGCGGGCCGGGACGCCTCCACCCTGGCCTTCACGTGGCGGATGGCCGCGACCGTGGCCGGCTCGAGGCGCTCGGGATAGACCCGCCTGGCGGCCTCGGCGCAGAAGCGCTCGGCAAGGCGGCGGTCGCCGGCCGCGGGGCGCACCTTGATCAGCGCCTGCAGCTCCCAGGGCTCGGCCCAGCGGTCCCAGTACGCGACGAAGCTGCCGAGCGTCCTGGTCAGCGGGCCGTTGCGCCCCTCCGGCCGCAGGTTGGGGTCGACGCGGAGCCCCGGCCCCTCGGGCGTGGCGGCGCCGAGCCCGGCGATCAGCTTCTGGGCGGCCGCGGCGGCGAGCCCGCCGGCCAGCCCGGGGTCGGCGCCGGCGGCCGGCTCGTGGCAGAAGAGCACGTCGACGTCGGAGACGTAGTTCAGCTCGGCGCCGCCGAGCTTGCCCATGGCCAGCACGGCCAGCCCCACCGGCGCGTCCCCGACCGTCCGCCAGGCCAGCTCGAGCCCGGCCTGCAGGCACGCGTCCGCGAGGTCGGCCAGCTCCGCGCCGACGCTGTCCACCGGGGTCCCGGCGGCCAGGTCCCGCACCGCGATCCGGAGCAGCTCCCGCCGCCTGAAACGCCGCAGCGCGTCCCAGGCCGCCTCCACCCGCTGGTCGCCGACTGCCGCGCGGGCCTCCCGCACGAGGTCGGCCCGGCGCCGGGCGGCGGCGAAGGCGCGGCCGTCGGCGAGGCGCCCGGCCTCCTCGGGGTGGGCGGCCAGCCAGCGGCCGAGCGAGCGGCTGGCGGCCACCAGCGCGACCAGCCGGCGCCGGAAGCCGACCCGCTGGCGCAGGGCGGCGCGGAACGCGGCGGGCTCGGGGCTCGCCGCCGCCACCGCCGCCAGGGCCCGGGTGGCCAGGTTCGGGTTGGCGCTGGCCGCGAGCTCCTCGAGCAGCCGCCGGCCGCCCGCCGCCGCGCCCGGCGGCCACGCCCCGAGCGCCTCGAGCTCGGCCGTGACCGTCTCGGGCTCGTCGAAGCCGAGCCGGACCAGGGACGTGACCACGCCGCCGCCCCGGCCTACAGCAGCGGCAGGTAGCGCCCGCGCTCGAAGGGCGACACGTAGCGCTGGTACTGCTCCCAGTCGCGGCGCTTGTTGCGCAGGAAGTACTCGAACACGTGCTCGCCGAGCGCCTCGGCGATCAGCTCGGAGCCCTCCATCGCGACCAGGGCCTCGTGCAGGTCGACCGGCAGCCGCGCGATCCCGGCGGCGCGCCGCTCGGGCTCGGTCATCTCGTAGATGTTGTCGCCGGCCTCGGGCGGCAGCTCGTACTCCTCCTCGATGCCGTTCGTGCCGGCGGCGAGCAGCACCGCGAACGCCAGGTACGGGTTGGCGGCCGGGTCCGGCAGGCGCACCTCGACGTCGACCCGGTCGGAGCGGTAGCCGCCGACCCGGACCATGGCCGAGCGGTTGCGCTGCGCCCAGCAGATGTGGGTGGGCGCGTCGAACCCCGAGACCAGCCGCTTGTAGGAGTTGATCCACTGGTTGGTGACGGCGGTGTACTCGCGCGCGTGCACCAGCAGCCCGGCGATGAAGCCGCGCGCGGTCTTCGAGAGGTTGGCCTCCTGCCCCGGGTCGTGGAAGGCGTTGCGGTCGCCCTCGTACAGGGAGAGGTGGGTGTCCATGCCGGAGCCCTCCAGCTCCTGGGAGGGCTTGGGCATGAAGGTCGCGTGCAGCCCGCGCTCCAGGGCGGCCTCCTTGACCACCAGCCTCGAGGTCATGACGTTGTCGGCCATGGCGAGCGCGTCCGCCTCGCGCAGGTCGATCTCGTGCTGGCTGGGGGCGATCTCGTGGTGCGACTGCATCACCGAGATGCCCATGCGCTCGAGCATGTCGATGGCGACCTGCCGGAAGTCCTGGGACAGGTCCAGCGCGGTCTGGTCGAAGAACGACCCGGTGTCCAGCGGCCGTGCGGCCTCGGCGTCGCCGAACAGGAAGAACTCCATCTCGGGCTGGACGTAGACGGTGAAGCCCAGCCTGGCGGCGCGCTCGAGGTTGCGGCGCAGCACCCAGCGGGGGTCGCCGTCGAAGGGCTCGCCCTCGGTGGTGAGCACGTCGCAGAACATCCGGGCGACACCGCCGGAGTCCGGCCGGCCGGGGAGGACCTGGAACGTGCTCGGATCCGGTTTGGCGACCATGTCGGCTTCCTGGACCCGGGCGTAGCCCTCGATGGCCGAGCCGTCGAAGGTCTGGCCCTGCTCGAAGGCGTCCTCGAGCTCCGCCGGCGTGATCGCGAACGACTTGAGGAAGCCGAGCACGTCCGTGAACCAGAGCCGGATGAAGCGGATGTCGCGCTCCTCGACCATCCGCAGGACGTACTCGCGCTGCTTGTCCATGTTCCGCCAAGCTCCACGTCTGGGATCGGGCGGCCATGCTACCTGCGCGCGGTTCATGAAGCAGCGCCGGCGCGCCCGGCCCGCGCTGCTATCGTGGCGGCGTGGAGCGCTTGCGCCTGGCCGGGGCACAGATCGATCCGGTGGTCGGGGACGTCGACGGCAACGTCGAGCGGATCCTGTCCTCCTACCGGGAGGCCTCGGAGCGGGGCGCGCACCTGGTGGTCTTCCCCGAGCTGGCGGTGACCGGCTACCCGCCCGAGGACCTGGTGTTCAAGCCCAGCTTCCTGGCGGCCAGCCGGGACGGGGCGGAGCGCGTCGCCGCCCGCACCGGTCGCGCCGCGGCCGTGGTCGGGTTCGTCGACTCCACCCACGCCGGCCCGGCCAACGCCGCCGCGCTGTGCCACGCGGGACGGGTGCTGGCCGTCTACCACAAGGTGCTGCTCCCCAACTACGGCGTGTTCGACGAGGAGCGCTACTTCGTGCCCGGGAACCAGGTGCTGCTCGCCTGCTTCGGCGCCGTGCACGTGGCGGTCACCATCTGCGAGGACCTGTGGTTCCCGTGGGGCCCGATGGCCACCGCGGCGGCGGCCGGCGCCGAGGTGGTGGTGACCCTCAACGGGTCCCCCTACCGGCTCCCAAAGGCCGAGCGGCTCGGCCCGATGCTCAGCACCCGCGCGGCCGACCACGGCACCCACCTGCTGTGGGTGAACCAGGTCGGCGGCCAGGACGAGCTGGTGTTCGACGGCCAGAGCACCTACATCGACCCGCAGGGCCGCACCCGGGCGCGCGCCGCCGCCTTCGAGGAGGACCTGCTGCTGGTCGACCTGACACTGGACGAGGGCGCCACCGCCCGCCTGGCCGACCGGCCGCGGCGCACCCCCGCGGCCGACCCCCACCCGGGGCTCGAGGTCCGCCGGGTCCGCGTCACCGACGGGCTGCCCGACCCCGGCCCGCCGGTCCAGCTCCGGCTCAGCCCGCGCCTCGACCCCAGGGACGAGGTCTACCGCGCGCTGGTGACCGCCACCCGCGACTACGTCGCCAAGAACGGCTTCGAGCGGGTGCTGGTCGGCCTGTCCGGCGGGATCGACTCGAGCCTGGTGGCCACGATCGCCGCCGACGCGCTCGGCCGCCAGCGGGTGACCGGGGTGGCCATGCCGTCGGCCTACTCGACCGAGGGCAGCGTCACCGACGCTCGCGCGCTCGCCGCCAACCTCGGCATCGAGCTGCTCACCCTGCCGGTCCACGAGCCGGTCGAGGGCTTCCTGGCCGCGCTCAAGGAGCCCTTCGCCGGCACCGAGCCGGGCACCGCCGAGGAGAACGTGCAGGCGCGAGCGCGCGGCACCCTGCTCATGAGCCTGTCGAACAAGTTCGGCCACCTGGTGCTCACCACCGGCAACAAGTCGGAGCTGGCCGTCGGCTACTGCACCCTGTACGGGGACATGGCCGGCGGCTTCGCGGTCATCCGCGACCTCCCCAAGACCCTCGTGTACGCGCTGGCGCGCTGGCGCAACGAGCTGGGGGTGGTGATCCCGCAGGCGGTGCTGGACAAGCCGCCGTCGGCGGAGCTGCGGCCGGGCCAGCTCGACACCGATTCGCTGCCGCCCTACGAGATCCTCGACCCGGTCCTGGACCGCTACATCGAGGACGACGCCAGCGCCGAGCAGATCATCGCCGAGGGGTTCGACCGCGGGGTGGTCGAGCGCGTGGTGCGGATGGTGGACGGCGCCGAGTACAAGCGCCGCCAGGCCCCGCCCGGGCCGAAGGTCACCGGCCGCTCCTTCGGCAAGGACCGCCGCCTGCCGATCACCAACCGCTTCCACGGCTTCACCGGCCCCGCCCGCTGAGCGTGCGCTGGCTGCGCGCCGTCGTGGTCGACGCCAGGCCGCTCCGGCACCGCGACTTCCGCCTGCTGTACCTCGGGCAGACGGTCACGTTCGCGGGCTCGATGATCACCTACGTCGCCATCCCCTACCAGGTCTTCCGGCTGACCCGGTCGGCGCCCGCCGTCGGGCTCCTGAGCCTGGCCGAGCTGGTGCCGCTGCTGCTCACCGCGCTGGCCGGCGGGGCCCTGGCCGACGCCGTGGACCGTCGCCGCATGGTCCAGGCGACCGAGGCGGGCCTGACCCTGGCCTCGGCGGGCCTGGCCGCCAACGCCCTGCTCGCCCACCCTCGGCTCTGGGTGCTGTACCTGGGCGCGGCCCTGATCGCCGGGCTGGACGGCCTGCAGCGGCCGTCGCTGGAGGCGCTGGTCCCGCGGCTGGTGCCAAGGGAGGAGCTGCCCGGCGCTGCCGCACTCGACTCGGTGCGCGGCACCGCCGGCATGCTCGCGGGGCCGGCGCTCGGCGGCCTGCTGATCGCCGGCGCCGGGCTGCCGGTCGCCTACACCGTCGACATGGCCACCTTCGCGGTGTCGCTTGCAGCCCTCGGGCTGCTGCGGGCGGTGCCGCCGCCCCCCGGGGCCGAGCGCCCGAGCCTGCGCGGCGTCGCCGACGGGCTGCGCTACGCGCGGAGCCGGGCCGAGCTGCTCGGGAGCTACGTGGTCGACATCGTGGCGATGGTGTTCGGCATGCCGATCGCACTGTTCCCGGCCATTGCGGCGCGCTCCGGCGGGGCCGGCACGCTCGGGCTGCTGTACGCGGCGCCGGCGGCCGGAGCGCTGCTGGTCAGCACCGCCAGCGGCTGGATGGGCCGGGTCCACCGGCACGGCGCGGCCATCCTGCTGGCCGCGGCAGCCTGGGGCGCGGCCGTCGTCGGCTTCGGGCTCGCAGGGCCGCTGTGGCTGGCGTTGCCGCTGCTGGCCGCCGCCGGTGGGGCCGACATGGTGAGCGGGATGTTCCGCACCACCCTGTGGAACCAGACCATCCCCGACGCGCTCCGCGGCCGGCTGGCCAGCATCGAGATGCTGAGCTACAGCATCGGCCCGCTGCTCGGCAACGTCGAGGCGGGCCTGGTCGCGGGCGCCTTCGGGGTGCCCGCCTCGGTCGTGTCGGGCGGCCTGCTGTGCGTCGCCGGCGTCGCCGTGGTCGGCCTCGCCCTGCCCGCCTTCCGCGCCTACGATGCCCGCCGCCACGGCCACGCCCCACCCGTGCCGATGCCCTGACCGGGGACGGCTGCTGAGCCTTCGCCGGGTGTCGGTGGTCGCTGCCAAAATGGTCGAACTCGCCCGCCGGATCTCCGCCATCGATGCCCTCGACATCGCCAGGAATATTCAAAGCGCCCGCCTCACAGGAGCGCAAACACTAATGCCAATCATTTACGGGTGATCTGCGGTGCCCTCGCACGATGTTTGCCCAGCGCCGCCTCGACCGCCTTGGCGTGTGGGGCGAGCCGGGCTGCAAGGTCGGCGCGGCGGGCCGAGTCGGTCAGCGCCGCGAGGTTGACCTCGACGTTGACGACGGCGGCCTCCAGCCCCGCGCGGGCCGCCGCGGCGGCCACGGCGACATCGGAGAGCACGTTGCGGTTGGCGCCATCGAGGATGCGCCCGGCCAGGTCGACCACGCCAGCGGCGACCTGAGCCGTTTGCAGGGGCACATCGGCGGCGTCGGCGACCGCGGCCTGGATGCGCTTGGTGCGTGCGCGCCGGTCGTCGTCGGTGTCCTTGGGGAGCCGGTAGGCGGCGGCGACCGCGGCGAACGCCTGGGCGTCCTGCTCGGCCAGGTGCAGCGACCGGATCCGCAGGCTCGTCGCCTCGGCCAGGGCGGTCCGCATGGTCGTATCGTGGGCGGCGTAGGCCGGCTTGCCGATGGTGAGGTTGCAGACCATCTCGATCAGCGCGGCGCCGACCGCCGCCTGCATCGCTGCTGCGGCGCCGCCGCCGGGCGCGGGCGCGTCGGAGGCGAGCGCCTCCAGCCACGCACCGACCGTCTGTGCCTGCACCGCCGCTCCTTTCGTCCTTCGTCTCAGTTTTCGTCTTTGACCGTTGGCCGTCGCTGCTGCCTTGCCGGTGATGGCGAGGTTCGCCGCGAGCCCGGGGGCCGGTGAGGTTATCCCTGTGCGGGTCGTGTCGGCCGGGTGGACAGGTTACTCGCAGGCCGGTAGCAGACCACCATGGCACGGCGCGGCCGGGTCGTGGTGTTGGGATCGCTGGCGTGGGCGGTCAGCGCGTGGAAGAACAGCGCATCGCCTGGTGATGCGGGGAGCAGGCGGCGGGGACGGTCGGCGAGCTGCGCCTCGTCGGTGACCTCCTGGCCGCCGTGCAGGCGATGCGGCAGCAGCCCGAGCCGATGGCTGCCGACCGCGACTTGCAGGCAGCCGGCGGCCGGCGGCGCCGGATCGAGGAGCACCATCGCCAGGAGCGCGTCGGGGCGTTGCAGCCCGTAGGCGCGCAGCGACCGGTACTCCTGGTGCCATTCGACCCGCCCGGCGCCTGGGGGCTTGGGGGAGGCGACCACCTGGTGCAGCTCGACCGGCTCGCCGAGCAGGGCTGCGGCGGTGCCGACCAGCCGCGGGTGGGCGGTGAGCGTGGCGAGCTGGCCGGACGTGGAGGGTCGGGTGAGGATCAGCTCGACCGGTCGGCCTCGCGCGTCGGGCAGCGTCAACGCCCGACCGGTCTGGCAGAACGCCGGCCATGCCGCCTGCACGGCCGCGACCTCCTCGCGGTTGAGCATCCGGGAAGGCGCACGGCTCCCTCATGCCGAAAGGCGGCGACCAGGTCCTGGCCGCATGCCGCCGGGTCGCTGGCGCTTGCCGTCATCGTTGTCCTGCGCGCCGTGTGCATGCTCGTGTTCACGCCCACGCGGGCGAAGTCGATCAGTCCCAGGTGGGGAAGGCGCGGCCGGACCAGCCGCGCGAACCCCGCAGGGTCGCCGTAGCGGGCGCGGCCCGCTGGCCCTGGTCCGGGCGGCGGCAGCCATGCCTGCACGAACGCGCCGGCAGCATCGACATAGGCCTGATCGTCGGGGAGCTGCTCGATATGCGTGATCTCGCCTCCCAGCTCGGGCAGGGCGTCCAGGCAGGCGTCGAGGTCGACCCCCAGCCCGCCGTGCCGCTCGGCGTCGGCGATCCCGGCGTCGTGGCGCAGCAGCCACCCGAACGTCAGCACCCCGGCGGCGGCGTCGACGCTGCGGGCGGCTGTGGTGTCGCCGGCGATCTCCCCGCGTGGTGTCTGGAAGGCACGCACGGCGGCGACGAGTGGCGCGAGGTCATAGGTCACGTAGGTGGCGACATCGGCTGTGCTGGTCAGGCCCACGTGCTGCTGCCTCCCTTCTCCACCGCTCCGGTCTCTCTCGGTTGTGTTCGCTCGTTGCGTGCATACCTTGGCCCCGTGTGAACCATAGACGAGACTCATAGATTATCTCTACACTTGATGAGATAATCTCTTCATCTTCACACTGGCGGCATGCTGTTTCAGACTCCAACCCTGAGCGACCGCGACAAGGCTGTCCTCCAGGAACTGGGCAACTATCGGCGTAGCCTGCGGTCCGCACTGCGCCAGCCCAGGCGCTGGACCGGCAACCTACGGCGCAACCTTCAAGCGCGAGCCATTCGCGGCTCCAACACCATCGAGGGCTACGAGGTCTCCCTTGACGATGCGCTCGCAGCCGTTGACGAGGAGGAACCACTCGACGCCGACCGGAGCACCTGGGCCGAGATCATCGGCTGCCGCAACGCTATGAGCTACATCCAGCAGCTCTCAAGTGCGCCTCACCTCGAATACAACGCCACGCTGCTGAGCAGCCTGCACTACATGATGCTGAGCCACGATCTCACCAAGCTGCCGGGCCACTTCCGCCCAGGGCCGATCTACGTTCATGACGACGAGACAGACGAAGATGTCTACGAGGGTCCGAACGCCGAACTCGTGCCGGGTCTGGTCGGCGAACTCGTCGACTGGCTCAGGGCCGATCACCACGAGCCGATGTTCGTGCGCGCCGCGATGGCTCACCTGAACCTGGTGATGATTCACCCGTTCAAGGATGGCAATGGGCGCATGGCCCGCGCGCTACAGACACTTGTGCTGGCCCGCTATGGCATCCTTGCCCCCGAGTTCAGCAGCATCGAGGAGTACCTCGGCAACAGGCGCAACACCCAGGAGTACTACGCCGTACTGGCTCAAGTCGGTGGCGGCAGCTGGAAGCCGATGAATGATCCAAGTCCCTGGGTCAGCTTCAACCTACGGGCCCACTACATCCAGGCGCAGACGGTGCGGCGTCGCGTCAAGGAGACCCGGAGGCTATGGGAGGAACTCGAGGCGCTCGCCAATCGCGAAGGCTTGCCAGAACGGGCCGTGCCAGCCTTGTACGACGCCGCAGTTGGATTCCGTGTGCGGCGAAGCAAATACGAGACTGATGCCGACGTCGAGCCAGCCACCGCCGGCCGTGACCTTCGCAGAATGGCTGACGCTGGTTTGCTGATCGCACAGGGACAAACGCGAGGGCGCCGCTACATCCGCAGCGAGCGTCTACGCAAGATCTATGAGGGCGTCCGAGCTGAGCGCCCGCAAGTGATTGATCCCTATTTCGATCCAGGCTTCCCTTGACAGTGGCGGTACGGCTCTGGACGCAGAACTCATTGGTCGAGGAAGCAATCTCAAGCGCCTGGGCAGGCATCTCTCGGCCCGAGGGCAACGAAGCCTGCATCACGACCTGGCAGGGCAGAGACTAGCCGACACCCGTCCAGCTCCGGTCCGCCGGGCGGCAACGGGGCCCTCAGTGGCTCCCGGCGAGGTTGAGGCCGACCACGCCGGCCACGATGAGGCCGATGGACAGCAGGCGGACCGTCTGGGCGGGCTCGCCGAGGACGACGATGCCGACGATGGCGGTCCCGGCCGCGCCGATGCCGGTCCACACCGCATAGGCGGTGCCCACGGGCAGGCTCCGCAGGGCGACGGCGAGCAGCAGGACGCTGGCAATGCCCAGGACCAGGAACACCACGCTCGGGACCAGCTTCGACAAGCCGTCGCTGGTCTTCAGCGCGACCGCCCAGCCGGTCTCCAGCATCCCGGCGACGATCAGCAGCAACCACGCCATCCCGCTCCCTTCGGCCTCCCAGTCGTACGAGCGTCCCAGAGTTTCGCACGGCGCCGGCGTGGCACACTGGCAACGTCCAGAAGACCCGTTCCTGCGGGCTTCAAGGCACCAGTCACAGGAGGCCGCCATGCCGGTCACGGTTCACGACCTCGCGGCGTGGAAGGCGCGCGGAGAGCGGTTCATCATGCTGACCGCCTACGACGCGCTGACCGCCCGCGTGCTCGACGAAGCGGGGGTGCCGCTGCTGCTCGTCGGCGACTCGCTCGGCAACAACGTCCTCGGCTACGACTCCACCATCCCGGTCACTATGGACGAGGCCCTGGTCTTCACCGCGGCGGTGGCCCGCGGCGCCAAGAGCCCCATGATCGTGGGGGACCTCCCCTTCGGCGCCTATCAGGCGTCGGCGGCCGAGGCCGTGCGCAACGCGGCCCGGCTCGTCAAGGTCGGCGCCAACGCGGTCAAGCTCGAAGGCGGCAGGCGGTCGGTCAAGGCGGTCCGCAGGATCACCGCCGCCGGCGTCCCGGTGATGGGGCACCTCGGCCTGACCCCGCAGTCGGTCAACGCCTTCGGCGGCTTCCGGGTGCAGGGCCGCGGCGACCAGGGCGACGTGCTGCTCGAGGACGCGCTCGCCCTGCAGGAGGCCGGCTGCTTCTCGATCGTGCTCGAGGCGATCCCCGCCGAGCTCGGCAGGCGCGTGACCGGGGCGCTCGACGTCCCCACCATCGGCATCGGCGCGGGGCCGCACTGCGACGGCCAGGTGCTGGTGATCACCGACCTGCTCGGGCTCACCCCCGACCCCGTCCCGCGCTTCGTGAAGCGCTACGCGGACCTGCGCTCGACCGTGGCCCAAGCCGCCCAGCGCTACGCCAAGGACGTGGCCGAGGGCCATTACCCCAGTCCCGAGCACGAGTACCACTAGGGCACCGCTGTTGGTCGGGTAGGTGTCAGTCCAGCACGGTGCTGGGGCGCGTGGCCTGCCGGCGGCGCGGGGTGGGCCGCCGGCGGTCCGGCCAGAGCACGTACAGGCCGACGGGCACCAGGTACAGCAGCCAGCCGAGCAGCTCGCCGACGGTCGGCTCCGGCCGCAGGCCGAGCATGCTGGTGAGCAGCGCCGCACGGACCGAGCCGGGGGCGACCAGCCAGCTCAGGTCCAGCGCCCTGGCCTCCAGGACGGTGACCCAGGCCGCCTCGTGGGCGGTGTGCAGCGCCGAGGCGACCAGCCCGGCGGCCACCAGCGCCAGCACCGCGCCGGTGAAGCGGAAGAAGCGGCTCAAGTTGATGCGCACGCCACCCTTGTAGAGCAGGTAGCCGAGGATCACGGCGACGACCAGCCCCAGCACGGCGCCGGTCGCCGCGGCGGGCGCGTCGCTCGAGCCGTCGAGCACCGCGAGCAGGAAGACCGCGGTCTCGAACCCCTCCCGGAGCACCGCGAAAAAGGCCATCCCCACCAGGGCGAGCACCGATCCGTCGGCGAGCGCCTCGGACACCCCGCCCTCGAGCACGCGGCGCATCCCCCGCGAGTGCCGGCGCATCCAGACGATCATGTAGGTGACCATCGCGACGGCCACCAGCGCGATGCCGGCCTCCAGGCCCTCCTGCTGGGCCTCGGGGAGGTTCTCGCCCACCATGCGCAGGCCGACGCCCACCGCGAGGCACAGGGCGGCCGCCAGTCCCACCCCGGTCCACACCCACCGCAGCGCGTCCCGCCGGCCCTGCTGACCGAGGAACGCGGCGACGATCCCGACGATGAGCGATGCCTCGACGCCCTCCCGGAGGGCGATAACGAAGGTTGGGAGCACCGGTTTCCTTTCCCAATATTGTCGTTGTGGCTGCTCGCCTTGAGTTAGGGCGCCCTAAACTCCCGGCGAGGATAAGACCCCTGGACGTCCGAGCGCAAGACAGGGCTCACGTCCCCGGCGCGCCCAGCAGCCTCCCCAGGGACCTGAGCGCCGCGGGGATGCGCGGTCCGTACCAGGTCAGGGCGCGCCCGTCGACCAGCAGGGCGCGTCCGCCCGACCAGGCCTCCACCGCGTCGGCGTCGGCCGGTCCGAACGCGTACGGCTCGGAGGGCAGCAGCACCACCTCAGGGCCGAGCGCGGCGATCTCGGCCGGGTCGAGCCTGGGGTACCGGGGGGCGTTGACGACCGCCTCGCCACCGGCGAGCCGGAGCACGTCCGCGGCGTAGGTCCGCGCGCCCAGCCACATCCAGGGGTCGCGCCAGACGGCGCAGGCATAGCGCCTGCCCACGGCCGGCCGGTCGCGCTCAGCCGCGGCCAGGGCGGCGCGCAGGCGGGCGTCGGTCGCCGCCGCGCCGGGCAGGTCGCCGACGGCGGCGGCGAGCTGCCGCAGCTCGTCGACTGCGCCGGCCACCGTGACCGGAGCGGTGACGTAGACCGCCACGCCGGCGGCCTCCAGCCGCTCCACGTCGATACGGCGGTTCTCCTCGGCGTTGGCCACCACCAGGTCGGGGGCGAGGGCGCGGACCGCCGCCAGGTCGGGGTTCTTGGTGCCGCGGACCTTCGGCAGCCCGGCGGTGACCGCGGCCGGCTCCACGCACCAGTCGGTCACGCCGACCAGCCGCTCCCCCACCCCGGTGGCCACCAGCCACTCGGTGAGCGAGGGAACCAGGCTCACGACCCGCCCGACCCGCCCGGGCAGCGCCACCGACCTCCCCAGCGCGTCCTCGACCCGTCGTGCCCGTGCCATCCAGCTCAGGTCCGCAGCGTGCGGAAGTCCCCTTCTTCGTAGCGCGCCAGGACGAACACCAGGTCGGCGAGGCGGTTCAGGTACCGGACCGCCTCCTGGTCGGCCAGGCCGCCGGCGCGCTCCAGCGCGACCGTGTGGCGCTCGGCGCGGCGGACGACCGTGCGCGCGACGTCGAGGAAGGCCGAGCTCTGGGTCTCCCCAGGCACGACGAACTGGTCGGGCATGCGGATCCTGGCGGTGTACTCGTCGATCAGCCCCTCGAGCGCGTCCACCATCTCGGAGGTCACCTTGGTCACGCCCGGGCGGAGCTTGTGGGCGTTGCGCGGGTCCGTGGACAGCTCGGAGCCGACCACGAACAGCTCGCGCTGGAGGCGCAGCACCAGGTCGGCGAGGATGTGGTCGGCGATCACCGCCCGGGCCGTGCCGAGGCTGGCGACCGCCTCGTCGACCGTGCCGTAGCTCTCGGTCCGAGCGTCGCACTTGTCGACCCGCCCCCCGTACAGCAGCCCCGTGGTGCCGTCGTCGCCGCCACGGGTGTAGATGCGGGTCACGACGTGGCCCCGCGCTCGGTGCCGGCGGGACGCGGCGCCATCCGCTGGCGCTTCTCCTCGCTCAGGCGGGTGATCCGCACGCCCGCCTGGATCCGGTAGCGCCGGTTGATGCCGACGATCACCGCTGTGAGCCCTTCGAGCTGGCGCGACAGGCGCAGCGGCCCGGCGTCGATCCCTCGGCACCCGAGGACCTGGTCGGCCAGCCCGATCACCACCGACTTGGCCCCGGGGTCGTCGCCGACCACGAGCACGTCCGTTTCGACCTCGCGGTCCAGGTCGGCCAGGAGCTTCGGGGGGGCGTGGTTGAAGGCCGCGGTCATCCGCGCCCTGGGCAGCAGCGCCTGCGCCTGCAGGGCCGCGCTCCCCTCGGGCACGTCCACCGGGTAGGCGCCGAGCTCGTCCCAGGCGAGCGGGTTGATGACGTCCACCACCACCTTGTCGCCGATGGCGCCGGCGAGGTCCGGCAGCACGGCGGCCTGGCCCTCGAACGGGAAGGCGAGGAAGACCAGGTCGGCGCCGGCGGCAGCGTCCGCGTTGGCAACGCCACGGACCGGCAGGTCGCGCCCGGCGAGCAGGTCGGCGACCACCGACTGCGCGCGGTCGGCGCTGCGCGAGCCGAGCAGGACCCGGTGCCCGGCGACGGCCAGGCGCAGGGCGAGCCCTCGCCCCTCCGGGCCCGTGCCGCCGAGCAGACCGATGGTGAGCTGATCCGGCACGTGGGCCTCCTTCGTCGAGTGCCGTCGCAGCGAGGCTACCCGATCCGGCCGGCGGCGGGCCGGGCGGCACGCGGCGCCTGGGGCAGCAGCGCGGCCACCGCGGTCGTCCCGGGCCCGACCGCGGCGCCAGGGCCGAGGACGCTGCCGATGACGCGGGCGCCGGCCGCCACGGTGGCGCCGGGACCGATCACCGCGCGGGAGACGACCGCACCCGCGGCCACCTGGCTGCCGGTGTCCAGCACGACCGCTCCCCCGGTGACGGCGCCGGGGTCGAGCCGGGCGCCCTCGGCCACGAAGACCTGTCCGGCGGCGGCGGAGCGCTCCAGCCGGCCCGGCGGGAGCGGGTACGGCCAGCGGCCGGCGAGCAGCCCGGCCGAGACGGCGAGGAAGCGGCCGAGGGTGCCGGCGTCGGCCCAGGCGCCCCGGAACGGCACCCCCAGGAGCGCACCCCGCCGCCAGCACGGCTCCAGCAGGGCGTCGACCAGCGTGGCGTAGCCGGGCTCGACGGCGTCCAGCAGCGAAGCGCGCAGCGCGAACACGCCCGCCGCCGTCCACGGCCCGTCCGGGTCGGGCAGGGCCCGCTCGCCGTCGAGGCGGAACGCCGGCCGCGCCCTGCCGCGGCCGATCCCCACCCCCATCGCCACCGGCGCGCCCGAGCGCTCCAGCGCGGCGGCCAGCCCGGCCAGGTCCGCCGGGTCGACGACGTGATCGGCGCAGGTCACGACCACGGTCGGGTCGCGGTCCCCGGGGTCGCGGTCCCCACCGCCGAGGAGCCCCAGCCGGCGCGCGCCCGCGAGACCGCCACCGGTGCCGAGCAGCTCGGGCTCGCGCACGACCTGGACACCCGGGCGCCCGGCGAGGTGCGCGGCGACCCGCTCCGCCCCGTGGTGCAGGTTCACCACCACCCGCTCGGCGCCCGCCTTGGCGAGCGCGTCGCAAGCCAGGTCGACCAGCGGGCGACCAGCGGGCGCGAGCAGCGGCTTGGGGACCGCCGCGGTGAGCGGTGCCAGGCGGCGGCCCGCCCCGGCCGCCAGGCAGAAGCCGATCACGGGCCCGTCAGTCCCCCCGCACGGCGGGCTCGGCGATGAACCAGTCCTCGGGGACCTGGAAGCGGGGGCCGCCTGAGGTCTCCTCGACTTCCACGTCGGGTGGCATCGCGGTCAGGCCCATAAGCCCGAGCACGCCCTTGTGGGCCGCCTCGGACAGCGCCACCGTGCCGGCGGGGCCGCCGGCACGGTAGCCATCGCCCTCACGCAGGCCGATGGTGCGGGCGAGCTGCTCGACCCGGTCGTCGCCGACCGCCTGGCGCAGCTCGCCAAGGTCGACGCCGGGAATCTCCAGCCACGCCGGGCGGCTCCCGAACGCGTCCTCGAACCCCTCGCTGACCAGGCGGAGCAGGACGGTGATGCGAACCGCCGGTGAGACCAAGGGGTCATCAGACGGATTATCAGGAAGGTCCATTTCGCTCCTGCTGACGGTACCAAAGGCTGTCAGCGCGGTATGGCACCACAGATCGCGGCCGCCGTGCACGTCGACGTCGACTCCTCGTCAGCCCGCGGCCACGGCGGGCAGGGGCGGGCACGGCTGCGGCTCGCCTATTTCGCCGCCGTGATGACGTTGTACCGCCAGTACCGTCGATAGCGCCAGAATTCGACCGCGGACATGGCATTGACGACCTTCCTTCGCTTCCCGGTCAGCACGCCGATCGCATAGGGAACCGCCCCCATGACGGCGAAGGCACGGATCATCGGGAGCATCCGCTCGGTGATGTCCTCCGACTTCACCTGAGAGAAACCAGCCGCCTCCACCAGCCCTTCGAGCAGCCCGTGCTCGAACCGCTGGAAGCTCGGCATCGCGGCGACCTCGTTGATCTCCCGAAGGACGCGTGCGCACCGCGGCGGCATTTCCGCGTCCGGGGCCCGCGAGTACTCGAACAGCACCAGCCGACCGCCAGGTTTGAGGACCCTCCAGAACTGGCGGAGGACCTTCGCGGCGCTGGCGGCGTGCACCAGTGTCTCCATGGTGTAGACGCCGTCGAAGTGGTCTGCCGGGAGCTCCAGCTCCGCGTAGCTCATCTCACGGAACTCCACGAGGCGCGAAACGCCCTCTGCTCGCGCTCTCTTGCGCGCCTCGGTGAGATTGAAGTCGAGTATGTCGATGCCCACGACCCGCAGGCCGTGCCGGGATGCCAGATTGACCGCCACCTCGCCCACTCCACAGCCCGCGTCCAGGACCAGGGACCCGGGCGCAAGCTCCAGCGAGTGCGCGAGCTTCTCCTCCATTCGGCGCAGCGCGGACCGGAAATCCCAGGGGCGGTCGCCTTTCGAGTAATACCCGAAGTGCTTGGTCCCACCCAGCACAAGATCGTAGCCGAGCCGCGACTCGGTCTTGTTGTAGTACCGAATGACCTCCTCGACGTTATCGTCGTCGCGTTCGCCGTCCCTGCTCATCATTGGGTGTCATCCCTTTGCTAGTGCGATGCGGTGATTATTTGCTGGATGACGAAGGTCAGCACGGCTCCCAACAATGCTGCGGTGTACTGGACGACCGCCGCGGTGCTGAACGGCAGGTCCCGGGCGGAGCTAATACTGCTGTAGAGCGGGACCCAGGCCGTTGCGGCCTCTCTGATCTTCTTCTCGGAGAGCCTAGACAAGGGCGGCATCGCTCTCTCAATCGCATCCAGTGCTCTTTGCTTCTCACGCTTCACCATAGCATACATCCAGGCGTAGGTGTACAGACCCACCCGGAAGCTCAAAATAGTGAACAGCAGGAAAAAACCGTCGAGCAGCACCCTGAGGGCAGTGACGTCGGAGAACCCGGGCAGCCAGACCGCAATAGCCAGCACCGTGGCTGTTCCAGCCAGCAGGAATAGAGCTGAGACTCCAAATCCGTCCGCCAGTAAACGAATTGCTGGCGTACTGGCCGGGTCTTGCCAGCGAAGCGTCAAGCTGGGGCAGAGATATAACAGCCGAGGTAACGACGGGACCGTGAAGAGCCAGTATGTGACATTGCCTCCCAAGAAGCTCGTCCAAGCCACGCACACGTAGGATGTGAAGGAAATGTCGATGCCCATTCCGGTCTTCAATTGCTTGGAGCTGAAGTACAGAAATAGCAAACCGAAGGCGACAGCAAGACAGGGAGGAGCGGCCTGACGCCAGTGAGAGATGCGACGTAGAATCGAACGAGCAATTACTTCCCGGTCCGATTGTGTCTTGAGTGTTCGGTCGATGAGTCGACTTCTTCTGTGGCACACCGTCCAAGCAGACCATGCCGCGAATAGCATCAAGGCATCCAGGGCCGCCAGTCCAGCCAGCAGCGCCAATGACGTTGGCGAAGTCACGGCGAAGGGCCGCTCGACAAGAAAGAGGACGAGATTCAGCCAGAAGGGCCAGGCGGCGACAGTTACAACGGCCAGAGGCCAGCATGACTTGATTCGACGCTTCTCGCACGCCCGTATGATGCGGTCCACTATCGCTACCGAGTAAACCTCTTGGTACCCAAGCCGCCACGCCTCAGCGAAAGTCGTGAACCGCCGTGACGGTACCAGATTGGAGGCTGGAAGCGCCGATTCTGCAGCATGCGTTGCCGAGCGCTCATCATCGGTGGTCACGTAGACCTGTCCACTGCTTTTCGTTGTGCTCGGTTGCTGAGCAGCTCTCGGTCGGTCTGTTCGGCGGCGTTCGGCTCGCCGTGAATCTCTCGGTCCCAATCTATCCCTTAGTCGGAATTGCTACTATCGTTCACGCGGCTTGTTGCCTGGTCGGGGAAGTATGCACCTTCCAAGAGAAACATACCAGGCAGGCTTATGTCTTTTTGCTCCCCTTTGTGTTAAATCTGCCGTGCTTCGAACCGCCTCAGTGAATCAGTGAGCCTTTCTCATAGCTGGATGGACCCTTTGGCCTGCTGGCGCTTGCCGGGTCGCCGGTTCGAGCGCCGTCGCGCGGGACTGGCCGATGGGGCGGTGGTCAGGGGGAGTCGGGCTGTAAGCCGGCTTCTGTCTGACCGCGTTGCCGCGGCGAGGCGGTCATCCATCTGGGACCGGCGTCGCCGCCGGCCTCGTGCGGCCCACCAGGGGACTCGACCGGGCCAGTCTCCTCCGGCCGCGGTACGACCGGTGCGCCCCCTATTCGACCTTGCTCCGGGTGGGGTTTGCCGAGCCGACCGGTCACCCGGCCGCTGGTGCGCTCTTACCGCACCGTTTCACCCTTGCCGCCGGCCGCACCCGACGGTGCGCTGCCGGCGGCGGTCTGTTCTCTGTGGCACTTTCCTGCGGGTCGCCCCGACTGGCCGTTAGCCAGCACCCTGCCCTGCGGAGGCCGGACTTTCCTCGATCCCGACGAGCGGGACCGCGACCGCCCGTCCGACTCCCCCTGCCGCTGTCATTTTGCCAGGTCGCCGCGTGGGCTCCAAAGCGGGCTTCAAGCGGCCCACGTTGTCGCCGGCCTATCGGCATACTGGTGTGGAGAGCCCTGCCAGCAGCGAGGTCATCGTGGTCCCAGCGCTCGCCGTCCTGTTCATCCTCGTCCCGCTCGCGGAGCTGGCCGTGATCATCGCGGTCGGCAAGGCTCTCGGCGTGCTCGCCACCCTGCTCATGCTGCTGGCGTTCAGCCTGTTCGGCGCCTGGCTCGCCAAGCGCGAGGGTCTGGCCGCCTGGCGGCGCTTCCAGCTCGCCATGGCCGAGGGCCGGGTCCCGACCCGGGAGGTCGCCGACGGGGCGATGATCCTGCTCGCCGGGGCGCTGCTGCTCACCCCCGGGTTCCTGACCGACCTGGTGGGCCTGGTGCTGCTGGTCCCGCCCAGCCGCGCGCTCGCGCGCCGCTGGGCGCCCGCGCTGGCACGGCGGCGCGCGTTCCGCCGCCGCACCCGCATCACGGTCACGGGCCCGGGCCCTGGCGCGGGCCC
>WNGE01002129.1_pt1 | contig 24534 bp, 22 predicted proteins | sample 5400651 | NCBI WGS metagenome assembly WNGE01 (sample SAMN13153370, study PRJNA577476) | soil metagenome | isolation source: 60 cm soil or saprolite under grassland replicate 2 | place: USA:California | collected 2016-06-15
AGTGTCGGTTCCTCGTGGTGCGCCAGCCATTGCCGTCCGGCCGGGGAACAACGGGCCGAAAGTCCCGGGCTCTCGAGTACCACGAGGTGTCCGTTGGCGCTGGTTGCGCAGCAAGCCGGCCGAGGTCGACGAGATTTCACCGGCGTTCAGGTGGGCGCGTCCGGTGCGGGGCGCCCGAGCTGCCCGAGTCGGCGTCGGCGGTGGCGTCCGGGCGAAGCGGTGACGGCCCGGCGCCGTGCGAAACCTCGGTCGGGATCAGCTCGCGGCCGATGCGCTTGCGGAACACCCAGTAGGACCATCCTTCGTAGAGCAGCACGAACGGCGCGACCAGCACGGCCACCCAGGTCATCACCTTCAGCGTGTACGGGGTGGAGGATGCGTTGGCGACGGTGAGGCTGAAGGTGGCGTTGGTGGTCGACGGCAGCACGTTCGGGTAGAGCGCGATGAACAGCGCGGACACGGCAAGGATGATGGCGGCGCCGGTGCCGGCGAAGGCAAGCATCTCCCGGCCCCGGGCAATGGCGATGAGCGCCGCCAGCAGGCTCACGGCGGCGAGGGCCGCGACCACGGTCGACACCACGTCCCCGTAGGAGATCTCGGTCCAGGCGAGGAAGGCGACCGCGGCGACGGCGCTGGCCGAGCCGACCCGGCCGGCCAGCACGCGGGCCCGGCCGCGGATCGGGCCGAGGGTCTTGAGCGCGAGGAAGATCGCGCCGTGGGTCACGAACAGCCCGAGAGTAACCAGGCCGCCGAGCAGCGCGTACGGGTTGAGCAGGGTCAGCAGGTTGCCGGTGAAGTCGCCACGGTTGTTGATCGGCACCCCGCGCACGATGTTGGCGAATGCCACTCCCCACAGCAGCGCGGGGACGACACTGCCGACCACGATGGCCGCGTCCCAGCGCCTGCGCCACGCCGGGCTGTCGACCTTGCCGCGGTACTCGAAGGCGACGCCGCGCACGATGAGCGCCACCAGGATCAGCAACAGTGGTAGGTAGAAGCCGCTGAACAGGGTGGCGTACCAGTACGGGAAGGCGGCGAACATGCCGGCGCCGGCGACGACCACCCATACCTCGTTGGCGTCCCACACCGGCCCGATCGTGTTGATCATGACGCGGCGGTCGACGTCGTCGCGGCCGAGCACAGGAAGCAGGGCGCCGACGCCGAAGTCGAAGCCTTCGAGGAAGAAGTAGCCCGCGAACAGGAACGCGATGACGAGAAACCAGAAGTCGGCCAGGGTCACGGCATCCTCCGGTCAGTACGCGAAGGCCAGCGGTCGCTCGCCCTCGGCTTCGGCTTCGAGGCCCTCTTCGTCCTCGGATGGTGGGCCAGCCTTGGTGTATCGGACCAGCAGCCCGACCTCCACGACGGCCAGGGCTCCGTAGATCGCGGTGAGCACGATGACCGAGGTCAGCGCGAGTCCGGGCGATACGCTGGCCGAGACCGCGTGAGCGGTTCTCATGTTGCCGAATACAACCCAGGGCTGCCGGCCCATTTCAGTGAAGATCCACCCGAACGAGTTGGCCAGTAGCGGTGCGGGAATCATCCACAGCGCGGCCCGCCAGAACCATCGGGAACGTGGAGTCCGGCCCCGCCAGAACAGCAGCAGGCCGACGGCGGCCAGCAGGGTCGCGAGGAGACCGAATCCGATCATCAGGCGGAAGCCCCAGTAGGTGACCGGGATGATGGGCCGGTAGTCGCCGGGGCCATAGCGCTGCTCGTAGTCGCGTTGGATGTTGTTGATGCCCTCGACCTCACCGTTGACGTCGGCGGTAGCCAGAAACGACAGTAGTTTCGGCACCCGGACCGAGTAGACCTCCTCGCGTCCGTTGAGTGATCCGATGGTGAACACCGAGAACGACGCCGGCTTGGCGGTGTCGTAAAGCGCCTCGGCCGCCGCCATCTTCATGGGTTGCTGAGCGGTCATGATCTTGGCCTGGATGTCGCCGGTGACCGCGGTCCCCACCCCGCCGACCAGGGTCACCCACATCGCGACGATGAGGGATGTGCGGAAGATCGGCACCTCGCTGCGCCGTTTCAGGTGCCACGCGCTAATGCCGATCATGAACGCACCTGCGGTGACCATCGCCGCGGTGATGGTGTGCGGGAACGTGACCAGCGCCGTGCTGTTGGTCAGCACCGACCAGATGGAGGTCAGTTCGGCTCTCCCGCGCGCCTCGTTGATGCGGAACCCGACCGGGTGCTGCATCCACGAGTTCGCGGCGAGGATGAAGTAGGCCGACAGCCAGGTGCCGATGGCAACGGCCCAGATCGACGCGAGGTGCAGCCGCGGCGGCAGCCGGTCCCAGCCGAAGATCCACAGGCCTATGAACGTGGACTCGAGGAAGAAGGCCAGCAGGCCCTCTATCGCCAGTGGTGCGCCGAAGATGTCGCCGACAAAGCGCGAGTAGGCGCTCCAGTTCATCCCGAACTGGAATTCCTGCACCAGGCCGGTGACCACTCCCATGGCGAAGTTGATAAGGAACAACTTTCCCCAGAACTTCGTCATCCGCTTGTACTTCACGTCATGCGTGCGGTAGTAGGCGGTCTGCATCGCGGCCACCACGAACGACAATGCGAGCGTGATCGGCACGAAGAAGAAGTGGTAGATGGTCACGATGCCGAACTGCCAGCGCGAAATGTCGAGCGTCGACACAGCTCTGTCGCCTCCTCGTGCGCGGCCACCGAGACGCGGGTCCGTCGCGAGCGGCAGCCGGTTCCAACAGCACCACGCTCATCCCGTTGATCCGATGGTAGAGAGGCTCGCCGGCCAGCGCGGTCGCTTTCGAGCCGCACGCCGCCCCGGCCGTGGCGCCATGCGTTACGGACCTCGTGGCCAGGGTAGATCCGCGGTGACAGACGGGCCGGGGAGCCACCGCTGAGTGGAATGCGCCAACCTCGGCCGCGATCTGAGTGTCGCGCTCGGTGGGCGGTCGCGCCGCGGGATCATGAGTGCTGGAAAGGGTCTCCAGATAGGGTTCGTCCAGGCGTTGTGCGCGGCCGAGGGCGGTGTCGATGGTCTGGCCGGTGACGATCGCGGTGGTGGGTACCGGGTTGCGGGGGTACACGTTCGCCGGTTACGCGCAGCGGTTCCCGGATCGGGTCCGCGCGGTGGCTGTGGCCGATCCCAGGGTCGAGCGTCGCGATGTCCTTGCCGACCGGCTCGGGGTCACGGCAGATCATCGGTTTGTGGATTGGCGCGAACTGGCGGCGCGGCCACCGCTGGCCGATGCCGTGGTGGTGACCACTCCCGACCATGAGCACGTCGGGCCGGCGCGGCGGTTCGCGGAGCTCGGCTACCACGTGCTGCTGGAGAAGCCGATCGCACCGACCGCAGCAGAGTGCGTCGCGCTGGTGGAGGCGGTCGAGGCGACCGGAGTGATCTTCGCGGTGTGCCACGTCCTGCGGTACACGGCCTACACAGACGCCGTGCGGCAGGCGGTCCGTGACGGGCGGATCGGGCGGCTGGTGGGTGTGGCGCATCTGGAGCCGGTGGGTTGGTGGCACTTCGCGCACTCGTACGTGCGAGGCAACTGGCGGCGGTCGCAGGAGTCGGGGCCCAGCCTGTTGACGAAGTGCTGCCATGACCTCGACTGGCTGCGTTACCTGGTCGGGCAGCCGCCGGTCCGGGTGTCGAGCGTCGGCGGACTGCACCACTTCACGTCCGCGAATCGACCGGACGGGGCCGCGGACCGCTGTCTGGACTGCGCGGTCGAGTCCCGCTGCCCGTACTCGGCGGTGCGACTGTACCTCGGGTGCCTCGGCGATCCCCGGCGGGAACGATGGCCACTGTCGGTGGTCACAACCGATCTGACCGAGTACGGCGTACGGCTAGCGCTACGCGAGGGCCCCTATGGGCGCTGCGTCTACGCCTGCGACAACAACGTGGCCGACCACCAGGTCGTCACGGTCGAGTTCGCCGGCGGCGTGACCGCGACGTTGACGATGAGCGCGTTCACTCCCATGGGACGGCGCCGGACCCTGGTCATGGGGTACCCACGGCTTTCTGGAAGGCGACGGCGAGCAGGTCACGGTCACCCCTTTCGTCAGCGGGAAGGCAAACAAGATTACGGTTGCCGGGGCCGGGGCGGACCCGGCCGGTGGCCACGACGGCGGCGACTACGGCGTTATGGCCGCGTTCATCGAGGCCGTGGCGACCCGGGACCGGTCATCGGTACGGTCCGGACCACGCGAGTCGCTGGACGGTCACCTCATGGCGTTCGCCGCCGAACGCAGCCGGCTCACCGGCCGTGCCGAACCCGTCGCGCCGGCGGAGTAGAACGGGTACGTGACGGATCTCGACAGCGTGATCAGGTGGATCGAGCGGTAGGTCGAATTGGCGCCACCAATCGACATGCCCGGTCATGAGACGCATCTCGACTGTTACAGCGTACTCATCCGCGGGCTCGGGCCCGTACCGCTACAGCTCGCCGTCGATTCGTCGGCACGGTCACAGGTCGGCGACGGTCAGCCAGTCGGCGGAGCGGGGCCGGTAGCCGTACCGGTCCATCAGTCCCCGCACGATGGCAGGCACGTGGGCGGCGCCGCAGACGACAGCGACCTCGATGTCCTCCCCGCTGCGCTCCTCGTGCAGGCGGGAGAGGACGGCCAGCAGCCGGTCGTCACGCTCACCGCCGAACGCGGCTCCAGTTCGGGCGACCAGTCGACCGCGTCCTCCTTGGTCGGCGAGGGCAGGTCGTTCTGCTCCATCGACCGCGACCAGATCATCCGGGTGCCGCCGAACAGGCGGGCCGGTCGGGACGATTCCGCACAGCCGCACTCGTCAGCCAACGCGACCGGCTCGCAACTCACATCGGGGAGCGGATCACGGGTTGCTTGAGGTCGAAGAACTCGGGCTCCCCGACCATAAGCTTGCCCATCTCTTCCATGTTCGCCCGCAACTCCGGCGGCACCTCCTTGCGTTCGCCCTCGCGGGCGTCGGCCTCGGAGCTGAAGTACGTGACCGCCGTATAGGCGCCGCCATCGTGCCCGATTCCGATACTGGCGAGAACGTCCGGACGGAACGCCGCCCATTTGTCCGAGTCCTGGGCCATGAGTTGCCTGGCCCGGTCGGGGTCGGTGCCCCGGCCCTGCATGATCTGGACGAAGCCGGCCTGGTCGGGGTCGCCGTGCATGTCGACCGTGACGTCGTTGCTGTTGCGGATGGTGGCCCCGCCGGGTGCTGGAGGCGGTACCCGCCTTCCACACCATCGACACGTACCTGGCCGCTCAGCGGCCGTCTGCTGGCCCGAGGACGCTCAGGTGCCCGGAGACGATTCAGCGAGCACGGATTCCGGCTGGTCGAGGCCGGGACTGAGCCGGTACCCGGTCACGAGTTCCGGCTCAATGCGGATCACGCAGTCCATCGCACGGTCCACCCACGGCCGCAATGCCTGTTCGTAACGGGCAACGTCGGCGGGGTCGCGGACCAGCCGCGCCATACCCGTCACCACCACGCTCCAGCCGGTCCTCGCCTCCGTGTCGATGCAGTCCGCCTCGTAGGCGACCACCACCTGCCCGCCCGGCATCGCGGAGGTGATACCAGAGCCGAGATGGCTACGGATGATCACAGCGCCGTCGTCGACGATGTGGTTGACCGGCCGGATCGCCGGCAACGCGCGCAGCGTGAAGACCACCCGGCCAAGGGGTACCGAGGCCAGCAGATCCATGCACTCGCGCCGCGTCAACTCAACCATCGGCCACCACCCATCACCAAATACCTGCGACGCCGTCGTACCCACGGGCCCGCCCCCACGCAGCCAGCCCCTCATCGTGCCGGCCAACTGACGGCGCGGCCAGGGCCGTGTCTCCCGAAGCGGCGGGACCTTCGGCCCTTGCGGTACCCGCCCGGCCCTCACGGCAGCCGCCGTCCAATCGACCCGGCTCGATCATGACCGGCTCATGAGGTGGCCAACACGCCCTCGCTGACAGCCCCGGTCCGCGGGAAGGCGCCATCGTCCTGCTCCAGGACGATGCTCCCCGTCCGGTTGCCACTGCGCTCGGCTGGGCCGCCGCATCGAATCGTCCTCGAGGAGATCCAAAGTAGCTCGACTATCCACCGAGGACCCTGCGGCGGTGGCCAGGTGCTGGACCTGGCGGGCGGTAGCGCGCCGCTGCACCCACGGCTGCCTGGCCGTGAGTGTACGGGAGTCGACCCGTCGGCCGCCGAACTGGCGCTGGCCCGGCGGCACGTTGCCGGCCGGCTGGGTGGTGTGCGCGTCGGCGAGCGCGCTGCCGTTGGCACGGCACGTAATCGAGCCGCGTGGGCCGTTCTCGCTGGAGCTGGGAGCGTCATCCGGGTTCGGGCCACGCGACGGCGAGCCCGGCGCACGGCTCTTGCGCACGGCGTTGTGCGTCGATGGCTTCGCGAGCACTTCGGCGTCGTCGGGCGCGAGCGCAACGGCGCAGTCGAGGTGGACGTCCACGCAGCACACGACGGCGAGCAGCCGCGTGCTCGACCGACTCGCCGGCGGCCGACCCTCCGTCAGCGGACGCCGCTGACCGGCCCGACGCGCTGCCGCCCGCGTTGCGCTGTACCCGTCACGCCTGTGGCAGCCGGCCTACCGGCGTGCGGCCCCCGTTGCGACATGCCCATCTCCCCACATCGCAGCCGGGCTACCGGGGATTCGTCAACGCGGGAACGTCTGCGGGCGCTACCAAAAGGCCGATCGCGAGCGCGGCGAGGACAGATGCGACCGCGAGGGTGCCCACCCGCACCGACAACGGGGACCTGATTACCACCCCCTGGCAACAAGCCGACGATCTCGCAGGCGCACACCGGTCGACGCCACGTCCACTCCGGCCGGCACTGCGCGGTTGTCGGCCCGCGTGCGCTCCCGTCGGGGTGCATCGTGGCGTCAGCCGCGTAGCCATGGGCCGCCGTCGACCGGCAGGACCAGGCCGGTGGTGTAGGTGTTGGTGACGAGGAAGCGGATGGCGTGGGCGACCTCGTCGGGGCGGCCGATCCGGCCCAGCGGCGCGCGGTGGGCGGTGTCGGCGAAGATGGCCTGCCGACAGGGGTACGCCGTCCCACCAGGGGGTGTCGATGACGCCGGGGGACACGGCGTTGACCCGCCTGGGCGCCAGCTCCACGGCCAGGGTCCGGGTCGCGGCGTCGATCCCGGCGTTGATCCCGGCGTTGATCCCGGCGTTGATGACAGCGAGGCCAGCGGTGGCCGGGTTGGCCATGCCCACGGACATGGCGGTTACGAACATGGTCGACCCGGTGTCGGCCAGTGCCGGCAGGGCGGCCTGGGCGACATGCAACGGGGGCAGCGTCTTGGCGGTCCAGCCGTCGTGTACGTCGGCGAGGTCCGGGGTGGTGCTGTGCAACTACACGGTCAGCGGGCGGCCCTGTCCAAGGCACGCCGACAACCGACGGAACGCTGTGGCTACCAACCCGACTGCACGAACGCGGCGGCCTGCTGTACCCGCACGAGCCAGGAGGGACGCGGTGACGTGGGCCTGCGTCTGGATCAGCTCACCACGGTGTTGGCCGGCGCCGGCGTCCTGCGCCTGGTCAACGGGACCTGGCAGGTGACCCCGGCGGGGCAGGTGCTCCTTGGCTGATGCGACACCCCTCGCGGCCGCTACCGGGCAGCCGTCCCTCGTGGATGCCGGGTTGGCGTCTCCGCTGACGCTGCTGATGGAGGAGGAGGAACAGCACTTCCTCGGCAGGCCGAGGAAGTGCTACTGCTCAGCTTCACCACCGATTTGGGCTTCTTCGAGACGGTCGGCCTCGGCGTCGCGCAGGTGTGCGGCGCCCGGGTGACCGTAGTCGCGGATGCCGCGATGGGCGCGGCGGACCCGCGGGCCGTGCGTCGCGCCGGGCGCAGCTACCTGCCCGGCTACGCCGTCTGCGGTGGTGCGTTTCACCCGAAGCTCGTCGCGGTCGTCAGCCCGCACCGCGCCGCGGTGGCGATCGGCTCTGGTGACGCCACCCTCGCCGAATGGCAGGCCAACGCCGAACTGTGGACGGTGCTGCGCGCCGACTGGGAGCATTTCTGCGCCGTGTACGTGTCGAGCATCGCGGCGCCGTCGCGTTGCACGATGCGCGTCGCTGTCGCGATGGCCCCGTGGTCGGGCGCCTACACCACCGTCTCGTCCAGTGCGCCGACGACGACGGTCGCGTGGGCCGAAGGCGGCCCTGCCGCCGATGCTGGCTGTCATCGCCGCGGTGGAGCACAACGCGCGCAGGCCAAGCCCGCCGTGCGCTGAGAACCGCTGTGTGTCGGCGCCAGGGGCGCGGAGTTTGCCGGTTGGCTGTACCGCGAACATCGGGGCACCGGAGCTGGCCGGCTACTGGCGCGATCGCGCTACCGAGCGGGCACTGGAAGCTGGCGACCACGCCATGCCCGGGTACGTGCTGCTCAAGAAGATCCAGTCCGCCTGGGACGCCCACGACGCTTTGCGCATGTTGACGCTGGCGCAGGCCGTGCAGGATGGGCAGTGGACGCTGCCGGCACGGGTCCGCGCCGAGGCCGCCCAGCAGGAGGCCCGAGGCCATGCCATGATCGACGGCGACATCGAGGCGGCCGAGCGGAAGTTGGACCAGGCACGTGAACTGCTCGCCAGCGACAGCGCGAAGGTCCGGTCCGGCCGGGATGTCGTGCTGGCCGCCGACTATGACCGGTCACTGCTGGCGGTGCAGACTGCCATGTGTCATTGCGAGGCGGGACAGCCGGAGCAGGCAGTCGACATCTGCCGGGAAGCCCTGGACCCCTTGGTTTTCTCGCGACCACGCCTACTTCCTCTCCCTGACGGGACTCGCGCCGGCAGCCGCCGACCATCCCGATGAAACAGCGAGCACCGGGATGAGAGCGTTGCCGGTCGCCGTCGCTGCAGGCTCATTGCGCACGGTTCGTGAGCTGCAACGCCTTCGCGGCCACCGTCGCAGGTGGACAGACCGGCCCGCGGTCCGCGAGTTCTGCGCCGCCCTTCCCGCATAGCCGCGCTCGCCGGCCGCGTGGGGAACCCTGTTCAGGCAAGCCATTCGACCACTTCGCGGATCACGAACGCTTGCCACTCAACCGTTTGTGGGTTCAGGTATTGCGGGTCGTCGTGTACGGCGAAGCGGTGCTGCGCGCCATCGACTTCCAGGAGCCGCGCCTCGGCACGGATCTGCCGGACGGCCGCCGGGTCCGGCGTCCGCAACCTCCCTCGAGTATCGACAGGCGCGTGTGCACCGCATCTGCCCAGGAGCCGCCTCACGGGCTCGCGGGTCGGCCGCAGCGCCCTTCGCGCCTACCCACCGCCGTCGACGCCGTACCGGCCGGACGCCAGCCCGCTCGACCCGCCGCTGCGAGCGGGCCTCCGGGGCGCCCCTCCCGCGGGTCGAGGCCCTCCGCCCGGCTGACCGCCGCCGGTCGGAGCCACGCCGCGACCCCGGGCCTCCTCGCAGACCCGCCCGACCTGGTCCCCCGTCCACGGCCCGCTCTCCATCGACCGCACTCGTCGGCTCGGTCGCGAAGCGGTACGGACGTCGCATGTCATGGGCCGGTCGGTGCCCCGCCCAGCGACGCTTGGCCGGTGTCGGGCCGGCGGTCGAGTTGCCTACGGTAGGGGATCCCGCGCGACAGAAAGGGGCTGATGACGATGGTGGCTGGCCCGGACTCGCGCGACCGCTGATGGCCAGGAACCTCGCGGGCATCGCCCGGGAACGTACGGTCATGACCACCATCGCCGACGTCATCGTGGCGGCGGCCGCCGGCAAGAACCTGCGGGTGGCCGTCGGCTGCACCCACCCCGACGAGATCACCTTCGCCGACCAACTCACCCGCGCGCTGCACGCGCGCGGCCGGCCCTGCCGCTGCCTGCCACCCAGGCCTGGCCCCGCCGTTGCCGCCTGCTCCGCCGGCCCGAGCCGGGTGAGCGGCCCGATCGTCGCCGTGATCACCAGCGGGACGGCCGACCTCGACGAGACCGACCTGTGCCGCATCGACATCCGACTGGACATACCCGCCGCGCCGGACCTCCCCGCCGACGACCAGCCCGACGTGCGCGGCCGGCGCCTCGCGGACGACCACCAGCCGGACATCGTCGTGGACTACCGCGACGCCGACGGCCCGGTCATCCGTCACATCGCGCCCGCACTGACGCCACCGCCAACTCGGTTGTAGCGATCGGCACCCGACACCCACCCCGCCGCGTAGCCGCAGCCGCGGCAACGTGACATCGGCCACAACCGCTCCCGGCGCGCCACCGCGGTTCTCCGGACAACCGGCCGGTCACCGACGCCCGCAGGCCGGCGCAGCCACAACCCCAGATCCGCCTGCTCCCGCGGCGTCGGCCGCTCCAGCTCCACCATGGGCCGCCGGTCCCGTCCCCTCCTCCGCTGTCCGTCGCGGCGGTGGGGGCGTCCGCCCGTCCGGTTGGCGGACGTCCGGTGGGCCCGGCAGCCGGTCACGCGGGTCGTCGCGGGCCGCGCCCTCGACGTGTGGAAAGCGGCCACCACGTCCAGCACCCCGGACGCCGCCAGCACGCCCCGCGGTGGGGCGTTCACCCGCGCCGCGTCGGCCAGCATGCACGCGCCCGGCACTGTCACAGTCCTGCAACCCCGCCAGGTCGACCACCAGCGGCCGGTCGAGGTCGGCCGGCACCGCGGCGAGGACAGGCTCCAGGCCCGGCACGGTAGCGCCGGCCAACCGGCCGCGCAGCTCGAGAACCGCGGCCCGCGTGGTGGGGCAATTGCGCGCTGACAGCCCCGCACCCCTGCATGACCGACATCCTCCCGCCCACGCGACAGGTGTCCACGCGGTCACGACCCGGGTCAGCATCGTGCGGCCGGACCCGGCAACGCCTAGGTCGGCGGCGGCTTTCTCGCCCACCCGACCGCCGCCTCAGAGGTCGATCGGGGAGGCCACCCACAGCCCGGCGATCACGACTGCGATCTTGGCGCGGCGGGCACCCGTGGGTCGTTGCGGAGCCGGCGGATCGCGGTGAGCAGTCGGGGATGAATGCGGCCAGATCGCGCAGGACGCTCGGCGGTAGCCGCCGGGCCGCCAGCAGCAGGACCGCGCAGCTAGCCAGCAGCAGTCCGGCAGGCGGTGGCGAGGCCGATCAGCCAGTCACGCATCTGGTCAGTCTCCCGGACCGGTTCGATCCTTGCCAGGCTCGGGTCGGGTGGCGCGGTTGCTCCGCTGTCGTCGCAGGCGCCAGACGACGATGCCGACCAGGACCACCGCGGCGGCGAGGAGAGCGACGGCACGGCCGAAGGTGCGTTCGATCGCGGCGTAGGAGTTGCCGGCCAGGTAGCCGAGCAGGACCGAGCCGACGCCCCAGACCCGTCCGCCGGCGGCGTTGTAGGCCAGGAACCGGCGGTAGCGCATCCGGGAGGTGCCGGCCAGGAAGGACATGACCGCCCGCAGGAACGCCACAAATCTGCCGAGGAAGACGGCGGCCGCGGCGGGCGAGCGTGCGACGGGCCGCTTCCACGCGGTCGGCGCTGTTGGTGCTGAAAACCCCACCCAAGCACCGTGGCCAGCGGTTCTCCCGCACAGGTGAAGACCACAACGCTGAGGTACGCGAGGATGAGCGATCGTGCTTCTGCGACTGTCCTACCTGGCGCTGACGAACGTGTTCGCCTTCGTGCGGCTGCTGCCGGTGAGCAACGTGGACAAAGACGTCGAGATCCTTGCACTGCGCCATCAGCTCGCCGTCCTGCAGCGCCAGATCGACAAGCCCCGCCTAGCTCCGCCAGACCGGGCATTCCTCGCCGCCCTCCTGCACCGACTACCAAGGCCGACGCTGCGGCAGCTGCACCTGATCGTCTCCCCCGACACCGTCCTGCGCTGGCACCGCGACCTGCTCCGCCGCCACCACGCAACGGCATCCCGGCCGAAACGGCCGGGCCGACCGCCCGTCGTTCGCAGCGTCAGGGCCCTGGTCCTGCGCCTGGCGAAGGAGAACGCCAGCTGGGGTTACCGGCGAGTCCACGGCGAACTGGCCGGCCTCGGCACCAAGGTCGCCCCGTCGACGGTCTGGGAAATCCTCAGGAACGCCGGCATCGATCCCGTACCCGAACGTGACCGCCAGACCTGGACTACGTTCCTGCGCGGCCAAGCACACGCGATCCTCGCCGCCGACTTCTTCGAAACCCGGACCCTCACAGGCGCACGGCTGTACGTCTTCGCCGTCATCGAACACGCCACCCGCCGCGTCCGGATCCTCGGCGCTACCGCGCACCCCACCGCGACCTGGACCACGCAACAGGCCCGCAACCTAGTCATGGACCTCCACGACGCCGGCGCAACCGTGAAGTACCTGATCCGTGATCGCGACAGCCGATACACGGCCGCCTTCGACGCGATCCTCCGCAGCGAGGACATCGCCATTGTGAAGACCGGAATACAAGTACCGAGGATGAATGCGATCATGGAGCGCTGGGTACGGACCTGCCGGGCCGAATTGCTCAACCGGACCCTGATCGTGAACCGTAGCCATCTCCTGCACGCGCTCCGCGAGTACGAAACGTTCTATAACGAGCACCGGCCCCACCGCGCGCTCCACACCGCGGCACCACTGCGCCCGCTCCCCCAACCGATCACCGAACCGGACCGACTCGACCGCCTCGACATCCGCAAACATGATCGACTCGGCGGCATCCTCCACGAGTACCGACACGGCGCCTGAGCTGCACGGACGACGTTCTCGGCACCTACAGGCCGGCGGTCCGAGCGAGCGAGCGGGAACCGTCTGGACTTGGCTCGAACCTCGACCCGTATGGCCAGGCGGCTTCCGCGCCTGGTCGGGCTGGAGGCGATCGGCGAGGCCGACGCGGGGGCATGCGCATCGTGATGACCACCATCAACGGGCAGTTGCGCCGGGTACCGGTAGGCGACCGGTCGGTCACGGTGGACGTGCCCACGGCCGACTGGGCCATCGCGGCGCCGTTCGCGGGCGTGGTGACCCTGGCCGTGGCGCCGGGCGAAAGGTCGAGGGGCCAGACCGTGGCCACCTCGGGTCACGCGTCGCGCAGGCGCAACAGCAGCCCGCCGACGAGAAGGGCACCGGCGGCCCAGAGGGCGAGCACGCCGAGCCCCGCCCACGGCCCGATGGGCAGGCTGCGCAGCCCGATGGTGGCCTGGATGGACAGGCCGGCGGTGCTCGGCCCGGCCTGCTCCAGGTGCCGCTGCCAGTGCGGGCTGGTGACCACGTGCGCGATCACCGGGAACAGGTACAGCAGGCCGAGCACGACCCCGACCGCGGTCGAGGAGTCCCGCACGGCGGTGGCGGCGCCGAGGCTGAGCAGCCCGATGAGGCCCAGGTACAGCACCGAGCCGGCGACGGCGCGAAGCGTGGGTCCGTCCGTGAGCGACAGGGGCGGGTACCCGTGCGCCGCGGTGAACCCGTGCCTGGGCAGGATCAGCCGCCCGGCCAGCATGCAGCCCAGCACGGCGACGGTACCGGCGGTCAGCACGGCGCCCGTGACGATCACCGCCTTGGCCGCGAGTACCGTACCCCGGCGCGGTACGGCGAGCAGCGTGATACGGATCATCCCGGTGCTGTACTCCCCGCCGACCGCCAGCACGGCCAGGACGGCGACGACCGCCTGGCCGAGCTGGATCCCGGTGAGGGCCTGCTTGGTGGCGTCCACCCCGCAGCCGGTGGCCGGGCAGCTCGCCGACCCGGTCGCCAGGAGCCCGATCGCGACGGTGAGCGCGACGGCGGCGAGCAGCAGCCCGCAGGTGCCTGGGGCGGTGCGCAGCTTGGTCCACTCCGCGTGGATCGCGTCCCTCACGCGTCCCTCCGGCGCAGCAGGACCACGGCCAGCCCGAGGACGGCCGCGGCGTACCCGCACAGCACGGCGAACCCGGCCCACGGCGCCAGCGGGTAGTAGCCCTGCGCGGGCGTGTACGCGGCGAGCACCTGGTGGTATGCGGGACTGCTCTGCTGGACGGCGAAGGCCGCGGCCGGGGTGACCCGCAGCAGCCACTGTGCCGGTGCGGTGGGCAGGACCGCGGCGGTGCCGAAGATGTACGGCAGGATGACGAGCACGATGACCGCGGCCACCGCTACCGCGCCGCGCCGCAGCACGGCGCCCACGGCCATGGCCAGGACCGCGGCGACCGCGAGCAGGGCGGCGCTGCCGACAACCAGGCGCGCCTCGGTGGCGGTGCCGATCGGGTTGAGCGTGAAGCCGTTGTGCTTCATGATCGGCTTGGCCACCGCCACGGAGGCGACCTCGGCCACCAGCCCGACGAGGAACGTGACCGAGCCGATCACCAGCGCCTTGGCGGCCAGGACCCGGCCGCGCCGGGGGCTCGCCGCGAGCGTGGTGCGGATCATGCCCCGCCGGTACTCCGCGGTGATGAACAGCACGCCCAGCACGACCACCACGGTCAGCCCGGCGAACGTTCCGATGAGCGTGCGTTCCAGGCTGCTCTCGGTGTTGACCGCGATGGGCGCGATGTCGCCGGTGCCGCTGATCGTGAACCCGTCGCCGGTGGTCTGGAAGCCGCCGATGCCCTTGTCCCCGCCCGCGCCGATGTCGTCGCCGGTCCACCCGGAAGCGCTCCACTGGCCCTGCATGGCGATGCTGTCGAAGCTCCCGGTGGCCCGGGACGGGCTGGAGTCCCCGGACTCGCCGCCGAGGTGCTGCTGGAAGACCTCGTGTTGGGGCGAGGTGACGAACATCCCGGCCTGCACGGCGGACGGTAGCCCGGCCAGGTGGGCGGTGCCGATCCGGGTCCAGTGCGTGCCGTCGACCGAGTCGTACCCGGTGAGCGTGGCACCGGTGCGGGTCAGCCGCAGCCAGCGCGGCGCGCTCGCGGAGACGTTACCGGCGAGGCCGGCGGTGTCGTGGAGGTAGTTGTCCTGCATGCGTACCCCGTGGGCGCCGGTGACCAGCACGGCCGCGTACGGGGACCCCTGGGTGGTACCGGCCTTCACGATGATCCCGGCCTTGGCCCACGGTTCCGGGGTACCGGTGTCCGGGCCTGACGGCGGGCTGCCTGGGTCGAGTACCGTCCCGGCCAGCGAGGTCAGCCGTGCCGTGATGCTGCCATCCCCGGTGAGCGTGCGGTGCAGGAAGTAGAACTGGTCGTTGACCGGCTCGCCGGCCGGCCCGACCGGCGCGGACGCGATGCCCGTGCCCTGGCCGGCCGGCGAGCCGGGCGCCGCCCGCGCCACGCGGTGGCTGCCGGCCGCGCTGACCAGCCCGAGCAGCACCGTGGCCAGCAGTGCCGCGGCCATTCCGATGACCCAGCCGCGCACCGTGCGGAACTTGGTCCACTCGGCGTGCAGCAGGTGCCCGAAGCCCACCCGCCCGGCCGGCTGGGTGGAGCGGTAGGCGGTCGCGGTGACGGTCATCCCGTCACCTGCGGCGCCGGGGCGGCGCGGTACTCCACCGCGTCGCGGGTCAGTTCCATGTACGCCTCCTCCAGCGTGGCCCGGTACGCGGACACCTCGGAGAACGGCACCACGCCCTCGTTGAGGACGGCCACCACCCGCTCGGCCGGCAGCCCGGTGACGATCAGGGTGTCCCGGTCGATGGCGGCCACCGTGGCACCCGCGCGCGCCAGTACCGTCATCGCCTCGGTCCGCGCCGCCGTCCGCAACCGGACCCGGCCACCGGCCGCGGCGGCCAGCAGGTCCGCCACGCTGGTGTCCTTGACCACCCGGCCGCGGCCGACCACCACCAGATGGTCGGCGGTGTCCTGCAACTCGCTCATCAGGTGGCTGGATACCAGCACCGCCCGGCCCTGCCCGGCCAGCGCACGCAGGAACCCGCGCATCCACACGATGCCCTCCGGGTCCAGCCCGTTGAATGGCTCGTCCAGCATCAGCACCGGCGGATCACCCAGCATCGCCGCGGCGATGCCCAACCGCTGCCGCATGCCCAGCGAGTACCCGCCCGCCTTACGCCGCGCCGGGCTGTCCAGCCCGGCCTGGGCGATCACCTCGTCCACCCGCCGGGCGGTCAGGCCCTGCGAATGCGCCAGCCACAACAAGTGGTTGCGGCCGGTGCGGGCCGGCTGCAGCGCGGAGGCGTCCAGCAACGCGCCCACCTCGTGCAGCGGGTGTCGCAGGCTGCGATAGAGCCGGCCGCCGATCAGCGCGGTACCGGCATCCGCCGCGTCCAGCCCGAGGATCACCCGCATCGTGGTGGACTTCCCGGCCCCGTTGGGGCCGACGAACCCGGTCACCTGCCCCGGCCGGACCGCGAACGTCATCCCGTCCAGCGCCACGGTCGACCCGAACCGCTTGCGCAGCCCGGTGACGTCGATAGTTGCTTCCATGCCCAGCACGCTAGGGATCAGGTACCGGCCGGGTCGTCACGCCGGGGAGCCATCTTGCGGCCACCGGCACGGGGGACGCCGGGACCGGTATCCCCCGCGCGAGGGACGCCGGGCCTCCCTGGCCGGAGGGACGCCACGGGCCTGGCTAGCGGCGAGAATGACCTACGTGGACCGAGCGTACCGGTGGTGGGCGGCGCGGGCCGGGCGGATCGTCGCGGCTCGCCACGCGTCCGTGGTGACCGGGACGCTGCTCGGCCTGGCCGCCGTGGCCGAGGCGCTCACCGGGGACACCGGCACCCCGACCAACCCGCAATTCCTGCTGCTGCTGTGCCTGGTGTGCCTGTGCACCACCCTGCCGCTCACCCTGCCGTACCCGACGGTCGCCGCCACCGCCATCGCCGCCGGCGGCGTGCTGTCCCTGGCGGCGTTCGGCACACTGACCGTGGCCGGACTCGTGGCCGAGCTCATCGCCGGGTACCGGCTGGGCCGGGGCGGTGTCCGGTTCGTGGCCGTCCTGCTCGGCCTGCCGTACCTGGCCGTGGCGCTGGCCGACCCGGCGAACTCCCGGGCACGCGTGCTCAGCATGCTGGTGGCCGCGCTGGTACCGGCGACCGGGCTGGCCGGGACCATCCGGCGGGCGCGCACCGAGGCCCGCGCGAACCTCAGTACCCAGCGAGAGATCGCCGGTACGCTGCTGGACCACGCGGCCCGCAGCGAGCGCGCGCGGATCGCCCGCGAACTGCACGATGTCGTGGCGCACCACATCTCGATGATCGCGGTACAGGCGGAGACCGCCCGGCTGACCACACCCGGCCTGCCGCCCGCCGGTGCGCAGCGGCTGTCCGCCATCGGGGACACCGCCCGGGCCGCGCTCACCGAGATGCGCCGGCTGCTCGGCGTGCTGCGCGAGGACGCGCAGGCGGAGGTGGCCGACCGCCGCCCGCAGCCGGGCCTGCGGCAGCTCAACGAGCTGCTGGACGCCGCACGGGACGCGTCCGGCACCGGTACCCGGCTGATCCTGCACGGCCCGCCGGTCACGCTGGACCCCGGCGTCGAACTGGCCGCGTACCGGATCGTCCAGGAATCGCTCACCAATTCCCGGCGGCACGCGCCGGGCGCCGCGATCGACGTGGTGCTGCACTACACCGACGCCGCGCTGCTGCTGTCGATCCGGGACAACGGCCCCGGGCCGCCGATCACGCCGCCCACGCACGGCCACGGGCTGCTCGGCATGCGCGAACGCACCGCGGCCGTGGGCGGCGAGTTCCGCACCGGCCCGGCGGCCGGCGGCGGCTTCCTGGTGGAGGCCACCCTGCCCGCCAAAACGGAGCGGGACGAATGAGCGAGCGTCAGCGAGCGAATCATGAATTCAGTGCGGTTGTGCCTCATGCCGGACCGCAGCGCAGCGCAGCGAGGATCCGGCATGAGTGAGCCGCCGGCGGCGATCCGGATCGTGGTGGCCGACGACCACGAAGTGGTACGCACCGGATTCGCCGGCCTGCTGGCCACACAGCCGGACTTCACCGTCGTCGCCACCGCGGGCGACGGAGCCGAGGCGGTACGCGTATGCCGCGACCTGGCCCCCGACGTGGTCCTCATGGACGTGCGCATGCCGACCATGGACGGTATCGAGGCCACCCGCCAGCTCACCCGTTCCAGTACCGGCAGCCCGCGGGTACTCATCCTGACCACGTTCGACCTGGACGAGTACGTGTACGACGCGCTGGCCGCCGGGGCCAGCGGCTTCCTGCTCAAGGACGTCACGGCGGAACGGCTGTTCGACGCCGTACGGGTGATCGCGGCCGGCGACGCGCTGCTCGCCCCAACCGTGACCCGACGGCTGATCAGCCAGTTCGCGGTGCAGCGCCGGCGACCGGAAACCCCGCACCCGGCCGCGCTGGGCACGCTCACCCCCCGGGAGACCCAGGTGCTGCGACTGGTCGCCGAAGGCCTGTCCAACCCCGAGATCGCGGCCCGGCTCGTGGTCACCGAGGAAACCGTCAAGACGCACGTCAGCCGGGTACTGAGCAAGCTCGGCCTGCGCGACCGGACCCAAGCCGTGGTGACCGCGTACGAAACCGGGCTGGTGGTACCGCACGCCCACGACGCCGGGTCCTGACCGGACCGTTGCGCCCAATGGCCCGATCGTGCCCGGCCGCCGCACGCTCTCTGGCGCCGTGCTTTCAGCCATGACCCGCGCTCTGATCGTCATCGACGTCCAGGAGTCGTTCCGCTAGCTGTACTCGGCGCCGCGTCGGTCACGTCGCGTACCACGCTCAACGCCGCCGTCACGCCGAACATTCTTCGACGTCGATCAACCGATTGTCCGGTCTCATTCGAGTTGGCATCAGACCCGGATCCGCAGGTAACGGGTGGCTGATCGATCCAGATTCTCAAACGTCGATGAAGTGTGTGTTGATTCTGGTTGTGGGCATGGCGGCTCCGTTGAAGGTGCGCGCCGCTGGGGTGTGACCTGCTGTTTGGTGGGCGTGTCGCGATCGGTAGGGGCCCCTTCCCCGTTAGGTTCGTCGGTTCCTACACCCGAACGCTGACGAAGAAGGAGCCGGATGCAAGCGTACGCATCCGAGACGGCGACGGCGCCTTTACCGCGTCGTACGCGCGGTTTGACAGGTTGGTGGCGTGGCTGGCCGGTGATCAGGCGGCGGGAATGACCCACGCCGAGTTGGAAGAACAGCTGCACACCGATGGGTTGGAGTTGCTGCGGCAACTGGTGCAGGACAGTCAATCTCGTCATGGACCTGCAGGGCGCCGGGTCGACGGCCCGCTACCTCATCCGGGACCGCGACGGGAAGTACCCGGCGCTGTTCGACGCGATCCTCGCCGGCGCAGGGATCAAGACTGTGCGCAGCGGCATTCAAATGCCCCGCATGAACGCGATCATGGAAGCGTGGATACGCTCCTGCCGCCGCGAGCTACTCGACCGAACACTCATCTGAAACCAGCGCCACCTCCTGCACGCGCTGCGCGAGTACGAGGTCTTCTACAACGCGCACCGGCCACACCAGGGCCTCGCCAACGCCCGGCCACTCGTCCCGCTGCCCGAACCGATCACCGGCTTTGACCAACTCGCCGAGCTACGCATCCGTCGCCTTGACCGTCTCGGCGGCCTCCTGCACGAGTACGAACACGCCGCCTGACCAGCACGGACGTGATTCTCGGCAGGTACAGTCGTCGATCGCGTTTGGGATCACCGCGCGGGCAACACCACCAGCGCGTCGCCGACCGGGCGCTCGCCGGTCGCATCGGACGGCACGTTGATCACCGCGCCCTGTACCACCATCGTGGTTGAGCCGCCGCCGTCGAGGTTCATCGCGTTGCGCAGCCCGAGCGACTTCGCCACCGCAGCGGTCTCCGCGATGCCGAGCCCGAGGCTCGACGTGCTGCGGCCATCCGCTGTGATCAGTACGGTGCGGCCCTTGGCATCCACCCCCGCGAAGGTGCGCGGGTTCCGCTTGTGCACCCAGCCGTAGTAGAAGCTCGGATCGCCCGGATGCACCATCCCGTCGGCGCCCGGCGTGGCGTGCAGCCGGCCGTCGCGGACCAGCTCGGGACCGCCGTTGACGATCGACGTGATCGGCGAAGTCGGCACCGGCCGGCCGCGGTCGTCGATCAGTGTCGCCCTGACCACCAGCCCACGGCCAGGATGCGCGACCGCGAGCAGCGCGTCGACCTTGGCTCCGGTCGCCTGCACGGTCCGACCGCCCGCCGGTATGGTCCCGCCGCGGGCCGAACGGATATCGACGACCCGGCTGCTCCTGTCCAGCACCACCTCGGCGCCCGGACCGCTCGGCGTCCGCATGCCGTACGCCGAGTCGAAGGCGACCAGCTCGTCGGGGTCGGTGCAGGTGAAATCGTGCCGCGGCAGATCGGTCGGGCTGTCGCCGATCCCACCGCAGTTGCGGATCAGCCCCGGCACCCGGTCGAGGCCGTCGAGCGTGAGGCCAGCGACCTCGCCATGCCAACGCAGCCGCACGATCGATGTGCCGCGAGCGTCGTCGCGCACCACCAGCGCCGGGCGGCCCGCGATCGGCTCGCTGACCAGCCGTCCGTCGTACGCCGCCACCCCGGCCGGGTCACCGGGCGCGCCGGCTGCCGGGTCGAGCACGAAGAAGCCGGCGTTGACTGCAGTGTCGGCACCCGTCAGCGCGGCGAGCTGGCTCGTCGTCTCGCGTCGCTCGAGGTCCGGCCCGTACGTCGCATCGAGTCGGCCGCCAAAGGTCCGAGGGTCGATGGTCAGTACATCGACGTGCCACGGCCCGGTGGATCCGGCCACGTCGTCCGGCTCGCCGTCCCAGCCGGTGTAGATGCTCGAACCGCCGAACCCGGCCGCAATCACCTGCTGGCGGATCGCGTCCGCCTCTGCCTTCGTCGCGGTGGCGCCGACCCGGACCCGCCAGCCCAGGTCGCCGGAGAAGTCCGCGAGCGGTGGCGTACTGACCTTCTCGACCCGTGGATCGAGACCCGCCGCGTGGAGCCTGTCGGCCGTGGCCCGAGCATCCACTTCGTCGCGAATCGCGGCCGGCGGAGCGTCCGGATCGGGCGAGCCCGGCCCCGAGGGGATCGCCACCTCGACCGTCCAGACCGCGCTCGGGTCGGTATGACCGCGCACGATCCGGGTCAGGGTGACGCCAGGCTGCAAGGTCTGCGTCGTCCTCGTCTCCTCGAGCCCGGCCGGGCCGAGCGGCAGGGCGTCGCCGAGTGCAGCCACCGTCGGGAGTGCCGGTGGCGCAGCCACGGCCGGGGGCGCGACCAGCGCCAGGCTGGCCATAGCGAACAGGGTGAGTGGAACTGCCGTACGCCGATTCATAACATCGTCCTATGCCCCATCGGCACCATCCGCAAGACGATCCGCCGAGCCGATCGATGCCGGCTTGGCGAGTTTAGCGGGGGTTGAGCGGTCTTCGGGATCGTCACAGATCGCTGTCGGTGGCGATGAGGGCCGAGAAGTAGTACAGATCTTGAAACGGTCAGCTTGATCGATGTCTGGTCGGCGTGTTGCCGTGACATTGATCGATGGGGTGCGTAGGCCGGTGAGATGAGGTACCCCGATGGTGGCGGCCTGACCGCGCAACGACGGGCGAACCGAGAGGCGGTACGTCTACCGGCCCGCGGTGCCGGGCCGAGCCAGTACCGGCGCAGGATCCGCCGCACCGACGTGGCCGACACCTGCACGCCGAGTTTGCGCACTCCCCCACGATGCGCACATACCCCCAGCGTGGGTTCTCCCGGCCATCCGCGCCACCACCTCGACCACCTCGTCAGCCAGGCTGGGTCGAGCCCGGCCGGTGACCGGATAGGTCCAGCGGCGGGGCACCAACTCGCGCTGTCAACGCAGCAGCGTCGCCGGCGTGACCAGAAAGACCGGCCACGCTCCCGCGGCAACAGCCGCGCCAACATCGCCAACACCAGCCGATCCTGCGGGGTATACCGCGGCCAGGCGACCTGCCGGCGCACCACCATCAACTGGTGCCGCAGCACCGCGATTTCCACGTCCTTGCATCCGGTACGGGACCGACACCAACCAGGCCGAGAACCCGACGGACGATCATGAACGTCAGCGTGCGTACCACCATGGCCGTCAGCCTGCCCGACGCCGTCTGCCCAGGTCACCGCTTTGTCGCTGAACTGGCACCCTTCACGACAATCCCATCCGCCCTGGTCATTGATGGCCTAACGTCGTAGCAGATCTTGTTCCGGTCGACGCGTCAGGGGCTGGCCGAATGCGCTGAACCCTCGCTGCGCGAGGATGGCTCGTCGTGCTGCTACGACTCGCTTACCTGGGCGTGACGAACGCGCTCGCGATGCTGCGGCTGCTGCCGATGAGCGACCAGGCCAAGGACGCGGAAATCCTCGCCCTCCGCCATCAGATCATGGTGCTGCAGCGGCAAATGGGCGGCAAGAAAGTCCGGTTCGACCCCTCCGACCGTGCCTTCCTCGCGGCGCTGCTGCACCGACTCCCCCGCAACGTGTTTCGGCGGGTACGGCTACTGGTGCGCCCCGAGACCATCCTGCGGTGGCACCACGATCTCATGGCTCATCGCCACGCGGCCGCTTCCCGTCCCAAACGAGCCGGCCGGCTACGCACGGTGCGGTCCATTCGCACGTTGGTGCTCCGCCTGGCCCGCGAGAACAACTCCTGGGGCTACCGGCGCATCCACGGCGAACTGCTCTCGTGTTGGGCGTCAAGGTCGCCGCGTCCACGGTCTAGGAGATCCTCCGCGAGGCCGGCATCGACCCGGCGCCGCAGCGGACCACGCAAACATGGGCCGCGTTCCTGCGCTCCCAGGCTGAGGCCATCCTCGCCGCCGACTTCTTCGAGGTGGTCACGCTCACCGGCGCCCGCACGTAAGTCCTCGCGGTGATCGAGCACGCCAGCCGCCGCGTCCGCGTCCTGGGCGCCACCGCGCATCCAACGCCGCCTGGGTCGCCCAGGCCGTGCGGAATCTCGTCATGGACCTGGACGACGCCGGCTGCACGGCGCGGTACGTCGTCCGCGATCGAGACGGCAAGTTCCCGGCGCTGTTCGACGTGATCCTCGCCGACGCCGGTATCAGGGTGGTGCTCAGCGGCGTCCGGATGCCGCGCATGAACTCCATCATGGAACGGTGGATCCAAAGCTGCCGCCACGAGCTGCTGGACCGGACTCTGATCTGGAACCAAGCGCATCTGCTGCGCGCCCTGCATGAGTACGAGCGGCACCACAATGCCCACCGACCCCACCGGGGGATCTCGAACGCCCGACCGCTACATCCGCTGCCCGAGCCGATCATCGAACCAGACGCAATCACGCGCCTCGACATCTGTCGGCGTGATCGTCTGGGCGGTGTCCTCCATGAGTACGAACATGTTGCGTGACCTGCACGGACGAGATTTTCGGCACCCGCAACGCCACCACCTACCGCCACCAGATCCTAAGCGTGTACGCGCGCATCGCCGAGATCCTCGAAGCCGACCAGCCCGACCAGGCCGTCGCCGCCCTCGAGCAGGCCATCGAGTATGACCCGGTCAACGAGGAGCTGTACCAGCGCATCATGCGGATCCACGGACGCCGCCACCGCCCCGACGCGGTACGGCGAACCCTGCGCCTGTTGGAGAACCGCCTCGCCGAACTCGGCGAAGCCGGGCCGTCCGAAGCGACCCTTCGGGTAGCCGCACGCCAAATGAAGCCGACCGCGGTCCGCGGTGGTTGAGATCGCGCCGCGCGCGTGTTCGCCCCCTCGGCCAGCAACGAACGGAGGTGACCCGGTGTACCCGACAGCGGGCCGGTCGGCGCGTCGCGCGTCGCGGCGCTGCGCCTGCCGACACCGTGGCGTTGCGGCGGCGCACGGGAGGGCCGCGCCGGCTGCCGTCTGGACGCGCCGCGTCCCACGCACGTCGCTGGAGGAGGTGCGGCGATGAACCTGGCGCAGCTTCGATGCTTCCAGTGGGCGGTACGGGTCACCCTCGCCATCGGCGTGGCCGCCTCGGTGTGCGCGAACGTCCTGCATGCTCGCGACAACCTCATCGCCCAGACGATCGCCGCCTGGCCGCCGCTGGCGCTGCTGCTCACCGTCGAACTCGTCTCCCGCGTTCCGGTCCACCGGCGGGGACTGGCCGCCGCGCGGATCTGCGCCACCGCCGCCATCGCCGGCATCGCCGCCTTCGTGAGTTATTTCCATATGGCGGGCGTGGCGGCCCGCTACGGTGAAAGCGGCCTCGCGCCGTATCTGCTTCCGCTGAGCGTCGACGGCCTCGTCGTGGTGGCGAGCGTGAGCCTGGTCGAACTCGCCGGCCGTGTCCGTGCCGCACACGCCGACGAACCTCGCGCCGAGAATCCCGGGCCGGTCGAGGCGCCAAGCCCGACCGAGGCCGCAGTGCCGGTCGATGCGTGCGGCGCAGTCGAGTCCGCCGACGCCAGCGATGCCGTCGAAGTCGCGACGGACGCACTGCGCCCCCAAACCTTGTACGGCATCGCGGATTCACCCGTCGGCCTGGCCGCCTGGCTTCTCGACCACAACGATGCTGACGGCCAGCCGGCCGCCGCGGTGGTCTCTGCTCTGGACCGGACCACGAGCGCCACGGGCGAACTGACGCGTGACGAGATCCTCGACAACATCACGCTCTACTGGCTGACGAACGCGGGGGTCTCTGCGTCTCGCCTCTGACCCGAAAATCGAACAATGTGTGGGCAGGCGGCAGCGTCGGGGCGGCGCCCCGACAGCGTGCGGGTCAGGGTGCTGTAGGTGCGGAAGTGCGATGAGGTCAGGCGGCTTGGGCTTCGATGACGGCCTGGCCGTCC
>WNGE01002130.1_pt1 | contig 24530 bp, 27 predicted proteins | sample 5400651 | NCBI WGS metagenome assembly WNGE01 (sample SAMN13153370, study PRJNA577476) | soil metagenome | isolation source: 60 cm soil or saprolite under grassland replicate 2 | place: USA:California | collected 2016-06-15
TCCCTCCAAAGAGGCTTTCGACACCCCGCTCAGCCCGCCGCCTCTCAACGACGAACCGGGGCCTGCTACCGGGCGCTCCGGCACCTACCCGGACGGGACTCACACCCGCTGGCCTGACGCAGCTTCAAGGCGCACCACGCGCCGATCCTAAAGCGTGCGCCAGCCGTCGCCTTGGAGGATGATCGGGGCGCTGGGTCATCCATAAGGGGGAGGCGCACAATGCGCGCAACACACCTCATCGCGACGATGCTCGGGATGATCGCCGCCGCTCTCATCGCGGTGCTCGTCGTGCCGGGCCACGCAGGCTCGGCGCAGGCTCCGCTGCCGGTCGTCGAGCAGAGGAATCCCGCGTTCGCACCGTTCCAGGTCGAGCTGGCCGCCAAGTCGGGATTCTGCGGCGAAGTGGCCGTTCCCGCGCGGAACCGCCTGGTGGTCGAGTTCGTCTCGGGCTCGATCGAAGAGGGGCGCCGGACCGTGACACTCGTCACGACCGCGGGAGGGGACACGGTCCGCCACTTCATCAAGCTGCCGGAGTTCGATCCGGCCATCGAGAACGTCGAGGGCGGCCAGGAGGTCCGCCTGTACGCAGATCCGGCGTCGACCGTCCGCGCATGCGTCCGCGGGCTCGGCGTCATCTCGCTCTCGGGGCACTTCGTCCAGCTGCCGTAGCGCACCTACTTGGGACCAGGTCCCGGGCCATGGCCCGGGACCTGGTCAACGAATCAAGCCTTGCGTCTTCTTCTCCTGCTTCCTGCACGTCTTGAGCTGTTTTTGGTTGAGCTGGTGTTCGGAACGCCAGACGTCGATCCGAGGAGCCAGCCGAAGCTCCGCGATGTCCTGCCGGCGAAACGCGCGAATGAGATGGCCCACGCGGCAGTGAGGCAGCCGCGGTGCGGCGAGGTAGACGAACGACGACGACTCGGCGATGAAGTAGCCCGGGACAGGCTCCGCCATTCCGTTGAGGAACACGGCGGCGGGCTCGAGGTGCGTCGGAGGACGCTTGATGGCCGCGTACTCGACGATGCCTCCGCTGGCGGCGACTGCAATGAAGATGCCGTAGGCGACGAGGCCACGACGGTCCGCATGAGACGACGCTCGTGCCGTGACGATCGCGACCGCACCACCCACCGCGAGGATCGCCATGGAGTTGCCGCCCGCGTACAAGCCGGCGACGATGGCCGCGACGATCAGCACGCCGACAAGCGCAACGCTGCCGAGTCGCGCGTTCTTCGCCTTCCGCATGTTCTTGGCCTCGGCGCCCTTGCGCTCAGCCCTTCCGAGCTCGTGGAGACCCACGTAGAAGAGGAGCACGAGCAGTCCCAGGATGAGCGGCGACTTGAGGGCGAGCAGGCCCGCCACGAGCAGGCCCTCGCGAGGGAGGGCTGCGACGCTCGCCTCTTCCGCAAGGCCGAGCGTTCGAAAGCGCTGCCAGGTCACGAGCCCGCCGACGAGATAGACGAGGAACACGACGCCTGCGACAGCCCCCGCCAGCTCGAACGCCTGTCTCAGCCTCGCTGACGGTTTTTCAGGAGGCACCGGGCGAGCATACGCCGCCGTTCGGCGGTTCTCGGCCGCTAGACGGCAGCTCGGTACAAGCCGTCGCCCTCGCTGGCGAGGCCGGCCAGCTCCAGCTCGGCCAGCGCAACCGCGACCGTCTGGGCGTCGAGCCCCGTCGCACGCACTACGTCGTCGGCCGCAGCCGGCAAGAGCGCGAGAACCGCCGCGGCCGACTCGCCGACGGACGGCGCGGCGCGTGCCTGCCCGGTCATGCCGAAGAGGTCGAGCACGTCTTCTGCGGACGTGCAAGGTCCAGCGCCGAGCTTCAACAGCGCGTTCGTCCCGGCCGAGAGCGACGACGTGATCTCGCCCGGAACTGCGAGCACGTCCCGTCCCTCCTCGAGCGCGAGATCGGCGGTGATGAGCGCGCCGCTCCGCTCGCGCGCCTCGACCACGACGGTCGCGGCGGCGAGGCCGGCGATGATCCGGTTGCGCGCCGGGAAGCGCCACGGCGCCGGTTCGACGCCCGGCTCGTACTCCGAGACGACCAGTCCGCGCTCGCGGATGCGGCGTGCGAGCTCGGCGTGCGCGGCGGGATAGTCGCGGTCGATCCCACAGCCGAGAACGGCCACGGTCAGACCGCCCGCCTCCAGCGCACCGCGATGAGTCTCGCCGTCGATCCCCCGAGCGAGGCCGCTCACGACGACGAGCTCGCCGGCGGCGAGCTCGCGACCGAGACGGCGCGCAACCTGCGCGCCGTAGGAGGAGCAAGCGCGCGCGCCGACGACCGCGACCGCGGGACGTGCGAGCATGTCGTCCTCCGCGCCTCCGCGTACGTAGAGCCGCAGTGGGGGATCGTAGATCGCGCGGAGTAACGGCGGAAAGCGTGCGCGCTCGATCACGCGAACGTCGTCGCTCACCGATCCAGCTCCCTCGGTGAGCGGTATGCGAGCGCTTCCGCAACGTGCTCGGCGGCGACAGCGTCTGCTCCGGCAAGCGCGGCGATGGTTCGCGCGACGCGTGCAACGCGCGCACGCCCACGAGCCGAGAGCGGCAGCCGGTCGACCGCGCGCGACAGCAACTCGTCGGCCTCGCGAGTTCGCGGTGCGGGCGCTCTCGCGCGCGCGGCGACGACCCGCGCGCGGACGGGCTCGGACGCCTCGCCATCTTGTGTCGCCAGTTCGACCGCGCGCGGGCGCGGCACCGTGACGACGAGATCGAAGCGGTCGAGCAGCGCACGCGACAGCTTGTCGCGGAACGCCGCCAGCCGCTGAGCGGAGCACGAGCACTCGGCGGCAGGATCGCCACGCGCGCCGCACGCGCAGAGGTTCATCGTTCCCACGAGCTGGAAGCGCGCCGGGAAGATGGCTGCGCCGGTGGCGCGTGCAACGGCGACGACTCCGTCCTCGAGCGGTTGGCGCAACGCCTCGAGCGCCGGGCGCTGGAACTCGGGCAGCTCGTCGAGGAGCAGGACGCCCCGATGCGCGAGCGTTGCCTCCCCCGGACGCGGACCTTGACCGCCGCCGACGATCGCGGCCATCGAGGCGCTGTGGTGGGGAGCGCGGAAGGGTGGACGGGAGATGAGCGGCCGCTCGGGCGAGACGAGTCCGGCCACCGAGTGAATGCGCGTCACCTCGAGCGCCTCAACCGGCTCGAGCGCCGGCAGTACACCGGGCAGGCGCCGCGCCAGCATCGTCTTCCCCGTCCCGGGAGGGCCCGCGAGGAGCAGATTGTGCCGGCCCGCCGCTGCGATCTCGAGCGCCCGTCGCGCGCGCTCGTGTCCGCGAACCTCTGCCAGGTCCGGGAGCGGCACCTCCGGCGCGCTCCCGTTCCGGTGCTCCCAATGCAGCTCGGTCTCGCCTCGCAGGTAGCTGACGGCCTCGGCGAGATGGCGGACCGGGATCGGCTCGACACCCGCGAGCGCGGCCTCGGCAGCGCACTGGACCGGGCACAGGAGCTTGTCGATCGCGGAACGCGTGGCGCCCTCGGCAACCGCCAGGACGCCGCCGACACGGCGCAGCCGCCCGTCGAGGCCGAGCTCGCCCACGGCGGCGTGCTCCGCCAGCCGCTCGGCCGGGATCTGCCGCGACGCGGCGAGGATCGCGAGCGCGATCGGCAGATCGAAGCCGGACCCTTCTTTGCGCAGCTGCGCCGGCGCGAGGTTCACCGTGATGCGGCGGTTCGGCCACTCGAGCTCGGCGGACGCGACGCCGCTCCGGATGCGGTGCTTCGCCTCCTGCACCGCGCGATCGACGAGCCCGACGATGGCGAAGCCGGGAAGCCCGCCCTGGATGTGCACCTCGACGTCGACGCGACGCGGCTCGAGGCCGACGAGGGCGTGCGTGACCGCGCGCGCGAGCATGTTGCCAAGTTAGACGACGAAGCGTAACGACAGTGTCGCGACTAAGCGACGACTTCGTGCTCGCGCTCGCGCTCGTCCGCGTGGCGGATGCTCGGCACGACGAGGAGCACGACGAGTAGCACGACTCCGCTCACGATCCCTGCGCGGAGCAACGTCGCCCTGGCTCCCATGAGATTCGCGACCGGGCCCGTGAGCGCGTACGAGACCGGCGTGAGCCCGAGAGAGAGCACCCAGTCGAGGCTCGAGACGCGGCCGATCATCCGTCCCGGAACGGAGCGCTGGAGAACGGTCGTCCACACGATCCCGCCCGTCGTCAGGCAGCCGACCGAGAAGAAGCTCACGACCATTGCCTGCCAGACCGTGTCGACCAACGCGTAGCCGACGAGTGAGAACGCAGTCCCGGCCCAGGCGAGGTACACGACCGTCAGCGGACGGCGCGGCAGCCCGAGGTGGCCGCGAAACAGCGCCGCGGCGATCGCTCCCACGCCTCCGGCGGCAAAGACCAGGCCGAGAGCCTCGGCGCCGCCGTGGAGCGAGTTCTTGACGACGTACGGCATCAGGACGTAGACGGGGCCGAGGAAGAAGAGGAGCGACAGCGTCAGCGCGCCGAGCGTCGTCCAGAGCCACGTCTCCGAGCGCACGTAGGAGATTGCGTCCGCGATGTCTCGACCAACCGAGCGGTGCGGGCCTGAGGCGAGCGAGCGCGTGCGCATCAAGAGAAACGCCGTTGCGGAGAAGGCGAACGAGCCTGCGTCGGCGAGAAATGCGGTACCCGCGCCCGCAACGCCGATCAGCACGCCGCCGACCGCCGGCCCGATCAGCCGTACGCAAAGAGGACGGACGAACTGGTCGAGGGAATTCGCCTCGATCAGCAGCTCACGCGGGACGACGTCGCGGACGATGCCGGTGAACGACGGAACGAACATCGCTCCGCCTGTCCCGTAGACCGCCACGAGCACGACCACGTGCCAGAGCCTCAGCGTGCCGGTCACCGACAGCAGGCCCATAGCAGCGATCGCGGATCCACGGATCCCGTCCGAGATCATCAGGACGAACCGGCGCTCGAAGCGGTCGCTGACGACGCCGCCGATCAGGAGCAGGAGTACCTGCGGCAGGATCCAGGCGACCCCGACGACCGCCAGCGCGGTCGGCGCGTTCGAGAGCGCGTAGACCTGCCAGGCGATCGCGACCGTGTAGAGGCCGTCTCCGAGGAACGACACGGTCATCCCCGTCCAGAGGAGCGCGAAATCGCGGATTCCCAGCGGGCGGAGGATTCGAATGCGGCTTAGCGGGAGTGAGGTGACGGCCACCTGGCTCTCAGCGTGAGTTTCTCACGTTGGGGGCCAAAGCTCTAGTGCCTTGAAGGAGCACTGCTAGTCGAAGGCGCAAGTCGTTGCAGTCGGCGCTCTCAGCGCTACTAGGGCCGGGCGAGTACGCCGCGGAGCTCGGACTGGTACGCCGTCCCTATCCGCTCGTACACGGCGAGGAGTTCCTTGTAAGTCCTTGGGTCGTTCCCGACAAAGTTCCAGAACGTTGCGCCAACCTTAACTTCACGTGCGAAATCGAAGAAGCGCAAGGGATACGGATGTGCGTACTCAGCGGTGCCGTACGGGTCGTATGGAACACCCCACCACGCGGAAGCCTTGTCTCGCCGGCGGATGGCGATGGCAGTAAGCAGGCGTTGTTTCATTTCAATGCACTGACCTTTGTTTGGCTTCGCGCTCTTCATCTCGAAGAAGTGCTCTTCGCCGGAATGGGTGACCAGTCGAAGATCGATCGTGGTCGATTCGGCAACGGCTTGTCCAAATGCCTGGCGAATCGTCTCCCGCTCGCTAGTGGCGTCCGGGGTCGCCGCGCCAGCCTCGAGGGCGTGTAGTCGCTGGGTGATGAATTCGCGAGCGAGAACAGGCATGTCTCCGGAAAGCGTGTAAGCACGAGTGGCCTTCTGATGAGCGGCAGCTCCGATCACGACCGCGACGTGCTCATGCAAATTGCCCAAACGAGTCGAGAACGAACGCTCGCGAAGAAGGGTAATTCCGGGCACGAGGGCATCGTGGAACGGCGCCAGCAGGCCGCTAGGTGAGGCACCGTCGGAACGAATGCGATCGAGCTCGCCTAACGGGAGGGCATCGTCCAACCATCGGCGCATGAAACCGCCAATCAGTTCCTCCACAGCTGCTGTGGTTGCAGCGCGCACTACGGGGCGGAGCAAACGAGAACGTCCTCGAAGAACTCGCCGGCTCGGCGACCTGTCCGGCGATTCACGTGTCGGGTAACGCGTTGCTCGAGCTCAATTCCTGATTCCCGCAAAATGAGCGGATAAAGGTCTCGAGAATCGTTGACGACGATGATGATTCGCGCACCAGAGTTGAGATATTTGCGCGTGTTCAAGAGCACCGCAATCATGTCGTCGGTGTATCGGGCCAGCGCTTGTTTACCTCGCCCTCCTCGTGCCGGACCGATCTCACTCGTGGAGTAATCGACGAGCCCGAGAAGTTCGTACGCGTAACGATGTTGCTCGTGATAGTCGATCAGCCCGGGGTAAGGAGGCGACGTGATCACTCCGTCTGCGTTCTGCGGGAGAACCACTGACCGAGCATCTCCGTGGATCACAAGGCTCTCGCGCTTGCTTCGAATCGAAGCGAATTCACGCAACCGCCGAACGGTATCGGACGTGTAACGACTGAGAAATTTCTGTGCCTCACCAACAGGAGAGCACACCCGTTTGTGCTTGTGGCACCAGTACGGGTCTACCTGTGGTGCGCGCGGAAAATCGAGGTCGAAGTGGGTCGTGAGTCGAGCCGAGCGAGCAGCTCGCGAGAGAATCACCGCTCCAACACTTGCAGCGGGCTCGTCTAGGTCGGAGATCGCTCGGTGGTACGCGAGCAACTCTTGCAGAGCACGCTTCGCATACCACTTTCGTAGCCAGGGGCTTGCCCTCTTCAGAGGAACAGGTTTCCCTCGCCGGGCTGACTCGAGCGCGCCGCGCAACGACATTTCAAGACTGGCTTGCGCGTAATGGTCGGTCTTGACCTCGCACAGAAGGCAGTTGAACGCTGAGACGTCACATCCAATCGCGTCTGCACCGAAGACGTTGGCCTCAACGAGTGCCGTTCCAGATCCGGCAAAGGGATCGTACAAACACTGCTGTTTTGTGAAGTACCGACGCAGAAAGACATCGACGAGCTGCGGAATGAACTTTCCGAGGTAGGGATGCAGGCTGTGAACATGCTTGGTTCTCTCGACCTGAGGCAGCGCAGCTTCGGACCAAGAGAGTTCTAGGTCCAGAGACGCGTACAGCACAGCCTGAGTTCGGCCACCCACCGCGCCCACCTTACGGACGGCACCGGACGATCATGAACAGGCGGCAAAACAAGGCTCCACACCCATGCGGCAACCTGGATTAGAACGCCCGCGCCAGCCGCTCGAGCGTCCGTCCGCGCTCCGCGACGACGTCAAAACGAATCTCACAGCTGCGATGCTCCGGGTTCGCTGCGAGCCACGCTTCCGCTGCGCGCCGCACCCGCCTCACCTTCTCGGCGGTGACCATCTCGAGCGGATCGCCGAAGCCCGTGCCGGACTTGCCCTTCACCTCGCAGAAGACGAGCGTGCGGCCGCGGCGGACGATCAGGTCGAGCTCGTAGCCGCCGCTCCAGACGTTCTCGCCGAGGATGCGGTAACCGCGGAGGCGGTAGTGCCTACGCGCCTTGCGCTCGGTCTTCGACCCTGCGCCCCTCGTGTTTCCGGCGGCCCGCCGACGGTGCGAGGCCAGAGGGGATAGGCCGGCTAGGCCAGACCCGGAAGGCATCGTGCCGTCAGCGGGTCGAGCCGACGGCGGAGCCCGGCTCTGCCGGGCGGGGGCCGTCGGCGGCCGGGGACGCGAGGCGGTCGAGTTCCGCATAGCAGCGTGCGCGCCACGATCGGCGGTGGATGGGAGACGGGCCGCGCTCGATCACGATCCGCGTGTGCGACGGCGTGATGTAGCCGACGTGCGACGAGAACCCGTACTGCGGATAGAGCGAGTCCATCCGACGCATCAGGCGGTCGCGGGTCACCTTGGCCACGATCGAGGCGGCGGCGATAGCCGCGCTCTTCGTGTCTCCGTCGACGACCGCCGTGTGCTCGGGCGCCGAGGCGCCGAGCCGGAAGCCGTCCACGAGACACGCCTCCGCGGGCGGCGTCAGCGCGTGCAGGATCGCCCGCATCGCGTCGAGGTTCGAGCGGTGCAGCCCGCGGCGGTCGATCTCGTCGGCGGGAACGACGCGAACGACGATCCGCTCGGCGCAACCCACGACGCCGCGGTACAGCTCCTCGCGCTGGTCTGAAGGAACCTGCTTCGAGTCGTTCAGATACATGAGCGGCCGCACGCGGTGCTCGCGGAGGCAGGCGTAGTCGAGCAGCACGCCCGCGACGACGAGCGGCCCGGCCAGCGAGCCGCGTCCCGCCTCATCGGTGCCGGCGACGAAGCGTGCGCCGAGCTTGCGGTCGTACTTGAGGAGCTTCTGTCCGGTCCTGCGCACGAGGGCCGAGGATAGCGCGGCCCTCAGCCGGCGCCTGTGCCGGAAGTGGAACGAGTGGTTTGGCCGGTGGCGTTGCCCGTTTCCTGAGTCGCGAGCACCAAGCCAGAGGCCGCGATCGTCCGAGGCAAGGCTTTCGTTGCCTTAAGGAGTACGAGCGTGGACTCTGGCGCAGCGTGATCGCGGGCCAGAGACCGGCGAACGCCGCCGGTCAAACCACTAACTTTCGACGCCGACTTCCGTGGGCGTGGTCTCGGCGCCCTCGGTGTCGGGCGTCTCGGCCTCGGCGACGTGCTCGTCGGCCTCTTCGGGCTCGACCGCTTCCTCAGGCCCGGCCGCGACAGCCTCGACGGCGGCCGCCTTCGTGCGGTCCTGCCGGATCTCGCGGATCCGCGCCTTCTTGCCGACGCGGCCGCGCAGGTAGTACAGCTTCGCGCGGTTCACGTCGCCGACGGCGCCGAGCTCGATCTTCTCGATCTTCGGCGAGTGCACGGGGAACGTGCGCTCCACCCCCACGCCGAACGATTGCTTGCGCACCGTGAACGTCTCGCGCACCCCGGCGCCCTGCCGCTTGATCACGACGCCCTCGAACACCTGGAGGCGGCGCCGCTCTCCCTCGATCACCTGGAAGTGGACGCGCACGGTGTCGCCCGCCTTGAACTGCGGAATGCCGTCACGCAGCTGGGCGCGCTCGAGTTCGTCGATGATCTTGCTCATGCGAAAAGGGGCCGTTGGCCGGCGGGGAATGGTAGCAGGGCGCTACAGGAGGTGGATCCGCCCCGGCGGCCAGTACACCGAGAACACCTTGCCGATGATGTGGTCGCGGGGGACCGTGCCCCAGCGCCGCGAGTCGCACGACGACGAGCGGTTGTCGCCCATGACGAAGTACTCGTCCTGTGGGATCTTCCGGGCCGGATACGACTGGAAGTCGCGCCGACTCTTCTTGACGTACGGCTCGTCCAGCTTCTTGCCGTTGACGTAGACGAAGCCTTGCCGCTCCTGCCACCTGTCGCCCGGCAGGCCGATGATCCGCTTGACGTACGTGCCGCCGGCGCCGCACGCCTCCTCCGCAGCCTGGGGGACGTCGAAGACGACGACATCGCCGCGTCCGTAATCGAGAAAGGTGAAGACGAGGATTCGGTCCTGGTGCTTCCCCTCGCAGCCGGTATCGGGCCCCGAGCAATGAAGCGTCGGCTCCATGGCCGATGAGGGAATCCGGTACTTCTTCGCAACGAAGAAGAAGACGATGAGCGCCGCTACGACAACGGCGCCGATGAGGGCTCCGGCGATTCCGAGGACGCGGCCGATCACATGAGGCGGATTCGCTGCGGGGGCCAGTAGACCGCGAACACCTTGCCGATTATCCGGCTGCGCGGCACCGTCCCCCACTTCCGCGAGTCGCACGACGACTGGCGGTTGTCGCCCATCATGAAGTAGTTGTCCTTCGGGATCTTCCGCGCCGGATACGACTGGAAGTCGCGCCGGTCTTTCTTGATGTACGGCTCGTCCAGCTTCTTGCCGTTGATGTAGACGAAGCCTTGCCGCTCCTGCCACACGTCGCCCGGCAGGCCGATGATCCGCTTCACGAAGACACCGCCGGCGCCGCACGCCTCCTCCGCCTCCTTCGGGACGTTGAACACGATGATCTCGCGGCGGTGCGGATCCCGGAAGTGGTAGATGAACCGGTTGGCGAGCACCCGGTCCGAGAAGCGGGCAAGGCAACCGCTGCCGCCGCTGCTCGCGCAATGCAACGTCGGCTCCATCGACGAGGACGGGATCCGGTACGGGTTGACGACCCACGTCTTGATCGCGAGGACGATCGCGATCGCCCCGGCAATCGTGACGACCCAGTCGATGATCCCCCGCCACGGCTGCGGCACGCCGAGCCGAACGAGTGGATTCAGCCGGCTTTCGGGCGGCGGGGGCGGCGGGGGCGGCGTCTCGGGCTCGGGCTGGGGCCGGTACGGCCACTGCGCATATTCGGGAGGCGACCAGGGCTCGCCCTCGAGCGGCGGAAGCGGCTGCCGCTCGTAGGCGCGCGCCGGCGGCTCGTACGCGGGCGGCGGCTGCTCGTTCGTGGGCTCCTTCGCGTCGTCCTCGGGCCGCGTGCCGGCGTCGTCCTGCTGCGGCTCGTCCGTGCGCCGAGCCTCGGGATCGAACAGATCGCTCACTGAACCGATCTCGCGCGACTCTGCGCGCGCCGCCACTCGTCGATGCGCTCGTGATTTCCGGAGAGCAGGATCTCGGGAACGTTCCAGCCGCGGAACTCCGAGGGTCTCGTGTAGTGCGGATACTCGAGCCCGCCCTCGAGCTCCTCCGAGAACGACTCGTGCTCACCCGATCCGCCGGCAAGCGCGCCAGGCAGCCGGCGCGCGATCGCGTCGACGAGCACCATCGCGGGGAGCTCCCCGCCGGAAAGCACGTAGGGCCCGATCGAGATCGCGTCCGACGCAAGGTGTTGCACGATCCGCTCGTCGAAGCCCTCGAAGCGTGCGGAGAGCAACGTGAGCCGCTCTTCCTCGGCGAGCTCCTCCACGACCGCCTGCGTCAGCTGGCGCCCCTGCGGCGACAGGGCGATCACGCGGTGCTCCGGCACGCCGCCGTAGACCGCGTCGAGCGCGGCCGCCACGACGTCGACGCGCAGAACCATCCCGGCGCCGCCGCCGTACGGGTCGTCGTCGATCTGACCGGCGCGGAGCGGCGTCGTGTCGCGGTACCCGAAGAGGCGCAGGTCGAGCTCGCCGCCGAGCACCGTCGCGACCGGCCGCTGCTCGGTGAGCCAGGCGAACGCGTGGGGAATCGGCGTGAAGACGTCGAGCTGCACGGTCTGGGTCAGGTTAGTCGGCCTCGTCGAAGCCGGGCTCCACAATGATTCGTCGCGCGTCGAGATCGACCTCCCGCACGCAGGCCTCCACCAGCGGGAGCAGGACGCCGCTGTCGAGCTCGAGGACGTCGTTTGCGACGCCCAGGTCGACGTTGGCGACGCGCCCGAGCCGCGTGCCGTCGGCGCGTTCGACGTCGAGACCGACGAGCTGGAAGACGTAGTACTCACCGGGCTCCGGCGGCGGCAGTGCGGCCCGGTCGACCTCGAGGAGCGCGCCGCGCGGAGCGTCGCCGTCCAGCCGGATGACGCGCCGTCGCCCGGCGCGCTTCGACTCGACCACCACCGCCGGCTCGCCGCCGACGAAGAGCTCGGCGCCGACCGCGAAGCGCTTGGGATCGTCGCTCGCGTCCTCGACCACGAACGCGCCCGCGAGGCCGTGCAGCTTGCCGACTCGACCCACGGCAACGCGGTCAGGCAAGGCTCTCGAAGTACTCGGTCGCCTCGCGCCGCGACGGCGGCGTGCGCATGTTCTCCGCCACGAACTCGACGCTGCCGGGCCACCCGGACGCCTCGATCTCCGCGATCGCACGCTCGACGTCGAACGGCGTGCGCTTGAACCGGACCTGGTCCCGGGGCATGTCCTGGGACGGGACATGTCCCGGGACCTGGTCCGGGGAAATGTCTTGCGACGGGACATGTCCAGGGACCTGGTTCGTGACAATCAGCGCCCAGAAGGCCGCGACGTCGTCCTCGTACGGCATGCCGACCGAGCCGGCGTTCATGAAGTTGCCGCGGCGGAACTGCATGTGCGTGTGACCCGCGACGACGAGTCGCGCGTCGACGCCGGCGAGCGCGTCCGCGAATCGCTCGTCCGGGGAGGCATCCGTGAGGATCGGCTCGTCGCTCTGCGGCGTGGCGTGGCAGTACAGAACGCCGTCGAGCTCCAACGTCGGCGGCCACGCGCGCGCCCACTCGACCGCCTCGGCGTCGAGTTTCGAGAGCACCCAGTCGCTCGGCTCGCGGTCGCAGTTGCCGCGGACGTACTGCGCGTCGACGGAGCGGACGAGCTCGAGCGTCTCCGCGGGAAGCGGGCCGAGGAAGACGTCGCCGCCGAAGACGATCGCGTCGACGTTCTCTCGCCGGACGTCCGCGAGCACCGCGGCGAGCGCGGTCGGCATCCCGTGGACGTCGTAGAGCGCTGCGACCTTCAGTGCACTAGTCCATGATCTCGAGCAGGACACGCTTGTGCCGGCGCCCTGCCGCCGCGCGGACCAGCTGGCGCAGCGCCCGCGCGATCCTTCCCTGCCTTCCGATCACCTTGCCGACGTCTTCTTTCGCCACGAACAGCCTCAGCACGACGACGTCGTCCCGCTCCTCGCGCTCGACCCTGACCGCCTCCGGATGGTCGACGAGCCGGCGCGCGAGCACTTCGAGCAGCTCAGCCAATGTTCTTGACCTTGAGCAGGCGCCGCACCGGCTCCGTCGGCTGCGCGCCCTTGTCCAGCCACGCCTTCACCTTCTCCTCGTTCAGCTCGATCGTCGAGGGGTCGGTCTGCGGGTTGTACCGCCCGATGATCTCGATGAACTTGCCGTCGCGCGGCGAGCGCGAATCGGCCGCGACGACGCGGTAGATCGGGTTCTTCTTCGACCCGATGCGCGTCAACCTCAATTTCACTGCCAAGCTATCTCCTCGCTTTCTTCTTGCGTTTGCTCTTCTTCTTGCGCGTTGCCGAAGCTTTTGGACGCCCCGGTGCCTGCGGCTGCGTTCCATTCTGCAGCTGGGCCAGGTCCGGCATCTTGCCCTTTCCCATCTGCTTCATGACCTTCTCCATCTCCTTGCGCGCGGCGAGGAGCTGGTTCACCTGCTGCACGGTCGTGCCGCTGCCGCGCGCGATCCGCTGCCGGCGCGATCCGTCGATCACGTGCGGAAGCGAGCGCTCGCGCGGCGTCATCGACAGCACGATCGCCTCGACGCGCGCGAGCTGCTTGTCGTCGATGTCGACGTCGCCGAGCTGCTTGCCGAGCCCGGGGATCAGCTTGAGCACGCCCTGGAACGGGCCCATGCGCTTCAGCATCTTCTGCGCGCGCAGGAAGTCGTCGAACGTGAACTGCCCCGCGCGCATCCGCTTCTCCATGTCTTCCTGCTCATCGGCCTCGACGGCCTGCTCCGCGCGCTCGATCAGCGTCAGCACGTCGCCCATGCCGAGGATGCGCGAGGCCATCCGGTCGGGGTGGAACCAGTCGAGCTGGTCGAGCTTCTCGCCGGTCGACGCGAGCTTGATCGGCTTGCCGGTCACGGCCTTGACGGAGAGCGCTGCGCCGCCCCGCGCGTCGCCGTCGAGCTTCGTCAGGACGACGCCGTCGAACGCGATCCGCTCCTGGAACGCCTGCGCGACGTTCACGGCCTCCTGGCCGGTCATCGCGTCGAGCACGAGCAGCACGTTGTGCGGCTTCGCCTCGTCGCGCACGCGAGCCAGCTCCTCCATCAGCGCCTCGTCGATGTGCAGGCGGCCGGCGGTGTCGAGGATGACGACGTCGCGCGTGTCCTCGCGGGCGCGCGCGAGGCCGTCCCGCACCGCCTTGACGGGGTCGCTGCGCTCGTCGGCGTAGACCGGGATGTCGATCTGCTTGCCGAGCTGCGCGAGCTGCTCGATCGCGGCCGGACGCTGGAGGTCGGCCGCGACGAGCGCCGGCCGGCGTCCCTCCTTGCGGAGCAGGAGCGCGAGCTTCGCGGCGGCGGTCGTCTTGCCGGAGCCCTGGAGGCCTGCGAGCAGGATCACGGTCGGCGGCCGGCCGGCGAACGCGAGGCGCGAGCTCCCCGAGCCCATCAGCGCGGTCAGCTCCTCGTGGACGATCTTCACGACCTGCTGCCCCGGCGTCAGGCTCTTCTGGACGTCCTCGCCGACGGCCCGCTCGCGGACGCTCTCGACGAACTGCTTGACGATCACGAAGTTGACGTCCGCCTCGAGCAGCGCGAGGCGGATCTCGCGCATCGCGCGCGCGACCCCTTCGTCGTCCAGCTTCCCGCGCTTGCGCAGGTCGCCGAGCGCGCCTTGGAGGCGCTCTGAGAGCGTGTCGAACACGAGCCGGACAGTGTAGTGCCCGATCCGGCAATGGAACTGTGCGAGACCATCACCGGACGGCGCACCGACGCCTAGGCTTTTCCCGCTTTCCGTCCTACACTCGAAGGACATGGCCGGCCGGGCCGAATCGTTCGTGCGCAAGACGGTCACCGTGCTGTTCTGCGACGTCACGGGCTTCACGAGCCTCGGCGAGCGCATGGACCCGGAGACCATGCGGCGGGTGATGCTCCACTACTTCGACGAGGTCAGCACCGTGCTCGAACGGCACGGAGGAACCGTCGAAAAGTTCATCGGGGACGCGGTGATGGCCGTCTTCGGCGTCCCGGTCGTGCATGAGGACGACGCTCTTCGGGCCGTACGCGCCGCCGACGAGATGCGGCGCGCGTTGACACGGCTGAACGTGGAGCTGGAGGAGAAATTCGGCGTGCGGCTCGAGGAGCGAATCGGGATCAACACCGGCGAGGTCGTCGTGGGCGACCCGACGAGCGAGCAGACGGTCGCGACCGGCGACGCGGTCAACGTCGCGGCGCGCCTCCAGGTGGCCGCGCAGCCCGGCGAGATCCTGCTCGGCAAGGAGACGCACAGGCTCGTCGCCGACCGCGTCCGGGCCGGACCGCTCGAGACGTTTCCGCTCAAGGGCAAGAGCGAGCCCGTCAGCAGCTGGCGGCTCGACGAGGTGCGCGCCGGCGCCGAGCGCATCTTCCGGCGCCTCGACTCACCGCTCGTCGGGCGTGAGCACGAGCGCGAGGTCCTGCACGCGGCGTACCGCACGACGCTCGACGAGCAGTCGTGCCGGCTGGTGACGGTCGTCGGGGCGGCCGGTGTCGGCAAGACGCGGCTTGCCCAGGAGGTGGCCGCGCGCTCCTTCGGCGCGACCGTGGCGCAGGGTCGCTGCCTGTCCTACGGCGAGGGGATCACGTTCTTCCCCGTGACCGAGATCGTGCGGAGCCTCGCGGGCCTCGCCGCGGACGACGACGAGCGGGTCGTGCAGGCGCGGATCGCGCAGCTGCTGCCCGCCGGCGACGAGTCCGCGCTCGTGACGGAGCGCCTCGTCGGGCTGCTCCGCGCGGACACGGACGTGCGCGCCGAAGAAGTTTTCTGGGCGGTGCGCAAGCTGCTGGAGGCCGTCGCGCGGTCGCGGCCGCTCGTCCTCGTGCTGGAGGACCTGCACTGGGCGGAGCCGACGCTCCTCGACCTCGTCGAATACCTCGTCGGCTGGAGCCGCGGCGCGCCGATGCTCGTGCTTGCGCTCGCGCGTCCCGACCTGCTCGAGCTGCGCCCGGGCTGGCCGGGCGAGCGCATCGCCCTGGAGCCGCTCGCCAAGGGCGAGCTTCGCGCCCTGCTCGGGAATCTGCTCGGCACGGCGGAGCTGGACGCCGAGATCGCCAGGCGCATCGAGCTCGCGGCCGAGGGAAACCCGCTCTTCGTCGAGGAGCTCGTGCGCATGCTCGTCGACGACGGTGCGCTCGTCCTCGACGACGGGCGCTGGATCGCGCGCGACCTCGGCGACCTCCCGATCCCGCCTTCCATCAACGCGCTCCTTGCGGCACGCCTCGACGGCCTCGATCCCGAGGAGCGGACGGTGCTGCAGTGCGCGTCCGTGGTCGGCAAGCAGTTCTGGTGGAGCGCGGTCGCGGAGCTCGCGCCCGAGGACCTCCGCAGACGCGTCGGCACGCATCTGCACGCGCTCGTGCGCAAGCGCCTGATCTTCCCGGCGGAGTCGACCAGCTTCGCGAACGAGGACTCCTTCAGGTTCGGGCACATCCTCGTCCGCGATGCCGCCTATGCGACGCTCCCGAAGGAGCGGCGCGCCGAGCTGCACGAGCTCTTTGCCGGCTGGCTCGAGCGGAAGAGCACCTACGAGGAGATCCGCGGCCACCACCTCGAGCGGGCGTACTCAGCGCGCTGCGAGCTCGGCCCGCCGAACGAGGAGACGCGCGCGCTCGGCGAGCGCGCCGGCAAGGTGCTCGCGTCGGTGGGAACGCGTGCATTCGCGCGCGACGACCTGCCGGCCGCTCGCATGCTGCTCGACCGGGCCGCAGAGCTCCTCTCGGATCCGGCGACACGAGCGGAGGCCCTGCTTGTGCTCGGCGTTGCGCTCCGCGAGACGGGCGATCTCACACGGGCCGGAACGGTGCTCGCGCAGGCCCTCGAGTACGCGCACGCCCTGGCCGACGAGCGGCTCGCGGCCCGCGTCGAGATCGAGCAGTCGTCCCTGCGCTCGATGACCGATGCGGATATCTCCGCATCCGAGCTGGTTCAGGTCGCGGAACAGGCGATCGAGGTCTTCCGTGCGGCGGACGACGACGTCGGCCTCGCGAAGGCGTGGATCCATCTCGCGGAAGTGCACTGGCTCCGCGGACGCTGCGGCGAGATGGAGCGCGTCCTCGAACGCGCGCTCTGCCACGCGGAGAAGGCCGGCGCCGAGCGCGAGCTCCGCTGGGTGCTCCGGGCGATGATGCGCGCGGCGCTGCTCGGCCCCCGCCGGGTCGAGGACGCGATCCTCCGCTGCCGGGAGCTCCAGGAACGCGCGCGCGACGACGCCGGGCTCTCCGCGAACGGCGACTCGATGCTCGCCGTGCTCGAAGCGATGCGCGGCAGCGCGGACGAAGCGAGGCGCCTCTACGGCCGCAGCAAGGCAACGCTGGAGGAGGCAGGGCTCAAGACGATGCTGGCCAGCCTGCAGATGTACGCGGGAATGGCCGAGCTCGTCTCGGGTGACCCGGCGGCGGCCGAGCGGGAATTGCGCCTCGGGTACGGCCTTCTGGACGAGATGGGCGCCCGGGACCGCCTGTCCACGACCGCCGCCTACCTCGCGCGAGCGCTCGCGGCGCAGCAGCGCTACGAGGAGGCCGACCTCGTCACACGCGTGAGCGAGACCGCTGCGTCGGAAGACGACCTCGCCACGCAGGTGATCTTCCGAGGGGCGAGGGCGCGCGTCCTCGCGCGCCGCGACGACGGCGCCGCCGAGCGGCTGGCGTGCGAAGCGGTGGAGCTCTCGCGGGAAAGCGATCTGCTCGGGATCCAGGGCGACGCACTGATCGACCTCGCGGACGTGCGGACCGTGCTCGGGCAGCCACACGACGCTGCCGCGGCGCTCGCAAAGGCCGCCGCACTCTACGAGCTGAAGGGCAACGTCGTCTCCGCGGCGAGTGCACGCGCGGGCGCGGGCGAGCTTGCCGGCGTCCGGCCCGTTTGACCGCAGCTTCCGGGAAGTCCAGACTCCCTCGGGCGCGCCGCCGGACGAAAGGAGAAACCACATGACAGAGGAGCCCCGCTGGCTCCATATCGGGATCGACGACGAACAGGCGATCAGGCTGCTCGAGGAGCTCGCGAAGGACGGAAAGCTCCGCCAACGTCTGGAGGAGAATCCGCGTCGGGTCCTGCTGAGGAGGTTCCGCATCGATTTCCCTGCCGCTCCGGCCACGGTCAAGCTGCCGCCTCCCGAGATGATCGCGGACTACGCCAACGAGCTCAGGAAGAAGCAGCCGTTCGGCCGCGACTTCACACTCCCGCACGGGATCGTGCTGCTGTGGATCGCGCACGGCAACGGGGTGCATCCGCCGAGCCCCGGAGACGCGGCCGCAGCCGACTGACGCGATTCTCGTGCCGCGGGTTCGCCGGAGGGCGTGGCTCCTCTTCTTCTGCCACGACGGCACGACGCTCGACATCGGACAGCTGCTCAGCGGGACGCTCGCGGGCGCCCCGCTGACCCGGCTGTACGCCGTCTCGACGACGAGCGGCACCGAGCACCCGATCAGCCGTGGAGAGCTCGACGTCCTGCTCGCGGTGCCGCCGGCGGAGTGGGTTGACGCGGACGAGCACGACCCCGATGTCGTCCAAGCGCTCGTCGACGCCGGCCTGCTCGTGACCGACGATCGCTTGGACGGTTTCGACGAGCGGCTGCGCGACAGCGGCTGGAACCTCTACGCCGCCGTCTACCACTTCCTCACGCGCTGGCGCGGCGTCGACATCCGCGACGCCGCGGGCGACGTGCTGCCGGCGAGCGAGGAGGACGTGCGCGCGTTTCTCCAGGCGCACGGCACGCCGCCGCCGCCCTTCCGCCCGGTCGAGGAACTGTCGTCGATCGTCGAGCTGCCGCTCGTCAGGCCGGACGGCGGGCTGTACTCGGTGCTCGCGTCGCGCCGGACGACGCGCGCGTTCGACGCGTCACGACCGCTCGCGCTCGAGGAGCTCGCACTGGTCCTGCACCAGGTCTTCGGCTGCCACGGCCGGGCGAGCACGCCCGGCGGCGAGATCGTCACGCTGAAGCGCACGAGCCCCTCCGCGGGCGGACTGCATCCGATCGAGGCGTTTCCGCTGATCGCGAACGTCGAGGGTGTCGAGCCCGGGATCTATCACTACGACGCCGAGCGCCACGCGCTGGAGCTGCTCGAGCCGCTCGAGCGCGACGCAGCGATGTCGCTCGCGACGCAGTTCGTCTGCGGGCAGACGTACTTCGGCTCGGCACACGCGCTCTTCCTGCTCGCCGCCCGGTTCGTCAGGAGCCACTGGAAGTACACGCGCCACATGAAGGCCTACGCATCCGTCCTGCTCGACGCAGGGCATCTGAGCCAGACGCTCTACCTCGTTGCGGCCGATCGCGGCCTCGGAGCGTTCGTGACCACGGTGCTCAACAACGCCGAGATCGACGAACGGCTCGGCCTCGTCGGAATCGACGAGGGCGTCGTCGCCGCCTGCGGCTTGGGTGTGCCAGGCGGTCCCTCGCCGTACGATCCGGTGTTCCGGCCGTACGCGCCGCGCTGAAGCATGTCGTACGTCATTCTTCTCGCTCGCCCGAACGAGAGGAGGAGCCGTGGCAGTTGCCAAGGTCGTGACGATCATCGGCCACTCGACTGAAAGCTTCGCGAAGGCCGCCGACGCGGCGGTGCAAGAAGCCGCGAAGACGATCCGCGACATCAGCGGCGCCGACGTCGTGTCCATGAGCGCGAACGTCGAGAACGGCCGGATCAGTCAGTACAAGACGACGGTGAACATCGCCTTCGCAGTCGAAGGGACCGATTAGCCCGCGACGAGGGCGCGCGCGAAGTCCTGCGCGTCGAACGGGCGCAGGTCCTCGAGCGTCTCGCCGACGCCGATCAGCTTCACCGGCAGCCCGAGCTCGTAGGCGATCGGGATCGCGACGCCGCCTTTCGCGCTCCCGTCGAGCTTCGTCAGCGCGACGCCGGTGACGCTCACGGCCTCCTTGAAGAGGCGCGCCTGCTGGACGGCGTTCTGTCCGGTGGTCGCGTCGACGACGAGCAGCGTCTCGTGCGGAGCGCCCTCGGCGCGCGACGTGATCACACGGCGCACCTTCGCCAGCTCGTCCATGAGATTCGTCTGCGTGTGCAGCCGACCGGCGGTGTCGACGACGACGACGTCGCGGCCGTCGCGGCGCGCGCGCTCGATCGCGTCGTATGCAACGGCCGCGGGATCGCCGCCGCGCTCGCCTTCGACGAACTCTGCTCCGGCGCGCTCGGCCCAGATGCCGAGCTGCTCTTCTGCGGCTGCGCGAAACGTGTCCGCGGCAGCGACGACGACGGAGTGACCGTGCTCGCGCAGCCGGTACGCGAGCTTGCCGATCGTCGTCGTCTTGCCCGTGCCGTTGACGCCGACGACGAGCACGACGCTCGGTTCGCCCGGGAGATCGATCCGCGGCGGCTCGCCGAACAGGTCGGCGACCTCGGTGGCGAGCGCCTCGTTCAGGTTGCCGACGTCGCCGCGCGCCTCCAGCCGGCGCACGAGCTCGGCGGTCGCGGGCACGCCGACGTCCCCTGCGATCAGCGCCTCCTCGAGCCGCTCCCACGACGTCGTGTCGCCGGGATCGAACGCTGCGGCAGCGAGCTCCTCCGTGAGCGCGCGGCGGCTGCGGCCGAGGGAATCGCGGAGGCGCGAGAAGAGGCCCGCGCGCTGGTCCGCCGTCTCCTCGTCGGGACGTCCGTCTCCGAGCAGTTCTCCCCAGCTGCGTGCCACGGCGGCGAACGTTAGCCGGACGGCCGTACGCTTCCGGCGTGAGCGTCGATCCGGTCTCCAGTGTCGGTTTCGCGCGCGGCGCCGAGGTCTATGAACGGGTGCGGCCGGAGTATCCGGACCGTGCAGTCGACTGGGCCATTGAACGGCTCGGTCTCGGGCCCGGTTCGGCCGTCCTCGATCTCGCCGCCGGCACCGGCAAGCTCACGCGGGCGCTCGTCGCGCGACCGCTGAACGTGCTCGCGGTCGATCCGAGCACCGAGATGCTGGCGCAGCTGCGCACGGCGCTTCCCGACCTCGAGGTGCGAGAAGGGACGGCGGAGGCGATCCCGCTGGAGGATGCGACAGTCGATGCCGTCACCGTGGCGCAGGCGGTCCACTGGTTCGACCCGCAGCCCGCGCTGCGGGAGATCCACCGCGTGCTGCAGCCGAACGGCGGCCTGGCGCTCTTCTGGAACTTGCGCAAGGAGGACGATCCGGTGCAGGCGGCGTGGGAGGAGATCGTGCGTGACGCGAAGGCGTCGGTTCGAGATCGGGAGGGGCTCGACGAGCGGGCGGAGATCGCGCGGAGCGGGCTGTTCGGGCCGCTCGAGGAACTGGAGGATCGCTGGACCCAAGACCTCGGCGTGGACGAGTTCGTCAGCCTCGTTGCCTCGCGCAGCTACGTGTCGCGTCTCGCGGATCCCGAACGGGCGCGGATCCTGGCAGAGGTCAGAGCGGCGGCCGAGCGGCTGGGAGAGCCGATCCCGTTCCGCTACGTGACGCAGGTCCGGATCGCCAAGCGCCTACCGACGCGCTAGTCCCGAAAGGCCGTTGTGATGGCTGTTTCTACAGCCATGACGAAGGCCCTAACGGACAACCCGCTAGTCCCGAAAGACCGTTGTGATGGCTGTGTCTACAGCCATCACGAGGGCCTGAACGGACAGGCTGACGGACATGGCGGTTGGCGGGGACGCCGCACGGGAATAGGCTTGGTGGCATGACCGCTTGCCGGCAGTGCGGCAGCACGGTCGCGGACACGTTTCGCTTCTGTCCGTGGTGTGCCGCGCCGCAGCGGCGCAAGCTCGTCGAGTTCTTTCGCGCGCATCCACGGGACGCGGACAAGTCGCTGCGCGTGTCCCGCTACCTGACGGAAGACCCGCACGTGCGCTTCAGCGTGTGGGACGAGAGCGGCGTCGCGACGGCCGCGATCTCGCTCGAGGAAGAGGAGGCGCAACGACTCGCGCGGTTCCTTTCCCGCCCGGTGGCGAGATCGCTCCGCGACCGGCTCGCGTCGCTCGTGCGCTAAGCGGCTCTACCGAAACCCGTAGTTTTCCCACCGGCTCGATCGTGCTCGACCCCGATCGCACGCCGGGCCGGGCCTGCGAACGTGCAGGGACGGGAGGAGGTGAGATTCGATGGATCTGGCCGAACTCGCCCTAGCGGACCAGCTCGCGCTCGACGCCTCGGCACACAAGGTCGAGGAGCTCGCCGAGCAGATTCACGAGCAGCTTCTCCGGGCATCTGAGCACGACCTGTCGAAGGCGCGGGTCATCAACATGCGGAAGATGGCGGAGAAGATCGTGCACGACACGCAGGTGACGGCTATCCCCTTCCGCTGAGGCGGACGTCGGACCCGCTGAGTAAGCGCCTCTAAGAGGCCAGAGCCGCGGCGTCTTCGCGCGGCAGGCGGCGCGAGACGATCTGCGAGACGCCGTCCTCGCCCATCGTCACGCCGTACAACACGTCTGCCGCCTCCATCGTCCGCTTCTGGTGCGTGACGACGATGAACTGCGCGCGGTCTGCATAACGGCGTAGCAACTCGACGAAGCGGCCGATGTTCGTGTCGTCGAGCGCCGCCTCGACCTCGTCGAGGAGGTAGAACGGACACGGGCGCGCGAGGAAGAGCGCGAACAGGAACGCGATCGCTCCCAGTGACTTCTCGCCGCCCGAGAGCAGGGACAGTCGCGTCACGCGCTTGCCCGCGGGGCGCAACTCGATCTCGATGCCGGGCTCATCCTCCTCGATCTCCGGATCGGGCTCGGTTAGTTGCAGCCGCCCCTCCCCGCCGGGGAAGAGCGTGGCGGCGACCTCCGCGAAGTTCGCCTGCACCGACGCGAACGTCTCCTCGAAGCGGCGCTCCACGGTCTCGATCAGCTCGCGCCGGAGATTCTCGAGCTCCGCGAGCGAGGCCTCGAGATCGGCGCGCTGGGTCGACAACTCGGTGAGCCGTTCCTTCTCGCCCTCGTACTCCTCCTTGGCCAGCGGGTTGACTCGACCGAGCGCCTCGCGCCGGCGCTCGAGCCGCTCGAGCTTCACGCCCAGCTCCTCGCGGTCGTCGCCCTCCGCGGGCTCCGCGCCCGTCTGCTCGAGGCGACGTCGCGCTTCCTCGGCCTCGGCGTCGATGCGCGCCAGCTCGACGTCGATCGTCGTCGCGCGCTCGCCCTGCTCGGCCTGCTCGCGCCGCAGCTCGGCCTCCCCCGCGCCCAGCCGTCGCAGCTCGGCGGCCAGCTCTCCCGACTTCGCGCCGCCGACGTCGGCCCGCGCCCGGAGCGGCGCCTCGAACCGGCTCGCGTCGACGTCGAGGGACGAGCCGAGCCGCCGCACGAGTTCCGCGAGCCGTGCGATCCGCGGATCGGGCTCGGCCGAGTACGCGTGCGCGGGGATCGGCGCCGAGGCGCGCGCGCGAAGGTCATCGAGCTCCGCCGCGAGTGCGCGGCGGCGCGCCTCGAGCTCGAGCAGGACGGCCTCCGCCGTCTCTCCGGCGAACCAGAGCTCGCCGCGCTGCGGGTCGTAGCCGAAGCCTTCGGCGGTCACCGCGGGAACGGGAGACGAGAGCAGCTGCTCCTTCGGCACGACCGGCAGGTCGGGGTTCCGGGAGTCGAGGAGCACGGTGAGGGAGCCGAGGCCTGCGGCACGGGCGCGTTCGAGCAACGTGAACGCGGAGCGCACGTCGTCGGCAACGAGCGCGGAAGCGCGGTGGCGCAAGGCTGCGGCAACGGCCCGCTCCATGCCGGGCTCGACGTCGAGGAGCGACAGAGCCAGCCGCTCACCCTGCTCGGCGAGCGCGCGGGCTGCAGGCGGGAGGCCCTCGCGCTCGGCGAGCGAGCGCTCGAGCGCGGTCAGCCGCTCCTCCAGGAGCCGGACCTGCTCGGCGAGCGCCTCGCGCTCGGCCCGCACACGCTCGTCCAGCACGCGGCGCGGCCGTTCCAGGTCGGCGCGAAGGCGTGCCAGCAGGCCGTCGGCGGCTTCGCGCCGCAACGCGACGCGCTCGCGCGCGCTGCGCAGGCGGTAGAGGGCGGCCGTCGCCTCCTCGCGCTTCCCGGCCGCGTCCGCTAGGTCGTCTTCGGCGCGGTTCCGCTCCTCGAGGAGAGCCTCGAGCTTCGCCTCCACGTCGCGGCGCGCGAGCGCGACCGCCTGCCGCCGTCCGTCGGCCTCGGCGCGACGCTCGTCGAGCCCGGCGAGGTCGAGCTGAGCGATGCGCGCGCGCAGCCGCGCGAGCTCGCCGGTCAGCTTCTCGGCACGCTCCGCCGCCGATGCCTGGAGCGCGAGCGGCCGCAGCCGCTTGCGCACCTCCTCTTCGACGTCGCGTGCCCGCTCGGCCTGCGTGGCCACGCGCGCCAGCTTCAGCTCCGCGCGGTGGCGCCGCGCCTTGAACTTGCCGAGCCCGGCGGCCTCCTCCAACAGGACGCGCCGCTCCGAGGCTTTGGAGCCGAGGATCTCCTCGACCTTGCCCTGCCCGATGATCGAGTGCATCCCGCCGCCGAGGCCGACGTCGGCGAGCAACTCGATGAGGTCGAGCCGACGGACGGGAGTCTTGTTGACGAGGTACTGACCCTCGCCGCCGCGATGCAGGCGCCGGGCGATCGCGACCTCGGACCACTCGAACGGCCCGTCGCCGGCCTCGTTGTCGAAGAGGAGCTCGACCTCGCAGTGATCGGCCGGCTTGCGGCTCTTTGATCCGGCGAACAGGACGTCGTCCGGCTTCTCCGCTCTCAGCTCCATCGGCGCGAGGGAGCCCGCCGCCCAGACCATCGCGTCGGCGACGTTCGACTTCCCGGAGCCGTTCGGCCCGACCACGACCGCGACGCCCGGCTCGAGAGTGATCTCGACGGCGTCCGGAAACGACTTGAAGCCGCGCAGCTTGATCGCACGGAGATGCACGCGCTGGGGAGGCTAGCTACCTGCGCGGACGTCGAAGCGGCGGGCTGCGAGGATCTACGCGATGGCCGACTTCGAGGTCCGCGCTGCGCGCACCGCCGACGTACGCGAGATGGCGGAGCTGCTGGCCGCGGTCG
>WNGE01006324.1_pt1 | contig 24529 bp, 27 predicted proteins | sample 5400651 | NCBI WGS metagenome assembly WNGE01 (sample SAMN13153370, study PRJNA577476) | soil metagenome | isolation source: 60 cm soil or saprolite under grassland replicate 2 | place: USA:California | collected 2016-06-15
GTCCACCGCGGTCACGGTGACGAGCGAGTTCGCGTTGCCCCGTGCAACGAGGAGCCGCGTGCCGACCGCGATCTTCTCGTAGCGGCCGTCGAGCACGAGCCATCGGACCGTTGCGACCGGGCCGAGCTGCAAGGTCGCGAGCAGGGTGGAGGCGGAAGCCATGTACTCGGCGCTCGCCTGCGGGTAGGCGTGGGTCGTGGTCTGCAGGCGCCAGCGGATGCCGCCGGGAACGTCGTCGTCGGCCGACGGGGTCATCGAGGTCGCCGGCGCGTTGTGGCCGAAGAGGCGGAAGACGCGCGCAAACTTGAACACCGTCGACGACGCGTCCCACCCCGCGCCCTGGACCGGGCCCTCCCACGAGACGCGGGTCCGCTCCTCCTCGGCTCGAACCGCCTTGACGGTCAGCTCTTCGAGCGCTCCGCCCGGAGCGGCGAGCAGGAACCGATCGCCCGGTGCAAGCGCCGCTGCTGCCGCGAGGCCGTCGGCGCCCGGCCCGAGTAGCGCCTCGGTCGTCCCTTTCGCCAGCGGGTTCACACCGATCGGCGCGGGCAGGATCCGGAGTCGGTTGAGGGCGGCGGAGGCAACGAGCGACTCGAGCGACTCGAACGTCTGCAGGAGCTCGTCCTGCCCGGGCACGCTCTGAACGCGCAGGCCGACCGGCACGGTGAAGCTCTTGCCCTGGTCGACCGTAAAGGCGAGACGGGCGATCGCCGCGGCTCCGGGTCGCAGGGCGTAGCCGATCAGGCGTGCAAGCCGCGCGACCGACGCGCGCTGGGTGGCGGTGCGCAGGTAGGCCTCGTTCGCGTAGCGCTCTTGGTAGAAGGTGAGCACGTCCGCGACGGCGGCCCAGAGCTCCAGCACCGTCACCGAGTAGTCGTCGCTCTCGCGAGTCGTCAACGACGCGAGCTCGGGCGTTCGGGCAATGGCTTCGAGCATCGACTCGCGGAACTCCGCGTAGGAGCCGATCCGGTAGGCGATCGCGGGGAGCGCGGGCCGGTTCGCGACGGCGACCGGCGTCACTGCCGCTCCAGGCTCACAGCAGCCGCAGACGCAGGTTCCGCCTGAGCAGCTCACGCCTTGCCTCCGAGTGCGGTCACGTGGAGCGCACCGCGCTCCGCGAAGTTCGGATCGTTCTCGAGCTGTGCGATCTCCCACGGGCCGACGGTGAGAACGCCACTCGCGAGCTCTCCAGCGTCCGGGCGCGCGTAGCGGCGGAAGACCCGCACGGCGGCGGAGTCCACGCCTTCGACCCGTTCGACCGCCGCATAGATCCGACTCAGGTAGACCGGCTGCCCGAAGGTGAAGTTGTCGGGATGGAAGAAGCCGCGCGACCCGTCGCGGAGGACGCGCGCCGACAGCGCGTCTGCCACCGCTGCCGCGACGTCGCTGCGGAAGTGCCCGGCCGCCGCGCAGACGTCGAGCTCGAGCTGGAGCGGGACGAACCGGGGCGGCCGCACCTCGATGTCGTAGCCGGCGAGCCGGTACCGCGTGAGGAACGCGCGAACGCGGCGCGCGAAGGCCGGCGAGAGGCGGATCAGTCCTTCCGCCTCCGTGACGAGGTCGGCGGGATCGCGGGGGTCGAGGCCGACGAAGACCGTGAACCAGCTCCCGGTCCAGCGGAAGGTCGCGACGGCGCCCGCCACCTCCGGCAGCGTCCGGGCCGCCGCGGCCCAGTCCGCCTCCGTGACCGCCCGGTAGGTGGCCGCCCGAAACGCCTCCGGCGCCAGCTGGCGCACCTGTTCGATCGTCTCCGGGTCAACCCCGCCGCGAGCGGGGAGCGGGTTGCGGACGCTGACGACCCACGGCGCCGGCCCGTCGAGCGCGAGATGCGCGAGCGCCTCGGCGCCGACGTTGCCGGCTCGGCCGTTCCCGATCCGGTAGACCGCCCGGAGCTCGGACACCTCCTCGGGAATCCGTCCGAACTCGCCGTCGCCGAAACGAAGACGGCCTACTCCCTCATCGTCGACCTCGGCCACGAACTCCTCGGCGAACGGCGTCGAGTCGAGCAGGTCCGGGACGGGCGTCCAGAGCTGCGGCCCGAGCGAGGCCGGCGTGTCGGCGAGCAGCGCCACGGCCGGCTGTGCGCGGTGGACGTCGCAGTCGAGCTGGAAGCGATCGGTGCGGAGCCGTCCGCTGCTGCCGTCGTAGACGACGTCGTCGGGCCGGCACTCGATCGTCAGTGGGCCGCGCGTGAGCGCCACCCGGGACGCGGCCGCTTCCGGGGGTGGTGCGAGCGGCTCCTCGACCGTGAAGCCGTGATCGACGAGCACGATGTTCCCGCGGGCGACGGACACGTTCCGCACGATCTTCCCGTCCGCCAGGCGCGCCGAGAGGCAGAGCGGGAAGGCGAGCGCGTCCTCACGCCGCCAGCGCACCCGTAGGAGCGGCAGCTCCGGGTCGGCCGGGCTCCGCACCTGGGTCGCGCCGCCGCTGAGCGTTTCGCCGTAGAGCGGATCCGTCGTCTCCTCCGCCTCCTCGAGCCGGACGAGCTGGCGGTGCGCGTGGTCGGCGTCGGCTGCCGCTCCCGTCGCCGGGCCGCGCGCTTCCTCGAGGAGGAGGAAGTCGCCCGCGGCGAGATTCGGCCGGCCGGCGACATCGCTCCCCGGCGCGACGGAGTAGAGGTAGGCCTCGATCGTCCCCGGTGCCAGGCAGCACTCTTCGCCTCCCCAGGTGTGAATGGCGATCTCGTTGTTCTCGCTCGCGAGGCGGTCCTGGTCGTGCGTCGTCTCGAACACCGTCGTCGCTGCGAGCGCGGGGTCGGCCTCGAGCGCTTCCACCGTGATCGAGGAGAGCGGCAGAATCGCGCCCGGCGGCCCCGTCGTGTGCGCGAGCGGAGCGGCGATCCGCGTCAGCACCGGTGTGCCGGACGCGAGTGTCCCGGGCCCGCCCTCGCCGACGACGACGTGGATCGCGGTCCACGCGTTGCGCCCATCGTGCATCCGGTAGTCGATGAGTCGCGCATGCCGGCGGACGGAGATGCGGCGCCGCGCGGTCTCGAGAAAGGCCTCGTTCGCGACGGCGTCCTGGAAGTACGAGAGGTGGTCGCCCTCGTACGCGAGAAGCTCGACCAGCGCGATTCCGAGATCCGAGGGGTTGCGTTCGACGAAGTCCGGGTTGAGCTGCGGGAGCAGGTCGAGCAGCATCCGCCGGAACGAGGCGTAGTCCTTCGCCTGGTAGTCGAGGAGCGGCGCTTCGGGAAGCGGCCGTGGCGGGCAGCTGAGCTCGCTGCCGCAGTCGACGTCGGCCGGGCAGCTCGCCATGAATGAGAACGTGATCCGGCGCAGCTCGTCGTCGAAGCCCGGATGGGCGGGCAGCTCGAGCACGTAAGCGGAGAAGTCGCCCGGCTTGTCGACGTCGACGCGGAGCCGTCGAGCCGTCTCGCGCGTCGCCGCGACGACCGTGATCCCGACCACGCGCGTGCCGCCGCGCACGGCGATCGCCGCCGGGTCGAGCGGCAGCTCGTATGCGTCGGCGGGCAGGTCCTTGAGGAAGAAGACCTTGATGATGCGGTGGTCCGCCGGGTCGATCTCGACGAAGTCGATGCCGTTCAGGTCGACGGAGCCGGGCGGCGCGTCGAGGAGGTCGGCCCTGCGGATCTCGTCGTCGCGGCAGACCGGCTGGACGGTGCTCATCGCGCGAACCGCTCCACCCGACGCTCGCCGGTGTCGCGCCTGCTGTAGGCGACTGTGACGATCAGCTGCTCCTCGGCGTCCTCCACCTCGACGGCTTCCACCGCGATCTCTTGCTCGAGCCACTTCTGAAGCGCGGTCTGCACGAGGACCTTCGTCGCCGTCGCAAGGGCGTCGCTGTTGGGCCGGAAGAGGAGCGTCTTCAGCCCGCAGCCGAAGTCGGGCCGGTTGACGCGCTCGCCCGGGCTCGTGAAGAGCACCTGGAAGATCAGGTCGCGGATATGGTCGTCCTCGGTTGTGACCGCCGTGCGACCGCGGCCGTCCACGTGGAACGGAACGTCGAGGAACGGTCCCGTCACGGCTGCTGCCTCGAGACCGTGACGTGCGCTGTAATCGTGCCCTCGAACGGGACCGCGTCGAAGACGACGTTGAGCGCGGGACTGTGCGAGTCGAGATGCTTGATCACGCCCTCGGCGATCGCGACGAACAACCGGCGCCGGTCGCGGGTCTCGCGCGAGTCGGCGGTCGGCAATGGCTCCGGTAAGAGGCGGTTGAACGCCTGCTCGATCTCGTCGGCCATGCTGCCGGCAAACGTCGCCGGGTCGAGACCTCCGAAGTAGAGGGTCGTGTCGTCCGTCATTCCACGAGGTTCTTGGTCGAGATGAGGCTCGGCGTCGCGGGCGGGAACGGAGGCACGGGAGGCGCCGGGGTGACGGGCAGGATCCCGGCGGCCATCTCGCCCGGATGCACGTGCGCGTTGAACATTGCGACGAGCTGGTTCAGGTAGGCGAGCAGCTGGTCGCCGAAGACCGCCGGATGCGCCGCAGCCTGACCGTGCTGGATGAGCGGGGCCTCGAGCACGACGCGAACCGCGCTCTTCACCTCGATCGTTCCTTCGAGCACCTTGACGTGGATCAGGTTCAGGCCGACCGCGTCTGCGATCGTGATCGTCTGGGTGAGGTCGTCGAGGTAGACCATCAACCCGAAGTCCGAGCGCATGATCTTCGTGGTCTGCTGTGCCGGCGACCCGGTCTCGCTGATCGGCGCTTCACCCGCCGCCCACCAGCCGCCGGACCAGATCGGCCGCGACGGATCGCCCGCCTCGAACTCGATCCAGACGCCGGCGCCGACCGGCGGCACCGCGAAGAACCCGGACAGCGGGCCCGCGAACGGCGCCGCCGGCAGCGCCCAGCCACTCGGTGTCTCGCCCAGCACTTCGGGGACGAGCGCCTGCAGGCGCCCCTGACCGGTCGGGTCGACGTTGATCACGACCGTGCCGCGGTACTTGCCGAAGAAGCGGCTGCGGAACTCGTCGACCGAGCTCAGGACCTGCTCGAGCTCTCCAACCGGCATCAGGCGACCTCGACGAAGAGCTCGCCACCGGTGAGCCCGACGGCGTTGCGACGGGCCTCGAAATGCTGTTTCCAGCCCTGCGGACCGATCGCGTGTCGGACCCGTGTGACGTACCACGAGCCGCTGTAGACCCGGCCGGCGCCGCGGATGTTCACGATTCCTCCCGGTCGCAGCACCTTCACGTCGGGACCGGGATCGCCCTCGGCCACGAGCGCCCAGCTCGACCGGTCGACGATCGCCTGCGCGAAGGTCTGCAGGTCGCCCGAGCGCTGCAGCCCCGTACCCGCCGGGCGCACGAGCCCGGCGGTCGTCGAGCGCAGGAGCGTCGGCTCGAGGCCCAGCGGGCGCTCGAGCGAAACCGGCGCGACGGCGGGCTGCGGCGCCCGCGTCGACGTGTCGACGCCGGCGGCGATCGCCCTCGTCGGCTTCAACGTGTCGTAACTGACGCGGAAGCGGTGGACGTTCGTCTGCGGCCCCATGCTCACCGAGAGGACGGCGTCCGGGAGGCCGTTCAGCTGCGGCTTCCGGAAGAAGCCCTGGTCGATCCCGGTCAGCGGCTCCGGCTGGACGTAGCAGTCGAAGCCGTTCCTGACCGCGAGCCGCCGGAGGAAGCGGATGTCCGTCTCACGCTGGACGAGGGTGCCCTCCGGCTCCGTAAGAACCGGCGACGTCGGGTCGACGAGGGGGACGAGCCCGTGCTTGCCGAAGATCGCGGCGGCCACGAACGAATCCGGCATGTTCGGCCACGGCTGGATCTGCTCTTCGAGATTCATCAGCGCGGTCGCGTCCAGCCCCGTGACCTCGAGCACGGTGCCGCCCGGCTCGTCCGGCCAGGTCACCGCCTGACGACTGACGAAGGCGTTGATCACAGCGGTGGGGATCCCGGCCCCGGCCTGGATCCGCACGGCGAGCGGCACGCCCGGCTTGAAGAGGTCCTCGGCGAGGAGCTCCCAATCGCCCCCTTCGCGCTGGCCGATCCCAAGCTTGAGGCGGACGATGCCGGCGTCCTCGACGGAGGTCTCGATCTCGAGCTCCTGGAGAGCGTCGATCACGGGCGCGGGCGCAGGCGCGAACGCGACGAGCAGCGTGTAGGCGAGCGGCTGTGGCATCAACGGGTGACGAGTGGGATCACGAGGCGGCGTCCCGGATCGACGAGCTCGTCCGGGTCCGAAGCGCTGTTCACGTCGGCGATTCGCCACCACTGCTGCGCGTCGCCGAGGTAGCGGTAGGCGAGCTGGTCGAGCCGCGCGCCGTCGGTTCGGATGGTCAGCTCGCGCGGCGGCGGATCCGGGATCTGACGCAGAAGCAGGTATCGCACCTGCCGTCCGTCCGGCGCGACGTAGAGCGTGGTGGGCACGCGCTCGTAGCGGCTGCCCGCAAAGATCACAGCGAGATCGACCCCCCGATGTCGGCGACCGCTGCCACGCCGGCCATGCGTGCGAGAACCTCTTTCGAGACGTGGCCGACGAGCGCGAGTGCGTCGAACGGCGTTCCCGCCTCTTGCAGCTCCTTGATCGTCAGCCCCCGAAGGCCGAGGTCGACCTTCGCCCGGATCGGGTTCAGAAGCTGATCGAAGGCCTGCTCGACGATCGAGACCGACGTCACGCGCACGGGCACGACCCGCGCCGGGCCCCACACGAAGAGGACGAGGGGCGTTGCGGCCGGGCTGATCATCGACGAGCCGGCGAGCGACAGCACCTTGTTCAGGATCAGCGCCGTCGAGGGTGGGTAGAGCAGGAGCTCGAGTGCTGCGAGCGCAGGATGCACGCCGACGGCCGAAGCGAGCGCATTCCCCTCCTCGAGCCCGTCTGTCGCGTCCAGCTCGATCGACAGCTGGAAGGTCTGGAGCGGCGGGATCTGAACGTGCTGCGTGTCCGCCGTCCCGCCGCCGCGACCTTGCGGGAGCGACACGGGCTCCACGCGGCGGGTCATCGTGTCCGGGTTGTACTGGAAGACGATCAGGTTCGTCGGCACGGGAAGCTTCGTCTCGAAGACGACGAGCGCTCCCTTCAAGAGCTTCGGGCTGCCGGGGAACTCAGACGCCACGCTCGGTCTCCTCGATCCGCACGACGAACGGCTCGACGTCGAGCTCGAGCCGGTCGTCCTCGCCCCGGTAGCGCGCCACGGCGGTCACGACCTTCGCGCGGACACGGTGCTCGCCGGGGTGCTCGGCGATGCTCCGCCCCTCTGCGTCGACGAGCTCCTGCGCCAGGTCGACCTCGCCCGACACCGTGGCGCCCGGCGGTATGCGGACCGACGGCCGCGTCTGCGGAAGCCCTTCCCGCCACGCCGGATGGAACCCATTTGCCTCGAAGCGGATCGCGTCGATCGTCAGCCAGGGGATGCCGACGGCGCGCAGCTCGACCTCCTCGCTCCCCGGGTTCGCGATCTCGACGTGGAGCGGGATCGGCCCGCCACGCGTGTAGCGGTCGGAGACCGGAACGACACGGGCCGCGAGCTTCGGTCTTCGGTGGAGGCGGAGTCGCACGTCTAGCATCCGGTCGACTTGACGTCGCGCTTGTACTTGGGGAGGTCGACGTCGCGTCGCTGCGTCATCTCCTTGCGGCACTTGGGATCGGTCTCGGTGATCAGCTCGCCGTCGAGACAGTCGATCTCGAGGTCGGTGGCTGCGGTCTCGAACCGCTCCCGGTCTGCGCCCGAGTGGTAGAGGAAGGTCTTGCCGTCCGGGATGCCGACGCACGCGTCCTTGTAGTCGGGGTCGCCCTCGAAGTCGGAGATGTGCTTCTCCTCGTGCCGCCGGACGCACGGCTCGAGGCAGGGACTGAGTCCGGGAACGACCCAGACGTTCATCGTTCCGTGCTGGCACTCGATGCCGCCGGCCTGTTTCGCCGGATCGAGGTTCGCCGAGTCGGCGCGCGGCACGAATGCTGCCAGCGAGCCCGGAGGCGGGGCCTCCTCCTCGTCGAGCAAGCCGGGGAGGGGCCCGGTGCCGGGCACGAGATCGGCGAGCTCGTCCCGCGCGGAACACTCGGCGCAACTGCCGCCGCACGTGCACGAGGGCACGAGCAGTGTCTGGAGCGCACGGTTGCCGATCAGCGCCTGCAGGTCGGTCAAGCTCGGCGCAGAGCTGCGGGGAGGGTGCGCGCGCGACGGCGTCCGGGTCGGAGCGCTGCGTGCCTCGCGTCGCACGGTCGAGTGCTGCTTCACGACGGCTCCTTTCTGAGTCCGAAGAGCAGGAGTGCGGCGCAGGCGGCGAGCGCCGCGGCGCCGAGTGCGGCCAGAGGCTCGGCCGCCGCGCTTCCAGGCCCCGGAGCGTGCGCGACGCCGACGCCGGCTGCGAGCGGAAGCCCGAGCGCGGCCAGGGCGACGCTCAGCGCCGCCGAGGCGCGGCGCGAGGCGTGCTCGTCGACAGCGCGGTGACGCAGGCGCAAGAGCGGGAAGCGCGTGATCCCGAGCGCGAGCAGGAACGTCCCGAGCACGCGCCCGGTGCCGAACTGCGATTCGGGGAAGAGCGTGAGCCCGATCGCGAGTCCGAAGCCGAGCAGGCTCTCGACGAGCTGGAGCGGAGTCAGCGGCACCCCGCGCAGGCCGTGCTGGAGCACGGCGCGGCTGGAGTCGTGCGTGTAGCGGAGGGCGACACGCGAGCGGGTCGGCTTCCCGGTGCAGCAGCCGTTGACGAGGCAGCCGAGCTTCCCGAAGGCGTAGCCGAGCGCAATCGCGGACGCGGCCGCGTCCGCGAGGACGAGCATCCTGCTCGGGTCATCCGCAAAGAGGACCCCGACGAGCAGAAGCCCGCCGGCGATGCCGCCGTAGAGCGAGTGGCCGCCCGTGCACACCGTGGCCTGCGAGAGGCGCCGCGCCCAGGCGAGCTCGGCGGCGAACATCAGCCTCGATCCCGTCCATGCCGCCGCGGCGATGCCTGCGGCGAGCTCCGGCGCGGGTGCGGGTTGGTGGAGCCGGTAGCCGAGCACGACGAACCAGAGAGCGGTGCCGAGCGCGAAGCCGGCGGACACGAACACGCCGTACGACGCAAGGATGTATCCGTTCGCGCGCGCGAGCACGGGCGCCGGGCGGACGCGGCGGGCTGGACGCGAGTGCGCCGGAGGCACGCCCTCCCGCGGGGCTGCCGCGTAGAGCGGAACCGGGGCCGGCCGGCGGCGCGGAGGGCGCGGGACAGCGGTCGCCCCGCTCACCGCAGCGCCTCCGCGATCGCACGCGCGAGCTTCGCGGGCAGGGCATCCGAGCCCGCTGCGGGCAGCTCGAGCGACCCGATCTCGACCCGGCCCGACGCCGCGACCTCTTGACGTTCCGCCAGCAGCGCCGCGAGCGCCTCGGCGGTCGTTGCGGCAAGCTCGTCCGCGGTCGGCGTCTGCCCGCCGCTCACCGGGCCACCGCCGCGTAGTGCGGGCCGAACTCGGCCGGGGAGACGAGCTTCGCGATCTTGGCGTACTCGCGGCGGGCGGCGTGCAGCACGTGCTCGAGCCGGATCGGAGAGCCCTCCGCCGCAGCGAGGAAGGCCGAGTTGACGGCGATGGTGCGAATGTTCCCGCCGGTGATCTCGAGCCGGGCGAGAAAGTCGAGATCGAGCTCCTCGACCTCCGCCTGCGGTGGAAAGACCCGGCTCCAGATGTCCCGCCGCTCGGCGGGGCCCGGGAAGGGGAAGTCCACCAGGAAGCGCAGCCTGCGCAGGAATGCCTGGTCGAGGAGCTCTTTCATGTTCGTCGCGAGGATCGCGAGACCGCGGTAGTCCTCCATCCGCTGGAGCAGGTAGCCGATCTCCACGTTCGCGTAGCGGTCGTGACTGTCGCGGACCTCGGAGCGCTTCCCGAAGAGCGCGTCGGCCTCGTCGAAGAAGAGGATCGCGCCGCTTCGCTCTGCGGCGTCGAAGACGCGGCGAAGATTCTTCTCCGTCTCGCCGACGTACTTCGAGACGACGCCGGCGAGGTCGATGCGGTAGAGGTCGAGCCTGAGGTGTCCGGCCAGGATCTCGGCCGCCATCGTCTTGCCGGTGCCGCTGGGGCCCGCGAAGAGGGCGCTGATCCCGCGGCCGCGGCCGAGCTTTTCGCCGAAACCCCAGGCGCCGTACACGTGTGCGCGATGAGCGACCTGGTCCGCCAGCTCATGGAGCTGTGCGAGCACGTCGGTCGGGACCACGACGTCGCTCCAGGTGTACACCGGCTCGATGCGCTGCGCGAGCTCGTCGAGTGTCCACACGGTCTGCTCGCGGCACGCCTCCCAGAGATCGTCTCCGGTCGGCGGCGCGTCGGATCCCCGCAGTCGTGCAAGCTGCACGGCGGCCTCGATCGCGCGAACGACATCGCTCGGCCCGGCTTCGAACTGCTCGGCGATCGCCTCGATCTGGCCGTTCAGCGACGCAGCCCGCTCGCCGAGAGCCTGCGTCCAGAGCGAACGCCGCTCGAGCGCCCCCGGCCTCGGAACCGGCACCGTGACGACGTCGGCTCCGAGCCGTAGCCGCTCCTCGCTGCCGAGCACGACGAAGACCTCGAGCCGGCTCAGCGCGTCCGCCGTCTGGTCGTCCTCACCCGGCTCGACGTAGAGGCCGAGCCCGGAGAGCAACGCGTCGCGCTCGAGAATCCTCAGCAGCTCGCGCTGTTCCGGACCAGGCGGCGGCAGGCGGCTCACAACGAGACGGCGAGGCTCGAGACCAAGCCGGGCGCAGAGCGCTGCAGCGAGCGCGCGCTTTCCGCTGCCTTCGGCGCCGTAGAGGTTGAGCGCCGGCGCGCCGCGCTCGCCCGCCAGTCGCTCGAGGCGTCGCGCGAGGTCGAGGTGCGCCGGCGAGAGCGGGGCGGGCACGAGCGGTGCAACCAGCGGGTCGACCTGCTCGTCGAGCCGGTCGACGCCCAGGACGTAATCGCGGATGCGCTCGTCGACCCGCAGCTCACCGTCATTCGGCGCGTCGCTCGGCCGGAGCAGCGCGTATCGCCGCAACAGCGCGTCCGGCATGAAGGCCTCCCGGGCCCGCAGGCCGCCGCCGAGCACGGCGAGCGCCAGCTGCGGGGTCGCGCGCTTCCGAGTCAGGTCGTCCTGGAGGTAGCCGTACAGACGCTCGAAGCTCGGGTCGAGCTCGGGCGCGAGACAGAGAACGAGCACACCGCGTTCGAACGGGGTGAGCGAGAACTGCGCGGCGAGCACCTCCAGCGCCGGAGACCCCGTGGTGGGCTCGGCGCCCCGGAGCGGAACCTGCGGAGACGGGTCGGCCCGGGGTGCCAGCAACACGTCGGCCTCCGCCTCGCTCACGACGAGCGCGCGGTGCTCACGCAGCGGATCGCCGCTCCGGCGGGCGCGCGCGTCGTGCACGAGCCGGGCGAGTCGCTCTCGCAGGGCTTCGAGCTGATCGTGCAGGAAGGCCTCGTTGGCGGCTGCCCAATCGCTCATGTCACGGTGTAGGTCGGGGAGTTGTAGAGCCCGGTCGTCGTGTCGAACCCGAGGCGGCTCTCGGCGCCGTCGACACGAACTCGCACGAGGTGGGTTCCGGCCGGAATCGCGCCGGGCGGGGCGGGCAGTCGAAACTGCACGGTCGCGGACGGCGGGTCGCTCGGAAGCGGCGGCGGGCTCGGCACGAGCGCGGCCAGCAGGGTGTCGCCGACCAGCAGCGACACCCGCTGCCCCGGACGTACCGGCGGATCGACGGTCACGGTCAGCGTGTCTCCGGCGCCCGCCGAGGGGGGCGTGACGGCGGCGATCCTCGGGATCACGAGCAGCGCCGCGAGGTTGGACTGGAAGCCGCGATGCAGGGTCTCCGGGTCGCCGAGCTCGAGGTCGTGCTGCACCTGGACCGGGTGCAGGCCCGCACCGAGCGCGGCCGGCACGCTCACATCGAGCTGCGTGTCCTGTGCCGACGGCACCGGAATGGACACGTCTCCGAGCAGCACGCGCGTCGTCGGGTCGGCGAGCCTCGTGCCGACGATGCGGATCGTCTCCCCGACCTCGGCCACGGCCACCCGGAACCCGCCGAGCGGCGGCTCGCGGAAGACCTCGTCGATCCGCGGCGTGCGCAGGCCGACCGCCTTCACCGTCCGACGGCGGACGGGCAGCGCCGAACGACGCCGTGCCTGACTCTCGATCTGAACTGCCGAGACGTGATAGGCGACCGAGCGACGGTAGTTCGTCTCCGGCAGCACGGACCAAAGCTTCGAGAGGTCGTCGAGCGTCGCCTGCTGCAGGTCGATCTTGATCTGCTCGAACTCCCCGACCAGGCTCGGGTCGAGAATCGCCGGCTTCGTGGGGTCGTCGTCCTCGTGCAGGCGTCCCGTCACGACCGGGTAGTCGTGGAGCACGCGCATCGCGTCGCCGAGTGTCTGCTGCGCTTCGAGGTCCGCGTCGATCGCGTTCTCCGTGCCGGCGTAGCCCGTCAGCAGGTAGTGGAGGTCGAGCGAGAGCGGAGGATGTCCGCGCTCTCCCGGGCGCACGGCGCCCGGGAGGTCCTGGTTCGCGAGAAACCCGTTCTCCTCGACGTGGTAGAGGTAGACGTTGACCCGCCGTCCGCTGACACCGGAGACGGTGACGTCAGGCGGCGCGACCGTGACCGTGACCGGATCCTCCATGCGGTCACGGAGCAGCTTGCGGAGGGTCGCGGTGACGCCCGCGATTGACGCGTACCCGGCCATCAGTACCAGCGCCGGTCGAGGTACCTGCGGGCGGCGGTGTCGCCCGCGAAGCTGTCCGCCTGCGTCGGAACGGCCGGCTCGGCGCCGCGGATGTCGACGTGCCCGATGGTCACCTCGACGCGAGGCCGCTCGGGCACGACGACCTGGCGACCCTCCGTACGCTGTTCCGCGACCGGACGCACGACCAAGGGGCGCGGGACTAGGGCGGAAGTGTGTTGCGGCAGCGGCCCGGTTTCTTCGGCCGGCGACGGGTGTGCGCGCTCGTGGCGCGGGCGGGTGGGCGCCTCGGCGGTCGGCGGGACGGTCGCGAGGGTGACGGGCTCGCTCTGGTCGGAGCCGATGAGGGCGACGCCTTCGGTCTCGGTGGGGCTCGGGCGGCCCGCGTCTCCGAACGACTCCTGAGACGGAGTTGCAACCGGTTCGACCGTGCTTGCGAGCCGATCCGGCGCCGCGGTCACGATGTCCGGCGGCTCGACCTGCGGCATCGCAGGCTGGCGGCCCGCCGGCCCGGTCGCGGCCGCGATCGCGGCGGGCGTCGCGGCCTCGTGCGGCGGCGGCGCCGTCGCGGCGAGCAGCTCTGGCGCCGCCTCCGACACGACCCGCCCCTCCGGCGGAGCTGCTCGGCCGGCGAAGGCAGCCCGGCGCCGCGGCGCACGATTCCGGTCAGGAACTCGGTCACGCAGCGAGCTCCTCGGCGAGCAGCTCGAGGTAACGCCTGCGCCTCTCGACGGTCAGCGCCAGGATCTCGGGCTCGCTCCAGTGGTAGTGAAGGGCGAGCCGGTGCACGTCGCGCTCGAGGTCGCGCACTCCGGCGAGCTCCCGTGCCAGGAAGTCACCTGCGTCGAACGGCACCTCGAACTCGTCGCCGCACGCGGGACAGGCGAGCGTCAACACGAGCTCCGCCTGGGGATCGAGCTCGGCCATCACCGGCGACAGGTCGCGGGCGGGTGCGCCGGCCTCGACGCACCGCTCGAGCAAGAGCGCGACGGCCGCCTCGAGATCGTCGGCGAGCCGCGCCGCCGCCTCCTGATCGGCGCCGGTCGGCAGGTGGAACCGACACCCGTCCCTCTCGTAGACCTCTTCCGCCGTCGCGTAGGGCGGGAGCAGGAGATCGCGGATCGAGAGCTCGAGGTCGAGCGCCTCCCCGCAACCTTCGGCAGGGCAGCCGACCACGCACTGCAGGCGTTCGCCGAACGTGGTGCCGCGCACGTGCAAGAGCAGCGCCTCCCGGTCGCCGACCGTCAGCCGGCGCACGTCTTCCGGGCCGACCTCGTCCCTGCCGCCGAGCCGCAGCACACAGCGCGAGAGCAGCGCAGTCGTCCGCTCCGCCGGCGTTGCCTGCACCGCCTCCGCGAGAGCCGACTCGTCGAAACCCGTCAGGGGTCGCAGCTGGACCACGGACTCGCGCGCTCCGTCGATCCAGAGTCCCGTCGGGAGCGTGATCGAGCGCGTGTTCTCCATCTACGTGCCGGGGAAGCTCGGCTCGCTCGGCTCAGGCACCTCGTGATCCCGTTCGATCCCCTCGTTCTCGAGCTTGATGTGCTGGATCGCGACGGCGTTGGCATTCGCATCAAGGTCGGGCAGCGCCTGGTACTCCGAGACCCAGGCGCGGAACACCTTGTAGGCGAGGGCCACCTGGCCGGCCTCGTTGTAGACCTCGATGATCAGGTCCTTGCGGAAGTCCTTGAGCGAGACCTCCGCGCCGAGGCCGGCACCGAAGTTCCAGACCTTGTTTGCCCAGGCCTCGAACTCGACGTCGTGCGTGACTCCTCGCTCGAGCGTGATCGGCTCGAACTTCGAACGGCCGGGCGACTTCCGGACGGTGCTGGGATCGCCGCCCTGTCGGTGCTCCACCACCTCCGTCGTCCGCTTGAGGGCGCTCACCTTGCTCACGCCGGCGACGTAGCGGCCGTCCCACTTGACACGGAACTTGAAGTTCTTGTACGGGTCGAAGCGGGTCGGGTTGACAGCGAACTCGGCCACGGCGGATCTCCTTTACGTCTCGATCTGCCCGGCGAGCTGCTGGATCCTGATGATCACGAACTCGGCAGGCTTGAGCGGGGCGAACCCGACGACGATGTTCACGACGCCGAGGTCGATGTCCGCCTGCGTCGTCGTCTCTGCGTCGCACTTCACGAGATAGGCCTCGCGAGGCGTCTTTCCCTGGAACGCTCCCTGGCGGAAGAGGTTGTGCATGAACGCGCCGACGTTGAGCCGGATCTGGGCCCAGAGGGGCTCGTCGTTCGGCTCGAAGACGACCCACTTCGTTCCCTCGTAGAGGCTCTCCTCGAGGAAGAGCGCGAGCCGGCGAACCGGGACGTACTTCCACTCCGAGGTCTGCTGGTCGGCGCCGACGAGCGTTCGTGCGCCCCAGGAAACGATGCCGTACACGTCGAACTTCCTGATCGCGTTGATCCCGAGCGGGTTCACGACGCCGTTCTCCTGGTCGCTCAGCCTGTAGTCCAGCCCGGCCACGCCGCGAAGCGCCGCCTCGGTGCCCGCAGGTGCCTTCCACACACCGCGCGCTGCGTCCGTGCGTGCGTAGAGCCCCGCGATCGTCCCGCTCGCGCCGAAGGAGCGCGGGCGGAAGTCGTTCAACGGGTCGGCGAGCTGGAGACGCGGGAAGTACAGAGCGAGGTTGCGGTGGCGGAGTGGATCGAGGGCCGACAACCAGGCCTTGAACTTGAGCAGCGTGTCCAGGTCGCTCGGCGTGTCGAGGATCAGGAACGCCCGGCGGCTCTCGACGTAGTTCGTCGCCGCACCGACGACGGTCGCCACCTGCCCGGCCTGGAAGTTTGTGGCGGTGCCGAAGACGCGGGCGATTCGCGGCAGGCAGAGGATGTTGAAGAGCGGCACCTTGTCGAGCGCGAACAAGCCGGTCGGCGGATCGGTCGCAGCGCTGCCGATGAGCTCGGTCGCGTTCGGAGGACCGCCGTCAAGGCCGACGAACGCATCTCCCTGTCCCGCGCCCGACAGGGGTGCGCCGAGCTGGTAGGCGGCGACGTTAACGGTGGCGCCGTCGCCGACGCGCAGCTTCAACAGCGCGGCGGAATTCTCCGACGCCGATACGTTGGAGAACGTGAAGTTGCCGCCCGGCGCAGAGGGCCCTGCGATCACCTGCAGGGCGTCGGCAACGACGCGGACGTCGGCCTGCGCCCAGGCGGGCTCGTTCGGCCGTGCGTTCCTGATCGCCGCCTCGAGCCGCGCGGCGGCCGCGTCGAGTGACGAAAAGGGCGTCGCGCCGAGGTCGACGTCGCGGCTGTCGCTCGACGAGCCGTCGGCATTCGGCGAGAACGCGATCGAGATGCGTGAACCTGCGGCCGGCGTGGCGATCGGGAAGCCGCTGATCGCGCCGCCGACGGTCCCGGAAGCTGCGGGGCGATTCGGTCCCAACGCATCGACGGTGACGAGAGCGGAGCCGGAATTGACGATCGTCTCGACGAACCGGGGATTGGCGCTCGCCATCGAGAGATCGCGAAAGATCTCCTGTCGAGCGACGATCGTTCGTCCGTTCGAGATCCCGACCTCGGAGATGACGAGGTTGAAGAGCGTCGAGGGGTCGCTCGTCGCGTAGTCGACGCTCGCGCGGAGGTCGTTTCCCCAGCGGCCCGCGCTGAGCGCCGTGATTCGCAGCGCGTCCGCTCCGCCGGAGACGCCGTCGAGCGCGACGACCGCCGCTGTGGCGGGCGGCTGGCTGACGGCGGTGGGGCTCGTATGGCTCGCGCCGGTCGTCCCTTGGGCGCCGCGAGTGCAGCCGGTGAAGTGGGTTGCGTCCTTGCCGGTGTAGAGGACGACCTCGCTCTCGATCGTGATCGCGCCCGCGGCGGGGAAGGCACTCGTGTCGGCGACCTCGATCACGACGGCGGACGCGTTCACGTCAGCGCTGAGCGTCGTCTCGAGCGTGCTCGCCACCCGCACGGCCCACGTCTCCGAGCCGCCGTTGAGGAAGAATTGCTGAATCCCGTAGCTGGCTTCGCTGCGGGAGTCGAGCCCGCCGAACTCCCGCTCGAAGTCGGCCATGCTGAACAGCTGGACCGCCCGGTTCATCGGCCCACGGCCAAAGAAATCGACGAAAGCGGCGATCGATGTCGCGACGCCCGTGATCGTGTGGACGCCGCTCGGGACTTCCTCGATGTAGACGCCCGGATAGGTCGGTTTGACAGGCAAGGAACGCTCCCTTCCTAGCTGGTCGAGGCCAGAGGCCCTTCCTTCCGGATGACGGCGATCAGACGTTCGGGCGAGAGCTCGCCCACCAGAACCCGGTGGGGTCGCAGCTCGTAGAGCGCTGCATCGCGCCCGTCGTCGATGACGCCGAGTATCTTCAGCCGCGGGCGCAGGTCGAGCAGCTCGGCGGCGAGCTCCTCGTCGTCGCGGCCGACGACGACGAAGTCCACCGGTTTCCCCTCGACCGCTTCGCGCGTGGCGGCGACGTCGACCTGGCCCACCACCTCGAAGTCCTCCTGGGACTCGAGCACGTCAGTCACGATCTCGCCGAGCATTCGCGGCACGTCGACAAGGAGGAGGCTGGTTCGTGGCAACCGGCATGTCCTGCGGCCCCACGAGTCTCGAGCGCCGCCCGCGTCGAGTCCATGGACCGTTGGGCGCATCTCCGGTCCAGGCGGGGACCTAGTCCGCAGCCGCCGCAGAACTAGATCCGTCTTGACGAGCCCCCGGTGAGGTGCGAATCTCGGCGTGACGGTAACGCCGACGGCCGGGGGAGTACCCGTGCGGGCTGATGAGCGTTGCTGCGGCGCTTGGCACTCCCACGAGGCCGTGTGAGCCAGACGCACACGCGCGTGCTCGTCGCCGCCTCGGTCCGGCTCTATCGCGAGGGGGTGGCCGCGATCCTCGGCCGGCACGAGCGTATCGAGCTCGTCGGAACCGCGTCCTCGCGCGACGAGACCGTCGAGAAGATCCGAGTGCTGGCGCCGGACGTCGTCGTCGTCGACACGGCCATGCCGGGCAGCCTCGAGGCCGTCCGCACAATCGTCGCCGCTGCGCCGGACACGCGCGTCGTTGCAATCGCCGTGCCCGAGAGCGAGCGCGAGGTGATCGCGCGCGCCGAGGCAGGAGTCGCCGGTTACGTGACGCGCGACGCGTCGATCCAGGAGCTGGTCCAGGTCGTCGAGAGCGCCGCACGCGACGAGGCGATCTGCTCACCACGCATTGCCGCGAGTCTGCTGCGCCGGGTCGCCGCGCTCGCGGCAGAGCAGGCACCGGCACTCGCAGTCCGCCGCCTGACGTCGCGGGAGCGCGAGGTCGTGCGCCTGATCGACGAGGGCCTCTCGAACAAGCAGATCGCGGGCCGGCTCTGCATCGAGCCGGCGACGGTGAAGAACCACGTGCACAACATCCTCGAGAAGCTGCAGGTCGAGCGACGCACCGAAGCGGCCGCGCGGGTGCGCGAGTCCGCGGGGCTGTAGGCCAAACCCGCACCGGCGTCTCGAGCTATCGCATCGTTGAAAACACCTGCAGATCGCAATGGGCCGGGCCGCAAACCACGGACTCCTCGGTGCGCCGGCGCTGCGGATCTGACGAGCGCCGACATCGGTGATGCCACGTTCGTGCCACACATGTGGTATAAGCATGGTATGGCTCGGGTCAGGATCAGCACCACGGTCGACGAGCAGTTGCTTGCGACGGCGCGGCGGACGCGTTCGGAGCTTGCGGATGCCGCGCTCATCGATGAGGCGCTCAGTGCTCTCCTCGCGCGCCATCGCACGGGTGAGATCGACGCTGCCTACGCGGCCTACGACCGTGTGCCGCTCGACGCGGACGACGAGTGGGGGAGCCTCGCCTCGTTCCGCACAGCTGCCGGCGCGTCGTGACGGCACTTCCGGCGCGCGGAGAGGTCTGGTGGTGTGAGCTCGCAGAGATCGGGCGGCGGCCGGTCGTGGTGCTGTCTCGCGACGCGGCGATTCCGCGCCTTCGACGGACGCTGATCGGTCCATGCACAACCACGATCCGCGGTATTCCGAGCGAGGTGCTGCTCGAGCCTGGCGAGGACCCCGTCCCGCGGACCTCGGTCGTCAACCTCGACTCGGTCGAGAGCGTCTCGCGCGGAACGCTCGTCGAGCGCCTCGGCCGACTCAGCGATGAGCGAATGCGACAGATTTGCGAAGCCCTGGAGATCGCCGTCGCCTGTGAAGCCTGACTGTGCGTCGCGGCACAATGCGTGCGTGGTTTGCGCAGTGTCAGTTATGGGCCGGGCAGGGATCGAACCTGCGACCTTGGGATTAAAAGTCCGGCCAAACAAGCTGCAGCGTGCTGCGAGAAACTGAAACAGCCTGCAAATCGGGCGAATCGTGGCTGCAACGAACTGAAGCAAACAGCTCCGTGTGGAGACAAGCCTGTACGCGCATTCGTACGCGCGCCTGCTGTCTCTTCTGACAACAGGTCGGATCGCTAGCCCGTGCCCAGATTGGGGTAGCGAGCCGCGTCTGGTCGGGCGCTTTGGGGTGACGAGTCGATTCCTGGCCGGGCGGCCGATGCCTAGTCTGTAGGCAGTGGCGCGCCTGTACGTGGCAACCGGTGACGGCATTGCTCGTGTGGAGGAGGCGGGCGATGAGTGGACCGCCGAAGTCTTCCTGCGCGGCAGCGGTGCGCAGTGTCTGGCGGTCGATCCGGCTGACGGGGACAGGCTGTACGCCGGCCTCCGCGCCGGCGGCGTGCGCCGAAGCGAGGATGGCGGTCGCAGCTGGGTCGATTGTGCGCTCCCCGAGGCAGGCGTCTTTTCGCTCGCCGTCAGTGTCGCGGATGGCGCTGTGTACGCGGGCACTGAGCCGAGCCGCTTGTTCCGGAGCGACGACGGCGGTGCGAGCTGGCGTGAGCTCGAGGCGCTGCTCGCGCTGCCGTCGCGGCCGACCTGGAGCTTTCCGCCGCGGCCGTGGACGTCCCATGTACGCTGGATTGCGCCCAGCCCTCATGAGGCCGAGCTGCTTTTGGTCGGGATCGAGCTGGGTGGGCTGATGCGCTCGAGCGATGGCGGCGCGAGCTGGCAGGACCACCGTCCCGGCGCTCAGCGGGATGTGCACTCGCTCGCTTGGCATTCGCGCGTCTCGGGCCGGGCGTATGAGGCGGGTGGCGGTGGCGCGGCGTTCAGCGAGGATGCCGGCGAGACGTGGCAGCCGGCCGATGAGGGGCGCGACCGGCACTACGCCTGGTCGGTTGCGGTCGACCCAGACGATCCGGAACTCTGGTACGTCTCCGCGAGCACCGGCCCGTTTGCCGCGCACGGGCGCGCGGAGCCGCAGGCGCGCATCTACCGGCGACGTGCCCGCGAGTCCTGGCGGGCGCTCGCCGACGGGCTTCCCGAGCCGCTGCCGGCGATGCCCTACGCCCTGCTTGCGGTCGACGGTCGCGTCTTCGCCGGACTCGCCGACGGGCAGATCTGGGAGAGCATCGATCGCGGCGACAGCTGGCGTGCGTGCACGATCCGAGGCGAGCCACTCACGACGCTCCACGCACTCGCATACGCGAACATCTAAGGAGCTGTGGCCGGCGGGGCCTAGCTGAAGCACTTTCGTGTGCACGTACGAAGCGCGCTCGCAGGCCTGTACGCGCTCCGTACGCGCAGTTGCTGTCTTCTCTGACAAGAAGATCCTGCGGTGCCCGCGCGTCGTTCTCTTACGAGCGAGATGGTTGGCCTGTTGCGGCGGCGCTCCGGGCGAGCTCCTGATCCTCTGCCGGGGACGCGGCGGCGTACCGTCGGCCCGCTTCGATTGCCAGCGTCGAGCCGACACCTGCGCCGGCAAGTGCTGCGGCAGCCCAGAGGATGCCGCGGCGCTCCTGTCCGAGGACGGCGTCGAGGGACAGGCGGCCTGGGCCCTCCTCGGCGAGCGCGATCGCGCTCGCGAGGAGCAGGATCTCGTAGCCGCCTTTGCCGAGCCTGATGCCGTCCTGCCAGAACACCGTTCGGAGCGCGGTCAACATGACCGAGCTCAGTGCCGTGGCCGCGAGTGGCGTCGCGAGGCCGGCGGCGAACAGAATGCCGCCGCCCGTTTCGGCGGCCCCGGCCGCGAGCGCGTTGCGCCGTCCGGGTCGCAGGCCGACCGATTCGAAGAACTGGCCCGTTCCCTCCGGGCCACCGCCGCCGAACCAGCCGAAGAGCTTCTGCGTCCCATGCCCGACAAAGATCGCTCCGACTGTGGTGCGAACGAGGAGACGTCCGACCATTTTTCGCTCCTTTCTCACTCCGATCGCCTGGTCGCAATGCCAGCGACTCAGCTCCACCTCTCCCGCACTCGCTGCGGCCGCAAACACGGGTGCTACGGCTTTGGCTGCAACCGCCCGTTGTCGACCTGCTGATCGTTGGAGGCGACCTCACTACAGGACGATCGGGAGCTGGAAGTCGTCCACCGCCGTGCGAGTCTTGCGAGAACGCGCTGTCACAAGGTCGAAACACCGAGGACGACGCTCGCGTGATAGACCAGCTTCGACGGGGTCGCTCTTACAACGTAAGAGGGGGTAGCAGGTATGAGCACCACGGTCGAAAGCGCGACCGCGATCCGCCCTTTCAGAGCTGAGTTTCCAGACGAGGCCTTCGAGGACCTCCGGCGGCGCATCGCGGCGACGCGATGGCCCGAGAAGGAGACGGTCGAAGATGCTTCGCAGGGCGTGCAGCTCGCGACGATGCAGGCCCTCGCGCGCTACTGGGGCAGCGACTACGACTTCCGGAGGTTCGAGGCGAGGCTGAACGCCTTCCCGCAGTTCATGACCGAGAGCGACGGCCTCGACATCCACTTCATCCATTCGAGTCGCGTCACGAGGACGCGTTGCCGCTGATCATCACGCACGGCTGGCCTGGCTCGGTGATCGAGATGTTGAATGTCGTCGGCCCGCTAACCGACCCGACGGCGCACGGCGGCACCGCGGAGGACGCGTTCCATCTGGTGCTTCCGTCGATGCCGGGGTACGGGTTTTCGGCCAAGCCGGCCGCGACCGGCTGGGACCCGGTCCACATCGCGCGCGCCTGGATCGCGCTGATGAAGCGCCTGGGATACGCGCGCTACGTGGCGCAGGGCGGCGATTGGGGTGCGCAAATCACCGATGTGATGGGTGCGGAGGCGCCGCCGGAGTTGCTCGGCATTCACTCCAACATGCCCGGCACGGTTCCAGCCGATGTCTCGAAGGCGCTCGCGTCCGGCGGGCCTGCGCCGTCCGGTCTGTCAGCTGAGGAGCAGCGCGCGTTCGAGCAGCTCAGCTTCCTCTACACAAAGGGCATCGGCTACGCGACCGAGATGGCGTTGCGCCGGCAGACGCTGTACGGACTTGCGGATTCGCCCGTGCAGCTCGCTGCCTGGATGCTCGATCACGACCCGCGCAGCTACGAGGACATTGCACGCGCCTTCGTCGACGGCGACCCGGTGGGCAACCTGACCCGAGACGAGGTGCTCGACAACATCACGATGACGTGGGTGACGAACACGGGATCTCGTCGGGCCGTCTCTACTGGGAGAACAAACTCGGCTTCTTCGACGTCAAGGGTGCCAAGGTCCCGGCTGCTGTGAGCGTCTTTCCTCGAGAGCTCTATCAAGCCCCGCGGAGCTGGGCCGAGAAGGCGTATCCCAACCTGATCTACTTCAACGAAGTCGATGGGGGCAACCACTTCGCGGCGTGGCAGGAGCCGGATCTCTTCACGACCGAGGTGCGGGCCGCGTTCAGGTCACTCCGTTGAGCCCGCCGGCCGTGGTGCTAGTCCACGGCCCGTTCGCGGACGCGTCGAGCTGGAACGGCGTGATCAGGCGACTGCACGCGAAGGGCGTGAAGGTGGTCGTTCCGGCGAATCCGCGCAGCCTCAGGTCGTTGCCGACGTGATCCTCGAGGCGGTCGCCGCGGCATGAACGACGTCAAGCAAATCGACGCCGGTGTCCTGAACGTCGCATACGTGGACGTAGGGCCGGCCGACGGTCCTGCGGTCCTGCTGCTGCACGGCTGGCCGTACGACATCCACAGCTTCGACGAGGTCGTCCCGCTCCTGACGGACGCGGGCTCTCGCGTGATCGTCCCGTACCTGCGCGGGTACGGGACGACGCGCTTCCTCTTGGACGGAACGTTTCGCAACGGCCAGCAGGCGGCGGTCGCGCGCGATGCAGTCGATCTGCTCGACGCGCTCGGGATCGAGCATGCGAAGATCGCCGGCTTCGACTGGGGAGCGCGCACCGCGTGCATCGTCGCTGCGCTCTGGCCCGAGCGTTGCAGGGCACTCGTCTCGGTGAGCGGCTATCTGATCGGCAGCCAAGCGGCCGGCAAGCTGCCGTTGCCTCCGGCGGCCGAGCTCCAGTGGTGGTACCAGTACTACTTCGCCACCGAGCGCGGCCGCGCCGGTTATGACAGGAACCGGCACGACTTCGCGAAGCTCATCTGGCTGACCGCCTCGCCGCAGTGGAACTTCGACGACGCCACCTTCGATCGCACCGCAGCGTCCTTCGACAACCCGGATCACGTCGCGATCGTGATCCACAACTATCGCGGGCGGCTCGGGCTCGCCGACGGCGAGGCGGAGTACGACGAGCTGGAGAGGAGGCTTGCCGAAGGTCCAGTTATCACCGTGCCTGCCATCACGCTCGAGAGTGACGCCAACGGCGCGCCCCATCCGGACCCGAGTGCCTATGCCGGGAAGTTCTCGGACACGTACTCGCACCGGACGATCGAGGGCGGCGTCGGGCACAACCTTCCCCAGGAAGCGCCGGCGGCGTTCGCCGACGCGGTCCTCGCAGTCGGCGGTGGCGGGGAGTGACTTTGTTCAGCAGTCTTCGCACTGCCGGCGTGTTACCCGTCGAGGGTCACGTGCCGAGCTTCGACGGGGCGACCGGCTGGCTCAACTCGCCTCCGCTGGCGGCGGCGGACCTGCGTGGGAAGGTCGTTCTCGTCGACTTCTGGACGTACACCTGCATCAACTGGCTCCGGACACTTGCCTACGTTCGTGCCTGGGCCGGGAAGTACGAGGATCAGGGGTTGGTCGTGGTCGGCGTCCATACTCCTGAGTTCCCGTTCGAGCGGGACATCGACAACGTCCGCTGGGCGGCGAAGGAAATGCGCGTCGAGTATCCGGTCGCGCTCGACAGCGACTACGCAGTGTGGCGGGCGTTTGCGAACCGGTACTGGCCGGCCGTGTACATCGCTGACGCGCAGGGCCGAATCCGACACCACCAGTTCGGTGAGGGCGGCTACGCGGAGTGCGAGATGGTGATCCAGCGATTGCTGCGCGAGGCCGGACGCGACGACGTCGGTGACGACCTGGTCCCTGTCGGCGGCGACGGTTTGGAGGCTCAAGCCGATTGGGCCAACTTGGAGTCGCCCGAGACCTACCTCGGCTACGAGCAAGGTTGGAACTTCGCGTCTCCGGGGCGTGCTGCGCTCGACGAGCCGCGCACCTACGACACGCCGGCGTCGTTGAAGCCCAATCAATGGGCTCTCTCCGGGGACTGGACGATCGAGCGGCGGGCATGCGTGCTGGACCGCGCCGACGGGCGGATCGCGTTCCGCTTCCACGCCCGCGACGTCCACCTCGTCATGGGGCCGCGTCCCCGAGGGGCGACTGTGTCGTTCAGAGTGCTCGTCGACGGAGAGCCTCCCGGCGACGCTCACGGGCTCGACGTCGACGAGCGAGGCGAGGGAACGGTCGCCCAGCCGCGGCTCCATCAGCTCATCCGCCAGCCGGGATCGATCACCGACCGCACCTTTGAGATCACTTTCCTCGCACCCGGCGTCGAGGCATACGTGTTCACCTTCGGCTAAGTAGGCCGTCGCCGCGAGCTCGCGGGCCTCGCAGTTATCGGCCCACACTGCGCGACGATGCCCGCCGCGGAGGTTGACGAGTACCTTCGGAGTATCGAGGAGCCGAAGCGAACGCGCGCCGCGAGCACCGATCTCGCGCCGGCTCGTGTCCTTTCGGATCCGATGAGCCGGGCAGGGATCGAACCTGCGACCTTGGGATTAAAAGCGCCGGTCCAGGGT
>WNGE01002134.1_pt1 | contig 24515 bp, 25 predicted proteins | sample 5400651 | NCBI WGS metagenome assembly WNGE01 (sample SAMN13153370, study PRJNA577476) | soil metagenome | isolation source: 60 cm soil or saprolite under grassland replicate 2 | place: USA:California | collected 2016-06-15
GATTATCTGGTGGAAAATCTTTCCGTTCAGGTCCTCTACGCGGAGGGCAAACCGGTGCAGGTTGAGCTTCCTGCGTCGGTCGGTCTCAAGGTGGTTGAATCTCCGGAAGGTTTGCGCGGTGATACCGCCAGCAACGTGACAAAGCCGGCAGTTCTTGAGACGGGAAAGACAATCAACGTCCCGTTGTTCATCAAAGAAGGCGAGACGATAAAGATCGACACCCGCACCGGCGCGTACATGGGCCGGGCGTGATTCTGTGGCCGCTTCGCTGAAGCGAAGGTCCCAACGAATGACGAAGCACGAATCACGAATGACGAAGGAAGCGCGAATGCTCAAATGACGAACGAGCATTGATCTTTTCTCGATCATTCGGACTTCGTCATTCTTTCGTCATTAGACATTCGTCATTCGACATTGCTTTCGATTTCTCTTTTCCAAATCCGCGTCATCCGCGGTTAAAAATTAATTGTCTTTCCCAAATCCGGGGAAATCTGCGTAATCTTCAGCTAACTTTGGCTGCAACCAAGCGAAGATCGACAAATACTCGCGGACGGCGTAACCCCCGACGCGACCGGAAAATCGTCCGAAGTGTCGCCCGCGCTCGGAACGCTTTCGGGATTCCCGCGTCTGATTCGCTCGTGGTGCCGACGCGCTGGGTGAAATTTGTCGTTGCGATCTTCTTGCTGCCGATCTGCGCAATTCTCAGCCAGACATTTTTCACCGTCTTTGCGCGCGCGACCGTGACCCAGCGGCTTTGGGCGGGAGAAGAATTTTGGTTCTTTTCATTGGGCGCAATCCTCTGGCTGATTGCGTTTCTCGGTTTGCCGCGCCCGATTCTCCTCTATGTGTTTGGACACGAGCTCACCCATGCGCTCTGGGTCCTGCTAATGGGCGGAAGCGTCAGCCGGTTTCGTGTTGGCCGTGACGGCGGCCATGTGGTGACGAACAAAAATAATTTCTGGATCGCGCTGACGCCTTATTTTTTTCCGCTCTACAGCATCCTGACGATCGCCGCGTATGGCCTGCTCGGCCTCTTTGTGAATGTGCAGCCGTATGGGCGATTGCTTTATGCCGTGATCGGCGCGACCTGGGCGTTCCATTTCACGTTCAGCTGCTGGATGATCCCGAAAAATCAGACCGACCTCAGCGATCAAGGCACGTTTTTTTCGCTCGTCGTGATCTATCTCATGAACCTGCTGCTGCTCAGCGTGATGCTCGTCCTCGCATCGCCGGAAATTACGTTTGCAGATTTCGGCGCGGATTTGTTAACGAATCTGAGCAACTTCGCGCTGTGGGTGGTTGATTTGTTCCAGCGGCTGTGAGTGTAGCGTGAGCCCCTGACTTGGGCGTTTTAAGCCAAGCGCAAGCGGGACGGTCGCGCCATGCTACAGATTCGTGATCACCGCAAAGGGCAAGATGGACACTGCGTCGCGTATCGAAACTTTTCGGCCCTCGTGATGAATCGCGCGGCAGGTAAAGAGATCGTGCGCGTTCTTTAGCGAAAGCGTTTCAGGCCATTCGATTGACGTGTCTTTCCACCGTTCGCCGACGGGTGGAAAGCCAACGCGGGAAGTGAGGCGCGGCGCGATTACACCAATCCATTTGTCCGGGAGCTGCCGAACCAAACTGACACAGCATTCCGCAAATGTGCCGCTCGCGGCCAGCGGCAAATAGTCTCCGCGCTGGAAAAGATCGGCATGTTCGCGGCGAAATTGCAGCACTCGCTGGGTCAAAAACATTTTGATCCGGCCATCAGGCCAGTTGCGCATCAGCTCGTCGGGAGTCGCAGCCGGCAATGCCGCGAGCATTTCGCGCCGCCGTTGGTAATTGATCGGGCGCCGGTTGTCAGGATCGACCAGACTGTAATTCCAAATCTCATTGCCTTGATAAATGTCGGGGACTCCCGGCGAGATCAGCTTAAGTGCGGTCTGGGTGAGTGAATTGATCGCTCCAAGGCGCGCAATTTCCTGCGCAACCGGGAGGAAAGCCGGGAGAAATTTGTTTCGCGGCGATGAATCCAGGATTTTCGCGACAAAATCACGCATCGCCGCGTCCCATTCTTCGTTCGGCTGGATCCAGCTCGTATTGATCTTCGCTTCATGAAGCGCCTTGGCCATGTAAGCTTGAATCCGCTCGATGTACTCCGCTGTTGCCGCTGCTTCAGGTTCGCTCGAGCCTTGGATCGGCCAGGTCCCAAGCAAGGTCTGGTAGAGCAAGTATTCCTCATTTGCATCCGGCGCTTCCGCGTCATTGATTGTCCGCTTCCAGCGGCGATTGGCGAGGCGCCACCGTTGCAGCGAACGTCGCCAAAGCTCCGGGATTTCGGAAATTGCAACGATCCGCGCGCGCACATCTTCGCTGCGTTTCGTGTCGTGGGTTGACGTCGCGAGCAAGGTCGCGGGCCAATTGCGTTGTCGATCGATATTATGTCCGTGAAAGGCGTCAACGCTTGATCCGAACTGCTGCGGCTCGCCGCCAACTTCGTTTAACCCGGCCAGCCGGTTGTAAATGTAAAACACCGTGTCCTCCAAACCCTTGGCCATGACTGGTCCGGTGGTTTGCTGGAACTTGAGCACGAAATGGGTGTGGGCGGCGCGCGCGTCGGCATCAAGATTTTCCGGAAACCGGAAGACCAGGATGTCGCGGAGAAAATTGAAGATCGATTCTTCAATTGCCGGATTCCGGCGCTTGGCCGCAGCGATGGCGCGCTCGACCACTTGTCGATCTTCTTCGCTGACTGGCCGCCCAGGAGAGAGATAAGTCCGGTATACCGGAAAACAGGCGATCGTCTCGCGTACGGCACGGGCCAGCGCTTCGAGCGTAAAATCGCGATACCATCGATTTTGCTCGGAGAGCCGATCGACCATGTTGCCCAGAACATCGACATCGTTGGCGAGTGACAATTTCATCACTTGTAGCTTTTTCGCATAGAGCAGATGCCCAAATGGCAGGGAATGGCCGATGAAACGATGGAATGTTTTAGTGATCGCCGTTTCGGCTGAGGAATCGACCAGCAACTGTGCGACTTGACTCGCAAAATCGTAGCCAGTGGTGCCATGCACCAGCCAATCCTTTCGCAACGTTTCCGTGCCGGTTAGAATTTTCTCTGCAACCATGTAAATGGCGCGTCCATCTTTGGGAAGCGGGATCGCCAGTGCCTTTGCGCAGCGCTGCTGGAGTTTTTCGAAATACTCGCGCGGCAGATAAAGACCATCCGGGTGATCAATGCGGAGACCGGTCACGGCGCCGGTACGCACGAGATCAAGAATCAGCCGGTGAACGGCGTCGAAAACCTTTGGCAATTCAATCCGGATCGCTGCCAGATCGTTAACGTCGAAAAAGCGGCGATAATTAATCTCTTCAGCTGCGACCCGCCAATAGGCCAACCGGTAAGACTGTGCGTTGAGCAATTCATCCAGCGCGTCGAAGCTGCGCGGGTCGCCCGGCTCGCCATTGATCTGGGCCAACGCCTTTTCGATTGCATGCTGCACCTGCGGCGCTTCCGCGCAACGGCGTTCGAGACGTCGCTTGATGATTTCCTTTTCTCGAACGCGCTCCGCGACACGCTTTGGGTCGGTTTCGGTACGCTTTGGCAAATATTCGAGCGCGGTCAGAATGCTTTGCAATTCCGCGTAGAAATCCTCGTCCTTGTGTTCGGCAAGATTTTGCAACGCAATATCCAAGACATAGCGATATGTGCCCGGCGCGATCGGCAGTCTGCGCTGGCCGTAGAGCAGATAAAAGGTGCCCTCCTCATAAAGCACCTGCAGCTCACCGCGCTCGAGGACGCGCCCATATTGGTCGCTCAGGATTGGCAGCAAAACCTTGTCACGCAGATCCGATTTTAGCGGATGCCAGTCAATATCGAAATAGTGCGCAAACCTCGAGCTGGGCCCGTTTTCGAGCACGTCCATCCACCATTCGTTTAGCGGCTCCGCGATCCCGACGTGGTTCGAGACAAAATCGAGCATCTGACCCATCGAGTGCGCGTGGAGTTCCGCAACCCAGGAGTCGTAATCCTCCCGCGAGCCGACTACCGGGTTGAGCTTGTTATGGTCGGTGATGTCGTAACCGTGCAGGCTTTCCGCGCCTGCCTGGAAATAGGGCGATGCATAAGCATCCGTCACGCCCAGCGCATGCAGGTACGGGACGATCTCGCGCGCCTGAGCGAAGGTGAACCAGCGATTGAACTGCAATCGGTAGGTCGAACCGGGAATGCGCGGATGTTTTTCCTTTGGCATGTCGTTTGTCATTCCGAGCGGAGTCGAGGAATCTCTTACTATTCGCCTTCAGCGAGGGATGCGCCAAAAAAACTGCGAGAGATCCTTCGACTCCGCTTCGCTCCGCTCAGGATGACACGCTTCAAAATCGAAGCATGTCACATTTTTTCCGGTACTTTGATTCCAAGAAGATCGAGACCGCGTTGCAAGACTCGCCCGGCGAGATCGCACAATGCCAGACGCGAACTGCGCGCGGGTTCTTCCGATTTCAAGACCGGACAGGCCTCATAAAATGCGTGGAAGCTGTTCGCCAACTCGAATAGATAATTTGCCAGAATGTTCGGGCGAAAATCGTTCAGCACTTGCGGGACGACTTCCGCGAACTGACAGAGACGTTTTGCAAGATTAATTTCAGCGGGAGACTTGAGAATCAAATTGCCGATGTTTGGCGCCGATTCGCCTGCTTTCCGAAAAATGGAGCGGATCCGCACGTAAGCATTCTGCAGATACGGCGCCGTGTTTCCTTGGAGAGAGAGCATCTTCTCCCAGGAAAACACATAATCGGTCATCCGATACTGTGAGAGATCGAAGTACTTGATCGCGCCGATCCCGATCTTCTGCGCGATGTCGATCTTATCCGTCTCGCTCAAATCGGGATTCTTCTCCTCGATAATCTTCCGAGCACGCTTGCATGCCTCCTCGAGAAGATCGCGCAACGGGACGTTCTCCCCAGAGCGCGTTTTCATCAGTTTGCGGTCCGCACCCAGGATGCTGCCAAACGTGATATGGCGAAGATCGGCTGAATACCCTTCGCGCCGAGCGATCGCGAAAATTTGTTTAAAATGCAAAATCTGCGGTGCACCGACGACGTACCAAATCCCATCGGCTTTCAAATCATTGATGCGATAATCAACTGTCGCGAGATCTGTCGTTGCGTAATTGAAACCGCCGTCGCGCTTGCGAACGATGCACGGTTTGTCGGCGAGCTCGGGAATATCGCGAAAGAAAACGACCACTGCACCTTCGCTGATTTCAGCAACGCCCGATTTGAGTAAGCGGTCGACCACGCCGGGCAGGCGATCGTTGTAAAAACTTTCGCCGCATTGGATGTCGTAATGGATATCGAGCAGTTTGTAAATGTGATCGAAATCCTGCATTGAGAACGCGACGCATTCGTTCCAGATTTCGACGTTTTCCCTGTCGCCCGCCTGCAGCTTCACCAATTCCCGGCGACAGGCTTCGCGAACTTGCGGATCCTTTGCCGATCTTTCATTGGTCTGCTTGTAAATGCGAACGATCTCGGCGAGTGGATCGCGCTGAAGAGCTTCTCGATCCAGCAGATTTTTCCAGCCGTAAATGACCATGCCAAACTGCGTCCCCCAATCGCCAACGTGATTGTCGCGGATGACTTGATGCCCAAGGAACTGCGCAATCCGCGCCAGCGCGTCGCCGAGCGCCGTGCTGCGGATGTGACCAACGTGCATCGGTTTCGCAACGTTTGGCGATCCGAAATCAATCACGATCCTTCTCGTCGATTTTGCTTTTGCGACACCGAGCCGTTCGTTCCGCAAAATCTCGCCCGCTTTTCTTGCGATGGCATTGGCACGCAATGTGAAGTTGATGAAGCCTGCGCCAGCGACGGTGGGCGGGTCACAAAGATCGCCAACATCAAATTGGGTAAGAATTTTCGCCGCTAGAATTTTCGGATGTTCACTGCGCTCTTTTCTGAGGACCAGAGCGGCATTGGTCTGATAATCGCCAAAACGCGGATCGGTTGCGGGCGTTAGTTCGCCCGCGTGCGGCAGGCCAGCGGCGATGAGCGCGTCAGAGAGTCTTTTGGCAAGAATGGTTTGGAAAGTTTCCATCGCTGACAGATTTTCCCCGAACTGTAGCGGCGCTCTATGAGCGTCGCATTAAATTCGTCCGACGGTCATAGACCGCCGCTACACGCTTACGAGCGGTCGCGAAAGACCGACAAGATCGTATCGGCCGATTTCGCTTCGGCCAGACTCTCCCGGACGCTGCGATCGTTCAAAAATTTGGCAATCGATGCAAGCGTCCGCAAGTGCGTCTGAAATTGATTTTTTGGCACAATGAAAAGAACGACGAACTTCACCGGCGCGTTGTCGAGCGCATCGAATTCAATCCCGCCAGACGACCGTCCAAATGCGGCCACGACTTCGTCAAGGCGGTCGGAGGAGCAATGAGGAATGGCGATCCCGAATCCGATGCCGGTGCTCATGGTTTCCTCGCGCTGTTTAAGCGCGGCCAAAATGCTGTCGCGATCCTCGGGTTTGATTTTGCCCAGGCTAACCAGGAGATCGATCAGCTCGACGATGGCCGGCCAACGATCGGTCGCCCCCATCTCGGGGATGATTTGCTCGGCAGAAAGTAAGCTGGCCAGCGACATGCAGATTTCCCCTCGTATGGGAGCGCAAGCTTAGCGGGGGCACTCGGCTTGACAAGTGTGTTTTGGAAAGCTCGGCAGCATCTTTCAAGTTCAAACCGGATTATCGAGGCCGAATCAAATTGTCATCAGAAATTCAAAATGAGCGTCCGCGAAATCGAGTTCCAGTTCGTAATGGCGGGCGCACGCCGCAATCAAGACGTCGTTTGCCGGGGCAGTTTTGCCGACTCCTCTGCAGCGGCTGGCCAGAGCGCAGGCTTCATCCCATACGTCGTCCGTGATTTTCAGATCAGGCAGCCAAGTCTCGTGTGCGCGCAGCATTTTGCGATCGGCCTTACTTCCCACCCCGTTCCAGAGTTCTAAACGAATCAAAGGGCACCAAGCAGCTTCGCCGCTTTGCACAAGGTTTACCACGCGATCGCGGACGCCCACATCACCCCGATGTCGAAAGTAATGTATCCAGGAAGACGAATCGATGAGGACCATTGCCGCTTATATTACTGGGCCTGGCGCATTTTCATGAGGTCTTCAATCGTCATAAAGGTAGTCGAGCTTCCTGCGTATTTTACGAGGGCCGCCATGCGCTTGCGCTGGTTATATTCCCTCACAGCCGTCACGATGGCATCGCGTTTTGTTTTTGCTTTCGTAAAACGCATCACATCCATGAGTTCTTTCTCAGGAAGTTCCAAACTTGTTTTCATGATTCCAATATCGACCCGATAGGATTCTGATCAAGACTGAAAAGAATCTGCGGGGCTAGCGCTCGCGAATCTTATGGTTTAGCCGCCGCGCAAGTAACCAGCGCACGCCAAACATGTCGATGGTGGCACGCAGGGCGCGATTGCCCAGGCCATACTTGCTTTGACCGAAGCGGCGTGGACGATGATTCACGGGGATTTCGACCAACCGATAACCTGCGCCTTTGCTGAGCGCTGGGATAAAGCGGTGCATGCCTTTAAACGGAACCAGCGCGCTTACGCATTCGCGCCGCATTGCCTTCAGCGTGCAACCCGTGTCGCGCACGCCGTCTTTCGTGAAACGGCTGCGAATGGCGTTGGCCACCCGGCTCGTCAGCCGCTTCAGCACAGTGTCCCTGCGTTTCAGCCGATAACCACAAACGAGATCGGCGCCGCGCTCGATCTCAGCGAGAAGTCTAGGAATGTCGGCAGGATCATTCTGCAAATCGCCATCGATGAGAACCGCGATCGCGCCGCGCGCAGCCTGGAGGCCGGCATAAATGGCGGCGCTTTGTCCGGTATTTTTTTCGAAACGAATCACGCGAATATTCGGCGCAGTTTCGATTTGATCGACGGTGCGATCGACTGATCCGTCATCAACAAAGACAATTTCGTGATCGAGTCCGCTCAGCGCTGCGCGCAGCTCGGATTGCAAGATCGGCACGTTCTCCTCCTCGTTAAAAAGAGGCACGATCACGGAAACTGCCGGCGAGTTTGCTATCTCCGTCATAACGGAAGCGTGCGATAGCCTCGGCAAAGAAACACCTGCCACGTGCGTATTACCCTTCCGTAACGCTGCACTTCAATGGTCGCCACCGGTTCAGTTGATTCAAAGGCGGCCCGGATATTATGAGGCGCATGTCCTTTTTCCCCCTGGCGAATGAAGAGCGCGCTGCGCCCGACGAAAGGATTGATCCCGCTCTCCTCGGTGTAAACTTCGTCCTCCGGGCGCGCCGTGCCCGGATTTAATTCGACAAATTCATCGTAGCGCGGCCAAAAGGAAAACTCGTTCACGAGGTCCTGCGACTCGATGATGTAAACAGGTGGATGTCCCGGACCCTCCGGCCGTTTGTCGCGCAGATAAAACGAAATTTCCGACGCCCGATCGCGCGCGTCGGCGATGAGAAATAGTTTCTCTCCCAGCTTTGCTTCGAGATCGTAACGGAGTTTTTCGACCGCGCTGGTTGCGCTTTTCCATCCACGCATGCGATCGGTCGGGTCCTTTCGCGATAATTCGTAACCTGCGGTGCGCAGCAAGTCTGTGTTCAGCGCGAGCACGCTCATCATTAATCCGACCAGCAACGCGACGCTCGCGCAAAGTCGTAACAGCACGCTTGCTTCGAAGCGTTTCCACCAGAAATAAATTGCCAGCAAACCAAACCCAAAGAAGGCGAGTCCGTCCCAGTTTGGCGCGGCGCTTTTGTTAATCGACAACAGAAGATAAAAAACGAATACCGGCAATCCAAACCACATCAGAAACAACACCTTGAATTGCTGATTTACGCGTCGCCAACTTCCAATCACGCCCCACGCCAGCGCGAGGAATAGAAATGGCGAATAGGCTAGAAAATGGGCGCTGAGGAACTCAAGAATCTCGCCCGGATGGAATCCGAAGCCCTGCTCGACGCCCCCGCGCGAGCGCAGATGCGCCAGCGTAATCCAGGCATGCTGCGCGTTCCAGATAATCGGCGGAACGGTGCAGAGAGCGAAAATGACGAACAACGAATACAAGCCGGGCCGCGCAAACTCTTGTCTAAGTCTGGGCGCTAGGGCGAGCACGAGAAAAATCGAAACAAGCTCGAACGCATTCGTGTATTTGGAGAGAAATCCAAAGCCGATCAGCAATCCGGTGAGCGGCCAATACCAGGAGAAACGAGGACTTTTTTCCAGCGCCAGCCAGAATGTGAACATCGCTGCCAACCAGAAAAAAACTGACAACGCATCGATCGTCATCAGGAACGCGCCGATGTTGAAGATTGGTGTCGCATTCAATGCGATGACCGCCCAAAAACCGGCGGTCGCGCTGAATAATCGCCGCGCAAAATAAAACAGGAGCAGGCTCGTGGCGGCGGCGAGCACCGGACTGAAAAAGCGCACCCCGAACTCATTTGCGCCAAAAATGGCGGTGCTGGCGCGCATGGCAAAAGCGACACCTGGCCCCTTGCTGAAATATGCCGGGGCAATGCGCTCCGACCACATCCAGTAATGCGCTTCGTCGAATTCGAGATCGGTCGTCGCCAGCATCGACAGTCGAATCGCGGTCAGCGCGAGAACGAAAAACCAGACCGCGCGCGTGGTCGTCATAAAGATTGGTGCAGAGCCTGCGACGGTTGCGCCCTACCATTCAAATCATCAATCAGGCTCGGATGCGCTGCGTAAAAGTTCGGCGCCCATTTCCGCGCCAGCGTTCTCCAAATCCACTCGAACAATCCCAGCATGAGCAAAGCTTCCCCAGTGGCCAGAAACAGCGTCGCGAGGATATCGCTCGGCCAATGCGCACCGAGATAAATTCGCGAGTAATCGACGGCTGCGACGACGATCCAGTAGAGCCAGCCGCGCCGACGATAAAACAGCGTGCAATACACAGCAATTATCGTGTTATTCGTCATGTGGCCCGATGGAAATGATGGCCCCGATCGGTTCCGATCGGATTGAGCGGAAAAACGGACAATAGGTTTTTTGAACAAGGTCATGAACTTCGGCTGCGTCCTTTGCATTTCGACCATGCGCACACTTTCTACTTGCTTGGGCCGACGCCGATCGACGGCCGACTTCAATATACCTGTGAACAGCTCCGCAATCAGCAAAGACAAGACCAGGCAGACAACGATCGCTCGGCCCTTAAATCCGCCAAAAAAGAGCGCGCTCAGCCCGATCGCAATGAGCAACGGCTTCCAAATGTCGCTGTTGCTGAGCGCGGCCATGAACAAGTCGAGCGTCGGGCTCGTCCATCGTTCGTTGATAAGATGAAAGAAGGCCTGGTCCAAGTTGAACAGTTGTAAGTTTTAAGTTTTAAGTATCGCGCGCGCCGTGATCGGCTTAAAACTTAACACTTAACCCTTAAAGCTTCTTTTCCATGCGAAAGATCGTCGCGCTCTTCTTAATCTTGCCTTTTTCGATCTTCGGCCAGCCCGCGCCCTCCGCGAAGGAGATTCTCGACTCGGTTCGCATGATCGAGTCGCAACAGCAAATCGATCTGCAGGGCCAGCTTCGCGAAAATAATGTCATTGTCCCTTTCCGCCTGACGCAAAACGGTTCGCTGATTCGCTATTCATTCAGTAACCCTGACGAGGTTTTGCAATTGCGCCTCGGGGAAAAGAGTTCCCGCCTCGATCTCGTGACCGACGCCGGAACGGAGAAATTTGCGGCTTCGAAACTCGACCAAAAAATCCACGGCACCAGCCTTACTTACGAGGACCTCGCGTTCAAATTTCTTTACTGGCCGACGGCCCGGGTGCTGGGCGAAGAAAATGTTCGCACTCGCAATTGCTGGAAATTGCAACTGCGCGCGCCTTCGCGCGAGTCGCAGTATTCCAATATTTTCCTTTGGGTCGATAAGGCGAGCGGCGCACTCATGCGGATGGAGGGCTACGACCGGAACGTTCAACTTGCGAAACGCTTCGAAGTGGTTTCTGCGCAAAAGATCGATGGCCGCTGGTTCTTAAAACAAATGCGCATCGAAGAACTGCAGCCCGGCACGAATCACGTGCAATCGCGCACTTACCTCGAGATTAAGAAATAACGGAGCACAGCCATTCTGGCTGTGGGGCTGGCGGACATCTTGGCTACACGTTAAAACAACAGCCTGGCGAGGTGCCTGTTTAGCGCCAGAGGCGCTATTTCACTTTTAGCCTGGGGGCATCGCCCAGGAATTTGGTTGCCACGTAAGCAAGTGCTGAAAGCGCGATTCAATCCAGTTTTGTACTTGGCGCGCCAGTAAATCGCGCTTTCAGCGCTGATGTTCGGGCTTCCATGAATCCTTGGGCGTTGGCCCAGGCTCGATATTGTATGCGCGCCCTTGGCGCTAAACACAGACCGGGCGAGACACCCGGTTGCCGCACTGGCTGGAAGCTATGCTACTTCCCCTCGCGCAGCCTTTACGATCTCGGCGAAGCTGCGCGGATCGAGGCTGGCGCCGCCGACCAGTGCGCCATCAATGTCCGGCTGGCTCATTAGCTCGCGCGCGTTCTCTGGTTTCACGCTGCCGCCGTACTGAATGCGGACGCGCTCGGCCGTCGCGTCGTTGGCCATTTCGCGCAACGTGTGACGAATAAACATGTGCGCTTCCTGCGCTTGCTCGGGCGTGGCGTTGCGGCCGGTGCCGATTGCCCATACCGGTTCGTAGGCGATCACCGTTTCCTGAAGTTCTTTCTCGCTCAGATCCTTGAGGCTGCCGCGCAGTTGGATCGACAATATTTTTTCGACATTGCCCCTGTCGCGCTGCTCGAGCGTCTCCCCGATGCAAACGATCGGGCGCAGGGTCGCTTCGTGCGCGGCGCGCACTTTGCGGTTCACTATCTCATCGGTCTCACCAAAAAGGATGCGACGCTCGCTGTGCCCAAGCACGACGTAATGCACAAATAAATCGCGCAACAGCGCAGCGCTAATCTCGCCCGTAAAAGCGCCACTCCGCTCCCAATACATGTTTTGTGCGCCAACCTTGATGTTTTGCGCTTTGCCGAGGGCTTCCGTCACTTTCGCAATGGCGGTAAATGGCGGCACGATTACCACCTCGACATCAGTGATGTCACCCAGATCGAGCAGCAGCGACTCGATAAATCGCGCAGACTCCGCCTGCGTCATGTTCATCTTCCAATTGGCGGCGACGATTTTCTTTCTCATGTCAGTCAACGAGCGACGCAGCGAGGATTTTTCGTTTTCATTTTAACCAATGGAGGGTCGCGGTCGCGGATGGGACCAATGCGACAGATGCGACGCATGCGGTTCGGGGAGCAGCGGCAACTGAATCATCTCATTACTCCATCGCTCCATTACTCTTTTTCGGACAGCGCTTCGACGCCGGGCAATTCCTTGCCTTCGAGTAATTCCAGCGAAGCGCCGCCGCCGGTGGAGATGAATGTCATTTTGTCGGCCAGTCCGGCTTGTTTGACCGCTGTCACCGAATCGCCGCCGCCGATGATCGTCGTCCCTCCCGATTGCGCCAGCGCTTCAGCGATCGCGATGGTTCCCTCCGCGAAATCGGGAATCTCAAAAATCCCAACCGGCCCGTTCCACAAAATCGTTTCTCCTTTCGCAATTTCCTCCTGGTAAAGAGCAATCGTAGCAGCGCCGATATCTACCGCCTGCCAACCGTCGCTGATCCCATGCTGCGGCGAAAGCCGGCTGGTGTTTCGAATGGGCGTGCCCGCGCGAATTTCCTCTGCTTCCACCGCGTCAACCGGGAGCAAAAATTTCACGCCGCGTTTCTCCGCCAGGTCGAGAATTTCACGCGCAAGATCGATCTTATCGAATTCCACCCGGCTCGCGCCGACCGGAACTCCCTGCGCCTTGAGAAAGGTGTTCGCCATCGCGCCGCCGATCAGGATGGTGTCGGCCTTTTCCATCAGCGCTTTCAAAACGCCGATCTTGTCGGAAACCTTAGCTCCACCCAGAATCACTACGAACGGCCTGGCTGGTTTATCGAGGCCGTCGCGCAAATGCTTTAGCTCCTTCTCCATCAGAAGGCCCATTGCCGATTTCGCCACAAATTTTGTGATCCCCACTGTCGATGCGTGCGCGCGATGGGCCGCACCGAATGCATCGTTGACGTAGAGATCGCCAAATTTCGCCAACGCTTCAGCGAATGTCGGATCGTTCGCTTCTTCCTCCGGATCAAAGCGAAGGTTCTGGAGCAACGCGACATCGCCGTTCTCCATATGCTCAATGATTTTTTCCGGCACTTCCCCAATTGTGTCGTGACTGAAAATGACAGGCTGATGGATGAGCGAATGCAAATAATCGCCGATCGGACGAAGGGAATACTTTGGCACGCGCTTTCCATTGGGCCGGCCGAAATGCGACATCAAAATTGTTTTCGCGCCGTGTTTACGCAGGTAGTTGATTGTCGGCAGACTCTCTCGAATCCGCGTGTCATCAGTAATGCGGACCTTTCCACCGCGCATTTCGATTGGCACGTTGAAATCCACCCGTACCAGCACGCGTTTGCCGCGTACATCCAGATCGCGAACGGATAGCTTTGCCATTGCCTAGTCGTGCTCCTGCTCGCTTGCCTCGCCGCAGCCTGGAGAAGACGGCTGCTCGTGATCATGCTCCTGCTCATCCAAGTAAGTTTTCATACTTCGATCATGATCAGGAGCATGGGCAAGAGGGAGTGCACGTTTGCCGCGGACATCGAGATCGCGAACGGAGAGCTTCATTTCGAAGAGAGGAATGGAGCATCAGAGTAGTGGAGTAATATCACGAACTCCTCGCTCGGCTGCCAGATCGCCATCTTTATTTTACATCGACATGGCGGATGTGAGTCAAGCGATGCCCCACCCTATCCACCGCCGCTTGCGATTGTTCGAGCGTGATATAGCCGATAAGCGGTTCGTACTCGCCGTTCGCCGGGTGGCTGTCCATAAACAGAACCTCGCTCGATATTTGCCGAAAACCCGGAATCTGTAAGAGCACTGGGCCGCAGACTGTGCCCATTACTGTCTGCTCGTTAGCAAGATGAATTTCAATCTCGTCGCATTTGCGAAACTCTCCCAACCGGTTGCGCCATGCCGAGGGCAAGATCATCATGTAAGATCCAGTGTCCACCAACGCGTCCGTTTCGATTCGCTTGGATGGATCGAGCGAATTCTCAATGGTTACCCGCGTAGCGATTCTTCCCATAGTCGCAAATTTACTCCATTACTCCATTGTCTCATCATCTGCCGATCATCTCCATCAATTCCACGCAACGGTTGCTATAACCCCATTCGTTGTCATACCAGCCGACGATTTTCACGAAGCGGTTGCCAAGCATAAGGGTTAGTTTGCTGTCGAAAATGCAGGAGTGCGGATTTCCGATAATGTCCTCGGAAACGAGCGGCTCATCGCTGTATTCGAGTACGTCCTTGTAGCCTTTGTCCGAGGCAGCATTCTCAAAAGCGGCATTAACGGTCTCAACCGTGGCATCCTTTTCCAGCACGGCAGTGAAATCAGTGACTGAACCATCGGGAGTTGGCACACGGAAGGCGCCGCCGCTCAGTTTCCCTTTCAATTCTGGAATGACTTCGCCGATTGCTTTGGCCGCGCCGGTGGTGGATGGGATGATGTTGACCGCCGCTGCCCGTGCCCGCCTCAAATCTTTATGCGGGAAATCGAGAATGCGCTGGTCATTGGTGTAGCTGTGGATGGTGCTCATGAACCCATGCGCGATCCCGAATTTGTCGTTCAAGACCTTCGCCATGGGCGCAAGGCAATTCGTTGTACAACTCGCATTTGAAACAATTTTATCCTTCTCAGGGTTAAAGAGGTTGTCGTTTACGCCCATGCAGATCGTCACGTCCGGATCTTTCGCCGGCGCACTGATCAGAACTCGTTTCGCGCCCGCCTTGGTCAAGTGGAGCTCGGCTTTATCGCGGCTGGTGAAAAAGCCGGTCGATTCGAGCACCACATCCACATCCAGGTCTTTCCACGGCAGATTCGCCGGGTCGCGCTCCTTCAGGATCTTAATTTTGTGGCCGCGTACGATGATATTTTCGTCATCATAACCGATCTCGCCGTCGAATTTGCCGTGCACCGAATCCCATTTGAGCAGATGGGCCAGGGTGTGAGTGTCAGTAAGATCGTTTATCGCGCGAATGCGCTCGACTTGTTTTTGCGTCATCGCGCGAAGCACGTTGCGCCCGATGCGACCGAATCCGTTGATAGCGTAATTTGCCATAGAAAAATTGAATAGTTGAAGAGTTGAATCGTTAAACCGTTAAACGTCGAACATCAAACATCAAACTCGGATTTGCAGTGATGAAAAGCTCTCTCATTCTGGTTTGCCTCGCCGTATCGGCCTTGTTTGGGCAGTTCGCCTCGACCTCGCCACTCAATTTAGGAGGCATGAAAAGGATCCTCGTGCTGGGCGACAGCCTCTCAGGCGGATTTGGCCTCAAACCGAGCGAAGCCTATCCAGCTTTATTGGCAAACAAGCTGCGCGTTGCCGGGCTGAACTTTCAAGTGACTAATGCCAGCCAAATTGGCGGCACCACCGACGGCGGCTTGGAACGGCTCCCGGCTCATTTGAAGCGCAAGATCGACATCTTCATTCTGGAACTTGGAATCAACGATGCCTTTCGCGGTGTGCCGGTCGATCAAATCCAAAGTAATCTTCAGCAGATCATCGATAAAGTGAAAGCCCGAAACCCCGATGTGCGGGTGGTGATCGCAGGAATGCAGCAGCCTAATTACGCAACCGATGACTATGTAGCTGCGTTCGGCAAAATGTTCGCTGAACTCGCGAGCAAGAACGGCACCCTGCTCGTGCCGTACCTCCTGGATGGCGTAGCCGGCGATCCATCATTGAACTCGCCCGACGGCATTCATCCAAACGCCGCTGGGCAAAAAGTTTTGGCCGACAACGTCTGGCGCGTTCTCGAACCGGTTGCGCGCGAGACAGCCGCGGAGTCGGCCTCGCACGTTAGATAAAGAAACAATGGACCCGGCACGACCAAACGATCCGGAGCCGAGCGATCCGTTTTAATCCGGAACGGGCCGATCACGCGATCCTCGAAACCATCGAGATCGCGACCGAAGGCGAAGATTGCGATGAATGTGTGCGCAAGCTGCGTCCCACCCTGATGAAAATCAACGGCGTGCGGGATGTGATGGTCGATCTCGCGCATGAGCGCGTCATCGTCACATTTGATGCGCGCAAGACGCATGCCCCCGATCTTCACGACGCGATTCTGAAAAGCGGTTACAAGCCGGGGACAACAGCTGAATGAAGAATATGGGAGCGGCCTTAGTGCCGCGACAGTCGGGACACTAAGGTCCCTCCCACCTTCATCGAACTGCTGGCTGCTGCTGGGTCAAGCAATGAAATGTGCCCAGTCCCCAGATCAATTCACGCGAATCGATCCCGATAATGCGGCGATCTGGAAAAAGTTTGTGCAGGATCGATAATGCAGGCTCGTCGGCCGGGTCGGCAAAGGTTGGCACAAGGATGCAGAAATTTGCGATGTAAAAGTTGGCGTAACTTGCGGGCAAACGCAGTCGTTCGCGCACAATCTTCTTGGGCATCGTCATGGTGACGATGTCGAGTTTGCCGCCGCGAATCCTCATCTCGCGCAAACGCGCGAGATTCTCCTGGAGCGGATTGTAGTTTTCGTCGCCGCGATCTTCTTCGACGACCGTGACGACGGTACGCTCTGCAACAAAGCGCGCGAGATCGTCAACGTGGCCATCAGTATCATCACCGGCGATGCCGCCGCCGAGCCAGAGAATCTCGCGAACGCCGAAATAATCCCGCAGGCGCTGTTCGATTTCGGCGCGACTCAGGCGCGGATTGCGATTTGGATTTAAGAGACATGACTCGGTGGTAAGAAGAGCGCCCGCGCCGTTTACATCGATAGAGCCGCCTTCCAGGATCATGCCCGGATAAAAAGTCGGTAGTTTGAGGAGGTCAGCGATACGTGTCGGGACAGCTTCATCGAGATCGAATGGCGGATATTTGTTGCCCCAGGCATTGTAATCCCAATCTACAATCGCGAGCTTTGGATCGACATCGCGCGTTAAAAAAATCGGCCCGTGATCCCGGCACCACGGCTCGTTTGTCGGGATCAGATGAAACGAGATTCGTTCCATTGGTAACCCACGCAGGACCTGACGCACCTCGGCTTCGTGGGCGCTGTTACAAACGTTGATGCAAACTTGCTCTGATTTGATGAGCGCTTCCACCATTGCCCGCAAAGCCGGCATGACGCGGTCGAATGAATCGGGGAAACTGATTCCTTCGCGCCTCGGCCATGAAAGCCAGGTTGCGGCGTGCGGCTCCCATTCCGCCGGCATGCGATAGCCCAGCGCCGCCGGAGTTCTTTTCTGCGCCATGAACGCGGAACATTCACCACTCAGCGCCCAATACTCAAAGTCAATAATTCGTCGGCCCGCAGCCCAGTCGCGCAAAAGGCCAACATCGACATCAGCCGCAGGACAGGCCCCCGCTGAATCAACCTAGAAAGTGAGCTGCTATCTATCGACTATCGAACAGTAGTGCCCGTACTTCTGGCTCGGTTAATAATAGCGACAACGCCCAGGATTATGCAAATCACACCCATTACGGTAAGTATACCGTCTCTACACGCGATGCACCATCCTCTGCCGTCACTGAATATGATCCACACACCGACAATTATGTACCAAACTGCCATCACCAAGTTAAACATTTTCAATTTCTCCTGTTGAGGTTGTTGTTGAGTCCCATCAAGCCCGGACGCTTTCATGGCAAACAGACGCGCCGATGTCGATCCCAAATTTTAGCTGTCGGCCGCCCACGAAAAAATGACGAAGCACGAATGACGAACATCGCACCAAGCCCAATGTTAAGCGACGACGCGGCGAATGCCGGCTTCGTCATTGGGATTTTGTCATTCCTTCGTCATTAGACATTCGTCATTTATCGTTACTTTCGATTCAACGTGCAGGCCGAGCTCGCGCAAAAGGGCGACATCGACATCAGCGGCGGGATTTTTTGCGGTGAGAAGTTTGTCACCGTAAAAAATAGAGTTCGCGCCGGCAAAAAAACAGAGCGCCTGGCCTTCGCGTGAGATCCGGGTGCGGCCGGCCGCCAAACGAACGCGCGCTTTGGGAAGCGCGATCCGCGTGACCGCAATCAGCCGGACGAGCTCAAAAATATCGACTGGCGGCTGATCGGCTAGCGGTGTTCCCGGCATGGCCATCAAACAATTGATGGGCACACTTTCCGGAGGTGGATCGAAATTGCTCAATACTTCCAGCATTCGCAGGCGATCGGCCTCCGATTCGCCCATCCCAATGATCCCACCGCAACAAACCGACATCCCGCTCTCCTGCACAGCGGCAATCGTGTTGAGCCGATTCTGGAATGTGTGGGTAGTCACAATCTCTGGATAAAAGTCTGGCGACGTGTCGATGTTGTGGTTGTAGGCGGTGACGCCAGCTTTTTTTAGTTTGCGCGCTTCCACCGGACCGATTTCACCGAGCGTAACGCAGACTTCCATCCCGAGCTGGCTTACTTCCCGCACGATCTCGAGCACGCGCTCAAATTTTTCGGAGCCATCGCGCACGCCGCGCCAGGCCGCGCCCATGCAAAACCGGGTCGCACCTTGGGAACGTGCTCGCCTGGCTGCGGTGAGGACATTTTCGAGTGACAACAACTCTTCGCGCTCGACTGCGGTGGAATAATGAGCGGACTGCGCACAATAGGCGCAATCTTCGCTGCACCCGCCGGTCTTAATGCTAAGCAAACTGCAGCGCTGCACTTCTTCGCCACGCCAATGGCTGAGATGCACAGCTCGACTCTCCGAAATCAAATCGAAGAGAGGCTGATGGTAGTGGGCCGAGAGCTGATCAAATGTCATCGCGTGGCCGCGATGTTAAATCGAAAATCGAAAATCGAAAATCGAAACTTAATTGACCCACTTGCCGTCCGCGGAAGTGAGAATGGGCAGTTCTTCCATCATGAACTGGGTCTTCCCTATGGCGCCGATCATGTGCGTGCCGGTGGCCGCACGCCATTTTTTCGACATGCTCTCGCCGGTATGGCAGCCCCAGCTCTTGACATAGGCGCCGCGCGCGAAATCGCGCCGATTGATCTGGATCAACTCGTCCTCGTGCAACCACGATTTACAGGCGCTGTCGATGTTATTGCTATAATCGAACATGAAACAGGCCCGGTTCGAGTGTCCGAAATATTCAAGGTCGGCGATCTTTACCTCGTCTCGCGGCTGGCCATGATTCAAATAATTGATCACCTCCGGGCCCGCGTGAAACCAAACGAGGTTAAGATTGAATTTTTCGCGGACCGAATCGATCAGGCCAACCAGGTCCTGGTTTTCCTGTTTCGCGCGGTCAACATATCCCTGCTTGTAAATCAGCCAGGTGATCTTCGCGTCCGGTCCGAGTTCGGTGCGTAACTGCTCGGTGCGCAACCGGGCGGCGCGAACAAAGTTCGCCCACCAATGATCGTGCGGATAAGCCTTGTATTTTTCCCATTGATACATCGAGGGTCCACCAATGAGCATGATGTATTCGCCTGAAGCCGGCGACGCCGCCTGCGATCCCAGAACAAAGATGGACAACGAGCAAATGAGCAAAAAGCGTTTCATCGATAAACGAGAAGACCCATTATTTATGCGGGGCGCGAAAATGCGCAAGTGGGGCGAGCGCTCCCCTATGTCTTGACTTCGTCGCGCACCAGATCTTGCCACGTCTGCCGTTTCCGAATCAGCGCGAACCTGTCGCCCCGCACCAGCGCCTCTGCTGGTAACGGACGCGAATTGTAATTTGAAGCCATCACAAATCCATAGGCGCCTGCGCTCATGATCGCGAGCAGATCCCCTGCGCGTACTTCAGGCATCTCGCGATCAAGCGCAAAAAAATCGCCCGATTCACATACCGGGCCGACTATGTCCACGTTCTCTGTCTTACCCTCACCTGGCGCTTCGCGTCCTCCTCTCCCTGAGGGAGAGGATTGAGGTGAGGGCCAAATTCTTTGCTCCACCGGCACAATTTCATGATAGCTATGATAAAGCGCGGGCCGAATCAGATCGTTCATGCCGGCATCGACAATGGCGAATTTCTTCTCACCGCTGTGTTTGATGTAGCGAACGCGCGTTAGCAAAACGCCGGCATTGCCGACCAGCAATCGCCCGGGTTCGAGCAGAATTCGCAATTTCAATTCGCGCAACGGCGGCAAAATTGCATCGACATATTCATGGATCGAGAGAGCAATCTTCCTCTCCCTGTCCCTCTTACTCTTGCTCCTAATCGTAGTGTCATCCCACCATTCCCTGGCGCCGCTTTCAAATGAGGACTCGTAAATGATTCCGAGCCCACCGCCGATGCTGAAGAACCTGATCGGGTATCGTGATTTCAAATCGCGCACGATCGGTGCGACTTTCGTAATCGCGTCCGCGAATGGCGCAGCCTCGGTGATTTGCGAGCCGATGTGCATCTGCACGCCGACGATGTCGATGTTGCGCATTTCCGCGGCGCGCTCGTAAGCCGCGGGAATACGATCCAGCGCGATGCCGAATTTATTCTCGCGTGAGCCGGTCGAGATGTATTCGTGCGTGCGCGGGTCGATATCGGGATTCACGCGCATGGCAACCGGCGCGCGCGAATGTTTCGTGCCCGCAATGCGATCGATGTATTCCAGCTCCGCTTCACTCTCGACGTTGAAACTGTAAACGCGCTGATCGAGCGCGTATTCGATTTCCTGACGCGATTTGCCTACGCCGGCGAACGTGCACCTGGCGGGATCGCCGCCAGCGGCGAGCACACGGTAAAGTTCGCCGCCGGATACGATGTCGAAGCCGGCTCCCGCGTGACTGAGCAACTTGAGGATCGCCCGATTTGAGTTGGCTTTGACAGCGTAACAAATCAGATGATCCAGCGGGACGAGCGCAGCATCGAGCCGCGTGTAATGATCGAGAATTGTCCCGGCGCTGTAGACGTAAAGTGGCGTGCCAAATTTATCGGCCACGCGCGCAAGATCAACATCTTCACAATGAAGCTGACCGTAGCGATAGCGAAAAAAATGCACGCAGGACTCTAGCCGCTTCGCGCCGCGAAGCGCAAACCTCAGGATAGCGCACGCGTCCCGCGTGCTGGTTTCGGCGTCCTCGCCGAAACAATCTTTCTCGAGGGTAACACAGATCAGGACCGGGTGATTTTGCGTAGAACTCGGCGAGAAGGAAAGGTCGCGACGGTGGGAGACCGTCGCCAGCACGCGGGACGCGTGCGCTACCCAAGCATCCTCAGGCCGAGATTGATAATCGCGATCAGCGCGACTCCCACGCAGAAACTTGTCAGAACAAGTTTTTTCCCGTGCTTGAGCATTTCTCCAAGGACAGCGTGCGCAGCCAGATAGAAAAATCCGCCGCCCACGTGCGCCATGATTAAGCCGAGCCAAAATGTGGAAACCTTCGCCAGGAAGAAAAAGCCGATCACGCCACCGAGGAGCGTGGTTGCTTCCACTGCCGCAACCCAGCCGAGCGCGCCGCGGCGTTTCAATCCAGCGCCAATCAAAAGACTGCCCAGCGCAAGGCCCTCCGGAACCTTGTGAATGCAGAGCGCGCAGAACAACGACCATTTTGTCGCGTCCATCGCAGGAGTTTCCCCTTGAATTCCCAGCGCCAAACCATCGGTCGTGCTGTGGATCGCCAGCGCGATCATTAGCGCCGTCGCGATTTCGCCAAAGTGTCGTATCGCATCTGCATCGAAATGGCTGGCCGCGCATGCCGGACAAACGTGATGAACGTATTTGCTGATAAAAAAGAAAAGCACGTATCCGGTAGCCGCCGCGAGTAGCGCTCCCCACCAATTCGTGGTGTCCAGACTTTCCGGCGCGATCGCAAAGAGCGTTGCTCCCAGAAGCGTTCCAGCCGCGAGACTGATCAGCGCACAAAGCGGCCTGTGTTTCAAGCGCAGCGACGTGCTGACGGATCCACCGGCCAGGGCGAAAAGATAAGCCGCGACGACCTGCCAGAGTGGACTGATCATTTAGGAGACTGTTGAACTACTCAGTCACGCCCTGCGAGCGATTCGTGTTCTTCCCCGCAATGCTGCGTCTCGATAGTGACATGAACCAGTTCGTCGTGCCCGCGGAGCAACTCGCGATAGGAGTCCGAGCTTTTTGGCTGGTGGGCCACGACAGAGATCATCGCCGCAAATTTTCCGATGCCCACCTGCCAAACATGCAGGTCGGTCACGAGTGAATCGCCATCGCTCTCCACCGCGCGGCGAATTTGGTCAGGTAAATCCGAGGATGGCGGTGTGCGATCAAGCAGGATGCCGCTGGTATCGCGCAAAAGTGTGTAAGCCCACGAAAAAACAACGACGCTCCCGACAATTCCTACAACCGGGTCGAGCCACGCCCAGCCAAAGAATTTGCCGCCGGTCAATGCCGTAATCGCAAGCACCGAGGTAAACGCGTCGGCCAGAACATGGAGATAGGCGGCGCGCAGATTTAAATCCTGATGATGAGCGCCGCCGTCACCGGTTTCGTGATCGTGATCACGAAGCAGGACTGCGCAACCGAGATTCACCAGTAATCCAACGCAAGCAATGGCGATTGCTTCGTTAAAATGAATTGTTAGTGGAGTAAATAGCCGGTGCACGGATTCGCCGGCCATTAAGAGTGCCACGATGGCGAGCGCCACCGCGCTGGTGAACCCGCCAAGCACCCCAATTTTTCCGGTGCCGAAACTGAACCGCGCGTTCGCGGCATGCCTGCGTGCGAGATAGTAGGCCACGGCCGTGATCAAAAATGCAATCACGTGCGTGCTCATATGCCAGCCGTCGGCCAGCAACGCCATCGAGTGCGACATCAACCCGACGGCGATTTCGACCACCATCATTGCGGCGGTAATACCGATCACAATTCGGGTCCGCCGTTCCGCGTGGGAAAAATCGGGAACGAAATCGTGTGCCTTGCGAAACTGGGAATGATCAGCCTGATGCATCTGACTCATGATACCTCAATTACCGCAAGGTCAGCTCAAAAACCGACGGTGACGCGGCCGTGAAAACCGCGGCCGCTGCCCGAATTGCGGCCGCGCCACACCGATCCTGCTGCCGTCGCGGTAACGAAGCGAGCACAGCGCACACTTATTGCGAATCGATTGCCGCGCTAGCGCGCATCCGATGTCGCGCCAGACCGATAAAAGAAATGATGATCAGTAGCGCACCGAAAGTGCAGACGATCGCTGCGCCCGACGGCAGGTCCCACCAGAAGGAGAGAAACAAACCGGCGATTCCCCCGATGAGTGCAATGATCCAACCGATGAGCAAACGATTACCAATACGGTCGGCCAGATTGATTCCGCAAACCGCCGGCGCAATCAGATAGCTAAAGACAAGCAGCACACCGGCGATTCGCACGAAACTGGTCACGACCAAACCAAACGCCGCGTAGAAAAGAAAGTCCCACCAGCGCACACGTAATCCTTTGGCATACGCCGCGTCGCGATCGAACGAAACGAGCAGAAAATTTCTGCGCAGCGCGAAATGCAAAAGGCCGACCGCGACGAAAAGGGCGAAGCATTTCCAAACTTCCAGCGGAGTCACAAGCAGAATGTTGCCCACCAACATTTGCTTGATTTGTTCGTCTCCTTCTGCCGCGCGGCTAAGGAGTAACACCGCCGCCGCTGCCGCAACCACGTAGGCGATTCCAATAACCGCTTCTTGGGGAATCTGACTGGTCCGTTTTCCGGTTACGGAAAAAAGTGCCGCGCCCACAAAGGTGAGACCAAGCGCGATCGCGAATGTCCACCAACTTTGCAGGTCAAGATGAAACAACACGGCGACGCAAATGCCAAGCGACGCCATCTGCGCCATGGCGATGTCGATGAAGATGATCCCGCGCTGCACCACATGCAGGCCGAGATAAACCAGCAACCACGGCAAAAGCACGCAGGCCACGATTGGCCAAAACATTACCTCCCACATATCTATTTCAGGGCCGCGGCCAGCCGCGAGACGAGGGTGTCGATCAGCTTCACGTAATTGTCCGTTCCCGGCAGGCCGCCTGGGAATTGCGAAAAGTCTATGACTTTCGCGCCGGTTGCGCTCGCAACTTTCTCTGCGATTTTCCGATCGTGAAACGGCTCGACGATGATTGCTTTGATCTTCTTCGCCTTCATCTGTGCAATCACCTCGACAAGGTGCGATGGGGAAGGAGGGATACCCGGCTTCGGCTCGAGGAAAATGTCGATGTTTAAGCCGAAGCGGTGCGCGAAATATGGCCACGAATCGTGATAAGCGACGACATTCTGTCCTTTGAACGGCAGCAAAGCTGCGCCCCATTCCTGCAGCTTCGCGTTTATCGTGGCTTCAAACCTTTTGTAGTTCGCCTCATAAAACGCGGCGTTCGCAGGATCGACCGCGGAGAGCGCTTGCGCGATGTGCTGCGCGACCGCCTTGGCGATGATGGGATCGGACATGAAGTGCGGGTTACCGAGCGCGTGCACG
>WNGE01002137.1_pt1 | contig 24508 bp, 27 predicted proteins | sample 5400651 | NCBI WGS metagenome assembly WNGE01 (sample SAMN13153370, study PRJNA577476) | soil metagenome | isolation source: 60 cm soil or saprolite under grassland replicate 2 | place: USA:California | collected 2016-06-15
GCCAAGCCGAGGAGCGCACAGCACAAGGCGGTGCGCATGCTCCTCCTCCAGAGGTTTGTGAAACGAGTCGCCGACCGAGATCAGGCCAGGGCGATTGGAGGAGGCGTCAGGGGAACCGGGGAAAAGCCGGGGAAGGGGGATGGGGGATGGGGAAAGGCAACGACGGTCTCGACGGCCAGCATCAGCCCCGAAATTGGCGAGGGGGTCAGCACCGCCGCCGACGGCAGCAGGTCACCGCCGCCGGTCATCTGGTCGCAGAAGCACGGGGCGCCCGGCGGCACCGCCGGCACATGATGTCCGTGCTCCCCGTGCAACACCGCATGATGCCGGCATGCCAGCACCGCCTGTAGAGTAATCCCGCCAGGCCCGGCGCCGAGCCAACAGCCGGCGGCGAGGAGCAGGGCGAGCAGACTGCCGCGTCGCATGGGCTCCAGTCTAGACGCCACCTTGAGGGTGGCGCAACCCAACGGCGTGTGAGTAGTCTGTAGGTCCGACCATGCCCACCCTCCCCCCCACCGCCACCCCCGACGGGGGGACCATCGACTTCCGGGACGGGCGCTGGATCGTCCCCGACCAACCTACCATTCCCTTCATCGAGGGCGATGGCACCGGGCCCGACATCTGGCGCGCCGCGCAGCGCGTGTTCGATGCCGCCGTGAAAACGGCCGGGAACGGTCGGGGCGTCGTGTGGCGCGAGGTGCTCGCGGGCGAAAAGGCGTTCAAGCAGACCGGCAGCTGGCTCCCCGAGGAGACGCTCGAGGCGATCCGCCAGTATCGCGTCGCCATCAAAGGGCCGCTCACTACGCCGGTGGGCGGCGGGATCCGCTCGGTCAACGTGTCGCTGCGCCAGCTCCTCGACCTCTACGCCTGCATCCGGCCGGTCCGCTACTTCCCGGGCGTGCCCTCGCCGGTGCGCGAGCCGCACAAGCTCGACGTGGTCATCTTCCGCGAGAACGTCGAGGACGTCTACGCCGGGATCGAGTACGAGGCGGGGACCGACCAGGCGAATCGCGTGCGCGACTTTCTCGTCCGGGAAATGGGAGCGAAAATCCGCGAGCACAGCGCCATCGGCGTCAAGCCGATGTCCAAGTTCGGCTCGCAGCGGCTGGTAGTGAAGGCGATCCAGTACGCCCTCGACAGCGGGCGGCCCTCGGTCACCCTCGTGCACAAGGGCAATATCATGAAGTTCACCGAGGGCGCGTTCCGCGACTGGGGCTATCAGGTCGCACGCGAACGCTTCGGCGACCGGACGATCCACGAAGGACAGGAGGCGGGCGGCACGGCGGGAAAGATCATCGTCAAGGACCGCATCGCCGACGCCATGTTCCAGCAGGTGCTGCTGCGCCCCGACGAGTATTCCGTGATCGCCACGCCGAACCTCAACGGCGACTACCTCTCCGACGCCTGCGCGGCGCAGGTGGGCGGGCTGGGCATGGCCCCCGGCGCCAACATCGGCGACGGCGTCGCGGTGTTCGAGGCGACGCACGGGACGGCCCCCAAGTACGCGGGCCAGGACAAGGTGAATCCCGGCAGCGTGATCCTTTCGGGGGCGATGCTATTCGAGCTCCTAGGGTGGAAAGACGTGGCGACGGCGATCATCCGCGGCCTCGAAGGCGCCATCGCCGCCAAGCGGGTCACCTACGACTTGGCCCGCCAGATGCCCGGCGCGACCGAGGTCTCGACCTCCGCCTTCGGCGAGGCGATAATCCAGCATCTCCCATGAAGAGCGCCATCGTCACGTCCCCTGCGGGGGATCTCGAGACTCCTCTCCTGGCGGTGATCGTTCCAGCCGGCACCACGGTGCCCGCGTCGCTCGCCGCGCTCGACCGGGCCACGGGCGGGATCGTCGCGCGCGCGATCACCAGCGGTGACTTCAAGGGCAAGCGCGACGAGGCGCAACTGCTTTACCCGGTATCCGGCAAGATCCAGCGACTTCTGCTCGTGGGCGTCGGTAAGGGGGCGGACGTCACCCGCAGCGGACTGCGCCGGGCCGCCGCCGTGGCGGCGAAGCGCGCCCGCCAGCTGGGCGCCAAGGCCTTCACCCTCCTCGTCGCCGCGGAGGCGCGCAACGGCGTGAAGCCGAAGGACTGGGGACAGGTGGCGGTGGAGGGCGCCGCCCACGGTGCCTGGATCTTCACGGACATGAAGCAGGCCACCGAAGAGCCGCGGGTCGACGTCGAGGCCGTGGAGATGATCGCCGACGCGAAGGAGGCGAAGGAGACCGAAGCGGGCCGGCGCATCGGGGAGGCGACGGCGGCGGGCGCCCGGTACACGCGGCGCCTGCAGATGCTGCCCGGGAACGTCTGCACGCCGAGCTACCTCGCCGATCAGGCGGCCGCGCTGGCCAAGCGATACGGCTTCGGCATCACGGTACTCGATCTCGCCGGCATCAAGAAGGAAGGGATGGGCGCGCTGCTCGCGGTGGCGCAGGGGTCGGTGCAGGAACCCCGCTTCATCGCGATGGAGTACAAGGGAGGGGGTGACGCCGCCCCGGTGGTCCTCGTGGGCAAGGGCGTCACGTTCGATTCCGGCGGCATCTCGATCAAGCCGGCGCAGAGCATGGAGGACATGAAGTTCGACATGTCCGGCGCGGCTGCCGTCCTGGGCACGTTCGAGACGCTGGGGATGCTCAAACCCAAGCTCAACGTGATCGGCCTCATTCCTTCGACGGAGAACCTCCCCTCCGGCACCGCCATCAAACCCGGGGATGTGGTGAAGAGCCACTTCGGCAAGACCATCGAGATCGTGAATACCGATGCCGAAGGGCGGCTGATCCTGTGCGATGCGCTGTCGTGGGCGCGTCGGTACAAGCCCGCCGCCGTTCTCGATGCCGCGACGTTGACCGGCGCCGTGAGCATCGCTCTCGGCAAGGAAGCGATCGGGCTCATGGGGACCGACGAGGCGCTGATGACGGAGGTCCGCGACGCGGGCGAGCGGGCGGGCGAGCGCTGCTGGCCGCTGCCCCTGTGGGAGGAGTACCGCGAGCTGGTCAAGTCCGACATCGCCGACGTGCGGAATTCGGGCGGCCGCGGCGCCGGGACCATCGCGGGCGGGTGGTTCCTCCGCGAGTTCGTCGAAGGCTTCCCCTGGGCGCACCTCGACATCGCCGGCACCGCCTACACCGACAGCGAGGGTCCGCACCAGGTGAAGGGGCCGACGGCGATCGGCGTGCGGTTGTTCACCGAATTCCTGCTGCGGCGCGCCGGCGCTTGAGCCGGAGGTGGGCAGCGCTCTGCGCCGCGGCCGTCCTCGGGCTCGCGGCGGCTCCCCTCCCCGCAGCCGCCCAGGCCGACACGACCGCCCGCGATTCGGCCCGGACCCGCCTCCGCGACTCCACGCCCGCTCCTCCGGACACGATTCCGCATTACCTCGCGACGTTTGCCCTCCCGATCCCCGCCGGGCCGCTGCCGCGCGGGACCCGCTACACCTTCGACGCTGACTCGCTGCGCTTCTCCGACGTCTCGACGCTCGCCGACCTGCTGCTGCACGTGCCCGGCGTCTACGTCGCGCGCGGCGGCGCCTACGGGGCGCCGGAGGTCGTGTTGTACGGGGCCCGCGGCGCGCAGGGGATCGAAGTGTACTGGGACGGCGCGCCGTACCTGCCGTTGGGCCGCGACTCCGTCTATCTCGACGTGGCCCGGATCCCGCTGGCGCCACTCGAGCGCGTGGACGTCGTCGTGCTGCCGTCCGTGTTACGTGTGTACCTGACGACCGCCCGCCAGCGCTCGACCATCCCCTCGAGCAGTATCCGTATTCAGACCGGCGATCTGTCCGTCGCCGACTATCGCGGGACCTTCGCGCGGCGCTGGCGCTCGGGGTTGGGGCTGGCGGTCGTCGGCGACTGGAACGCGATCAACGACGATGCGGGCACTTCCACGACCGGGTTCAACAGTGTGGACCTGTGGCTCAAGGGGGAGTACATCCCCAGTGGTCGTCTGGGGATCTCCTACGAGATCCTCGGCTCCACCTGGGACCGCAGCGCACGCGCCGGCGTCGTGGAGCGCTGGCGCTTCAAGCGCCAGGACGGTCTGCTGCGAGTGTTTGCCGGGACGCGCGCCGACGGGTTGGGGCTGCGCGTCGAGGGCGCGCTGCTGCGCACCTCCCTCAGCCGCGACACGGCGGTCGCGGGCCGCTCCGGTGCGTTGGCCCAAGTGACAGCTCGTCAGACCTGGCGCCGGGCGAGCCTGGCGGTGACGACCCGGGTCACGGACTTCCAGCCGCGCTCGTCCGTCGAGGTCCAAGGTGGCTGGACCCCGGTGGGGCTGCTCACGTTGGCGGCCGACGGCCGCATCGCGCAGTACGCCGGCACCCGCACGGGCCGGCGGTTGCACGCCGGCGCCGGACTGACGCTGCCGCTGGGCTTCTCGCTCCACGGCGACGTGGCGTCGACGCGGGACCCCCCGGCGCCGGCTCTGACCTCGGGCGGCACGAAGTGGGCGCTCGACTTCTCCGGAGCGGTGCGGTGGGAGAGCCGACCGGCAACGGTGGAGATTGCCGGCGTGCGGCGCGACCCCTACCAGCCCGCCGGTTTCCCCTCGGGGTTGTCCGGCCGGGATTCCATCAACGGATTCGGTCCGGTGCCGCAGAGCAGCTATCTCCAGGTCTCCGCCAGCGTGCGACCGCTGCCGGGCCTGACCCTCTCCGGCTGGTACTTCGACCCGCTGCGCGGCGGCGGCGACTTCGAGCCGCCGCGCCACGCGCGGTTCTCGGCGACGTTCTTCTCCCGGTTCTGGCGCGTGTACAAGAGCGGCGTCTTCGCCCTGCGGGGGGAGTTCGCCGTGGAGTCGTGGAGCACCGGTCTGGGCGGCGTGCGGCGCGACACGCTCGGCAACGCGTTCCAGGTACCGCTCGCGGGGGCGACGTTCATCGAGAACGATCTACAGATACAAATCGTCGGGGTGACCGCCTTCTGGACGGTGCGCAACAGCAACTTCTTCCGCGGCAGCTACGTCCACGGCTTGAGCTACCCGCGGCGCTTTCAGTACTTCGGCGTCCGGTGGAATTTCACGAACTGAGCGTTGACCTAAGTGCTTCGCCCGATTAAGCTTAAAGTCTGTGCCACGAAGCATGACGGGATTCGGCGCGTCCGAAGGGACGGTGCTCGGCGGGCGGCTGCGGATCGAGATCCGCACCGTCAATCATCGTTACTTCAACGCGCAGGTGAAGCTCCCCTTCGACCTCGCCGCCGTCGAAGCCGAGCTGCGCGAGCGGCTGCGCCAGCTGCTCGACCGCGGCCACGTGGCGGTCACGGCGCGGTGGCTCGAGACGCCCGAGGCGGAAACGACGCTGTCGTTGGATCTCGTGCGCGCGCGACAAGTGGTCGCGGCGCTCAAGGAGCTCAAGAAGAAGTTGCGGCTCAAAGGCGAGCCGGACCTCGCGTTCGTGGCGCGGCAGCCTGAGGTGCTGGCGCTGGGCGGCAACGGGCAGGCGGCCGTGACGTGGACCGACGTGCAGCCGATCGTCGAGCAGGCGGTCGCCGAGGTGCTGGGGATGCGCGAGCGCGAGGGCCGCGCCCTGGCGGACGATCTGCGCGCGCGGCTCGCGGCACTCGCGGCGGGGGCGGAGGCGGTCGAGGGCCGCGCGCCCGCGCGCCTCACCGCCGAGCACGCGCGACTCCGCAAGGCAATTGCCGAGCTGGCCGGCAACGTGAAGGTCGACGAGCAGCGGCTCGCCGTCGAGATCGCCTTGCTCGCCGATCGGGTGGACATCAGCGAGGAGGTGGTGCGGCTGCGCACGCACCTTGCGGCGTGCCGCGAAGCGCTGGACGCAAGCGTGCCGGTCGGCAAGCAGCTGGGGTTTCTCGCACAGGAGCTGCTGCGCGAAGTGAACACGATCGGGTCGAAGGCGAACGACGCGGCGATCACGCAGACGGTGATCGCGATGAAGGGCGAGCTGGAGCGGTTCCGGGAGCAGCTGGAGAACCTGGAGTGACGCGGACGGTCGTCATCCTGTCGGCGCCCTCGGGCGGCGGCAAGACGACGATCGCGCAGCGGCTGCTCCGCGAGCGGCCCGGCGACCTGGGGTACTCGGTGTCCGCCACGACGCGGCCGCCGCGTCCCGGCGAGAAGGACGGTGAAGCGTATTACTTTCTCACCCGGGCGGAGTTCGAGCGCCGCCGCGCGGCGGGCGAGTTCCTGGAGTCGGCGGAATACGCGGGCCACCTGTACGGGACGTTGCGCAGCGAGGTGGAGCGGGTGCTGCGCAGCGACCGCCACGTGGTGATGGACATCGAGATCGAAGGCGCGCGCCAGGTGCGGGCGGCGTATCCCTGGCCCCGCTCGATCGGGGTGTTCATCCTGCCGCCCGCGGTGGACGTGCTGCTGGAGCGGCTGCGGGCGCGTCGCAGCGAAGCGCCGGCGGACCTGGCGCGGCGGCTGCGGCGGGCGGTGGCAGAGCTGGGCGCCGCCGCGGAGTTCGATTACCGGGTCGTCAACGATCGCCTCGACGATGCCGTGGGGGAGATCGCGGCGATCATCGACGGGCGGCGCCCCCGACAGCCGCCGACCCCGGCGGAGCTGAAGCTCATCGACGAGCTGCGGCGCAGATTACAGATCTAAAGGAGCAGCGATGCACATCTATACACCGGTGGAAGTGGCGGCCCAGACGGGCAACAAGTATCTCGGCGTGCTCGTGGCGTCGCGGTTCGCACGCTTTGTCAACGAGTTCCCGCGGGACCGCTCCGTGGACTTCGAGGAGAAGCTCACGACGCGGGCCTTCGACGAACTGGCCCGGGGCAATCTCAAGTTCCGGCTGGTCCGGCGGCGCCGGCAGGAAACCTGATGCCGCTCGCCGGCCGCCACGTCGTCCTCGGCGTGTCGGGCGGCATCGCCTCGTACAAGAGCTGCGTCCTGGCCCGCCGGCTGACCGAGGCCGGCGCCGCGGTGGACGTGGTGCTCACCGCCGCCGCGTCCGAGTTCGTGCGCCCCGTGGTGTTCGAGGCGCTCACCGGCCGCCCGGTACTGACGTCGCTGTGGCAACCCGACCGCGCGCTCGCCCACATCAGCCTCGCCAAGTCCCCCGACCTCGTGATCCTGGCGCCGGCGACGGCCAACCTCCTGGCCCGCGCCGCCATGGGCCTCGCCGACGACGTCCTCACCTCGCTGCTGCTCGCGCGCACGGGACCGGTGCTGTGCGCGCCCGCGATGAACGACGCGATGTGGGCGCACCCCGCGACCCAGACCAACGTCAAGACGCTGGGCAAGCGCGGCTGGCAGTTCATCGGCCCCGAGGCCGGCCCGCTCGCCGAAGGGCCCAGCGAGCGCCCCGGCCGGATGAGCGAGCCGGAGGCGATCGTCGCCGCCGCGGAGCGGCTGCTGGCGGGCCGGGAAGGGGCCGCCGGGAGCGGCGGCCGCTGGGCGGGACGCAAGGTCGTGGTGACCGCCGGGCCCACGCGCGAGCACGTGGACCCGGTGCGCGTCATCACCAACCCGTCGAGCGGCCGCATGGGCTACGCCCTCGCTGAAGCGGCGCTGGCGCGCGGGGCGGACGTGGTCCTCGTGACGGGCCCGACCGAGCTGCCGCTGCCGTCCGGCGCGACGGCGGTGCGCGTCGAAACCACGGCGGAAATGCAGCGCGCCGTGCAGGCCGTCCTCAAGGACGCGCAGGCGCTCTTCATGGCGGCGGCGCCCGCGGATTTCCGTCCCACGAGCGCGGCCGATACGAAGCGCCCGCGCGGCAACGGCCGCCTGACGCTGGAGCTGGAGGCGACGCCGGACATCCTGACGTCGCTCAAGCGACCCAAGGCGTGTCTCGTGGTGGGGTTCGCGCTCGAAACCGGGGACGGCCTAGCGCGGGCCCGGGAAAAACTGCAGACTAAGCGACTTGATTTCGTGGTCCTGAACGACGCCCTTGAGCCCGGCGCCGGATTCGAGGTCACGACGAACAAGGTCACGATCGTGGGGAAGACTGGGGAGCCGGTGATGCTGCCGCTCCTCCCCAAGCGCGACGTGGCCGATCGGATCCTCGACCTCGTGGAGTCGGCGCTCACGTGACTGACGGCAGGGCACTCGCGCGGACGTACCTGGAGCAGCAGCGGCTGCTGGGTGGAGATGCGGTGATACAGTCGGACAGTCGGAGCCTGCCCCGAGCGGAGCGAGGGGGACTGTCGGACAGTGAGACGCCGACCCCGCCCCCAGCCACCCCGGGCTTGCGCCCGGGGTTAGACCATGCCGTACTGACCCCGGGCGCAAGCCCGGGGAAGGCGGAAAAAGGCCAGCCCGAATCACTCCCGCCGGCCGGCCTGTCATTCGATCCGCCGTCCGACGACCTCTTTTCCACCGATCCCATCCAGCGAGCGGCGGACCTCGAGGCGATCGCGGGCCTCGTGGCCGACTGCACCAAGTGCCGGCTGTGCGAGCACCGCACGCACACCGTCCCCGGGGAGGGGCCGGCGGACGCGCGGCTCGTCGTGGTCGGGGAGGGGCCCGGGCGGACGGAGGACGAAACGGGGCGGCCGTTCGTGGGCCAGGCGGGGCAGCTGCTGACCAAGATCCTCGGCGCCATCGAGCTCAAGCGCGAGCAGGTGTTCATCTGCAACGTGGTCAAGTGCCGCCCGCCCGAGAATCGCACGCCGCAGTACGACGAGGTCGCGGCGTGCGTGCCCTATCTGTTCCGCCAGATCGACCTCCTCAAGCCGAAGGTGATCCTCGCGATGGGGAACGCCGCGGCGCAGACCGTGCTGAACACGAAGCAGTCGCTCGGGGCGCTCCGCAACCGCGTGCACCGGTTCCGGGGGATTCCGGTGATCGTCACCTATCACCCCGCCGCGCTGCTGCGCAACCCGAACTGGAAGCGACCGACCTGGGATGACGTCCGTATCGCCCGCCGTCTCCTCGACGGCTGACCGCGCGTTCGCCGGGCGCCAGACTCCGTGGAGTAACGAAGCGGAGCAGGCGATCCTCGGCGCGATGCTCCTCGACCAGGACGCGGCCCTCAAGGCCGCCGAGCTCCTGGACGACACCATGTTCTATAAGGAAGGCCACCGCGCGCTGTTCCGCGCGATGACCGGCCTCGCCGAGCGCGGCGACGTGATCGACCCGGTCACGCTGCGCGACGAGCTGGGCCGCCGCGGCGACTTGGACCGCGCCGGCGGCATGGAGTACATCGGCGCGCTCATCGACGTCGTGCCCACGGCCGCCAACGTCGAGTACCACTGCCGCATCGTGCGCGACAAGGCCGTGCAGCGTCGCCTCATTGAGGCCGCGACGTCGATCATCCAGGACGTCTACGACGGTCACGCCACCGCGGCCGAGGTCCTGGACAACGCCGAGCATCGCGTCTTCCAGGTCGCCCAGCTGCGCCGCTCCGAGGAGTTCATCCGCATCAAGGAGCTGATCTGGCCGACCATGGAGCGCATCGAGCAGCTCCAAAGCGGTCACGGGACGGTGACGGGCGTGCCCACGGGGTTCGTGGACCTGGACCGTCTGACGGCCGGCTTCCAGCGCTCCGACCTGGTCATCGTCGCCGCCCGGCCGTCCATGGGGAAGACCGCGCTGGCGTTGAACATCGTGCAGCACGCCGCGATCGAGCACAACGTGCCGGTGGCGATCTTTTCGCTGGAGATGTCGAAGGATCAGCTGGTGCAGCGGCTGCTGTGCTCCGAGGGGCTGGTGGACGCCCAGCGGCTGCGTCGCGGCCAGCTGCGCGACGACGATTACCCCAAGCTCGCCCGCGCGGCGGGCCTCCTCGGCACCGCGCCGATCTGGATCGACGACTCCGCGGCCCTCACGCCGCTCGCCATGCGGTCCAAGGCGCGGCGTCTCAAGGCCGAGCACGACATCGCGCTCGTCGTCGTCGACTACCTGCAGCTGATGTCGGGACCGGGCGACGTCGAGAACCGCCAGCAGGAGATCTCCTACATCTCGCGCGCCCTGAAGGGGCTCGCCAAGGAGCTGGACGTGCCCGTGGTGGCGATCTCGCAGCTGTCGCGGGCGCCGGAGCAGCGCGGCGGCGAGCACCGCCGCCCCCAGCTCTCGGATCTGCGCGAGTCGGGCGCCATCGAGCAGGACGCGGACGTCGTGTGCTTCATTTACCGGCAGGAGTTCTACGACGGCCCCAGCGACCCCAAGACCGGCGACAGCATCGAGGGGCAGGCCGAGGTGATCGTCGGCAAGCAGCGCAACGGTCCCACCGGGACGATCAAGCTGTACTTCAAGAAGGAATACACCCGCTTCGACAACTACACGTCCCGCGAGGTGCCCGAGGGCGCGAATGCCTAAGGGGCGCTCGGTGTTCCGCTGCACCGAGTGCGGCGCCGAACAGCCGAAGTGGGCGGGTCGCTGCGACGCCTGCGGAGCGTGGAATGCGCTGGTAGAAGAGGCGGTCGGGCGGACCGGCGGACGGGCGGTCAAACACGCCTTTCAAGCGTCCGCCAGTCCGCCTGTCCGCCTGTCCGCCCTGACGAGCGGGGCGCTGGCGAGGTGGAGGACCGGCCTCGCCGAGTTCGATTTCGTCCTCGGCGGCGGCATCGTCCCGGGGTCGGTGGTGCTGGTGGGCGGCGAGCCGGGAATCGGGAAATCCACGCTGCTGCTGCAGTGCGCCGCCCGTCTCGAAGGCGCAGGGGTGCCGACGCTGTACGTGTCGGGCGAAGAGTCTCCCGATCAGGTGCGTCTGCGCGCCGTCCGCCTCTCCGAGGACGCCGGCGCCGTCCACGTGCTCGGCGAAACGCGCCTCGAGGCGATCGTCCATCACGCCGCGGCGCTCGGTGCCCGCGTCGTCTTCGTGGACTCGATCCAGACCACCTACACGGAAGAGCTCGAGGGCGCGCCCGGCAACGTCGGGCAGGTGCGCGACTGCGCCGCCCGGCTGATGCGTTTCGCCAAGGAAGCGGGGCCCGCCGTGTTCCTCGTCGGCCACGTGACGAAAGGCGGCGGCATCGCGGGGCCGCGCACCCTCGAGCACATCGTGGACACGGTGCTGTACTTCGAGGGCGAGGCGACGCTCGACCACCGCATCCTGCGGGCGGTCAAGAACCGCTTCGGGTCGGTGGACGAGATCGGCGTGTTCCGGATGACGGAGGCGGGTCTCGAGCCCGTCCCCGATCCGGCGGCCGCGTTCCTCGCCGGGCGCCACACGGGCGTCTCCGGCTCGGCGGTCACGGCCCTCATGGAGGGCACGCGCCCCGTCCTCGTCGAGGTGCAGGCCCTGGCCTCGAAAGCCGGCTTCGGCACGCCGCAACGCGTCGCCACGGGGCTCGACCACCGCCGGCTCGCCGTGCTGCTCGCGGTCCTGGAACGGCGCGGTGGCCTCTCTTTCGGCGCGCTCGATGTGTTCGTCAACGTGACCGGTGGTGTTCGCCTCGACGAACCCTCCACCGACCTCGCCGTGCTCGCGGCGCTGGTGTCCAGCGTGCGCGACCGGCCCGTCCCGGCCGACGCCGTGTTCCTCGGCGAGGTCGGACTGGGCGGCGAAATCCGGCCGGTCGCCGCCCTGGAGCGCCGACTCGCCGAAGCAGCGCGGCAGGGGTTCCGCCGCGTGTTCTGCTCGGCGCGCGCGCGCGGCGCGCCGGAAGGGCTCGAAGTCGTGGGCATGGAGGGCATCAGTGACCTCGCCCGCCGCCTCGTCGCCTGACGTCGGCGTCGTGATCGTCGCGGCCGGGGCCGGCGTGCGTGCCGGCCCCGGCGAGCCGAAGCAGTTCCGCTCCATCCTCGGTGTGCCGATGCTGCTGCGCGCGCTGCGGCCCTTCACGTCGCACCCCGACGTCGATCACGTCGTCGTGACGCTCCCACCCGGCTACGCGGAGCGCCCGCCGGAGTGGCTGGGGCGGCTGGCCGGCGAGCGGCTGACACTGGTCGCGGGCGGCGCATCCCGGGCGCACTCGGTGGCGGCCGGGCTCCACGCGCTGCGCCCGTCGGCGGTCGTGCTCGTGCACGACGCCGCCCGGCCGTTCGTGCTGCGCGGGACGATCGACGCGGTCATCGCCAGGGCCCGGGCGGGGGTCGCCGCCATCGCGGCGCTGCCGGTGAACGACACCGTCAAAGAGGTCGTCGACGAGACCGGCCGACGCATCGCGCGCACCGTACCGCGGGAGCGGCTGTGGCGGGCGCAGACCCCGCAGGGATTCCCGCGGGAGATGCTGGACCAGGTGTACGCCGGGAAGGGGAAGCTCGATGGTGGGGCGACCGATGATGCCGAGCTCTGTGAGCGGGCCGGGCTCCCCGTGGAGGTCGTGCCCGATTCCCCGCATAACCTCAAGGTGACGACCGCCGAGGACTTCCGCATCGCCGAGGCGCTGGCCCGTGAGCTCCGGTGAAGCCGCTGCCGTTCCGCACGGAGACCGAGGTGGCCGCCGCCCTCGGGCCGGCCGTGGCGCACCTGCGCGCGGGCGGGCTCCTCGCCTACCCGACGGAAACGGTGTACGGTTTGGGGTCGCGTGCGCGGAAGGACGAGGTGCGAGCGCTCGCCGAGCTCAAGGGCCGGCGCGCGGACAAGCCGTTTCTGCTGCTCGTCAGCTCCCGGGAGATGGCCGAAGCCTACGGGCTCGCCTTCAACGCCTCCGCCGCGGCGCTGGCGCGCGCCTTCTGGCCCGGCCCGCTGACGCTCGTGTTGCCCGGCGGAGGCGGCCGCCTCCCCGACACGCTGCGCGGGCCTGAGGGAGGAATCGCGGTGCGCTGGACTTCGCATCCGCACGTGGCGCGGCTCGTGGCCGCGCTCGGTGAACCGTTGACGTCGACGTCCGCCAACCGCCCCGGCGGTCCCACGGCGCCCGGGCCCGACGCCATCGTGCGCGAGTTCACCGCCGCGGTCGACGCCGGCCGCCTGCTGGTGCTGGACGGCGGCGTACTGGGCAACCGCCCGCCCTCGACGGTGATCGACTGCACGACCGCCACCCCTCGCATCGTGCGCGTCGGCGCCCTGCCGGTGGCGGAACTGCGCCGCGCCGTGGGCCTCCTGGCCCCCTGACGGTGCGCGTCCTCCTCGTCTGCACGGGCAACATCTGCCGCAGTCCCCTCGCGGAGGCGCTGCTCAAGCGCGCCCTGCAGCAGCGGAGTCTCGAGGGCGTGACCGTCGAATCGGCGGGCACGGGGGCGTGGGACGGGGCCCCGGCGTCGGAAGGGGCGTATCTGGTGGGATTGGAGCGCGGCCTCGATCTCTCCGGCCATCGCGCGCGGCTGCTCACGCGCGAGATCGTCGAGGGGGCCGATCTGATCCTCACCATGGCCCGCCACCACCGCGCGCGGGTCGACGAGCTGGGGGGGGAGGGACGCGTGTTCGTGCTCGGCGAATACGGCGGCCGGGAAGGGGAGGAGGCCGAGGTGAGCGACCCGTTCGGCGGGGACCTCGAGGTCTACCGCGACACCGTCGCCGAGCTCGAGGCGCTGATCGACGCGACCGTGGAGCGGCTGGTCAAGGAAGGGCAGCGTGGAGATCGGCGCTAGCGCTCGGCTGCTCGTCATCCTCGGCGACCCCGTCACTCACTCCCTGTCCCCCGTGATGCACAACGCCGCGATCCGGGCACTGGGCCTGGACGCGGTTTACGTCGCCCTCCCCACGCCTACCGCCAAGCTGCCCGTGGTCCTCGACGCCCTCGCCGCCGTCGGCGCGGCGGGCAACGTCACCGTCCCCCATAAGGAGGCGGTGGAACGCTACATCGCGCGCAAAACGGATGTGTGCGCCCGGGCGGGCGCGTGCAATACTTTCTGGACGGAAGGCGGCGCCCTCGTGGGCGACAACACCGACGTCAGCGGCGTGGCGACGTGCGTCAAGCGGCTCGCCGACGGCGCCGACCGCTGGCTCGTGATCGGCACCGGCGGCTCGGCGCGCGCGGTGGCCGTCGCGGCCGCGGGAGTCGGCGCGGAGCTGCTGGTGCGCTCACGCGCGGCGGAGCGGGCGCGCGCCTTCGCCGATTGGGCGGTGACGCGAGGCGCGCGGGCGCGCGCGGCCACGGACCGGGATACGAGCGATCTGGTGATCAACGCCACTCCGCTGGGGCTCAAGGAGAAGGATCCGCTGCCCATCGAGGCGAACGCCCTACGGGGGGTCCGGGCCGCGCTCGATATGGTCTACGCCCCCGGCGAGACCCGCTGGGTCCGCGCGCTGCGCGCCGCGGGCGTCACCGCGCACGACGGGCGTGAGATGCTCGTCCAGCAGGGGGTCGCGGCGTTCACGCGCTTCTTCCCGGACCGGCAAGGCCCGATCGAGGTGATGCGCGCCGCCGTGTGCCGCGCGCTCCGTGCCTAGCGCCTTCGAGCAGCTGCTCCTGCCGGCGGAGTGCCTGCTCTGCCGCAACCTCCTCAGCTTCCCGGCCTCCGACCAGGTCGTCTGCGACGTGTGCCGCTACCGCTGGCGACCGATCGTGCGGCCGTGGTGCGAGCGCTGCGGCCAACCCGGCCCGCACTTCGGCCCCTGCCGCCTGTGCCGCGAGTGGCCGGCAGGGCTGACCCAGGCCCGCTCCGCCGTGTGGCTCGACGAGGGCGCACGGGAGGCGGCCCACGCGCTCAAGTACGGCGGCCTGCCGCGCATCGCCGACGATCTCGCCGCGGCAATCACCCGCCACGTCCCGGCGCCCGCCCCTGACGCAGTGCTGGTACCCATCCCGCTCGGCGCCCGGCGCCTGCGCGAGCGCGGATACAATCAAAGCGAGCACCTCGCCCGCGCGCTCGGCGCCCGCTGGCGCCTGCCGGTGCGCACCGACCTGCTGGCGCGGCGCCGCGAGACCGCCACGCAGACGGCGTTGACACCGGCGGCGCGTCTGGCGAACGTGGCGGGGGCGTTCGAAGTGCGGAATGTCGAATGCGGAATCCGGAATGATCAGGCCACGCGACATTCCGCATTCCGCACTCCGCATTCCGCGTTTGTTCTGGTGGACGACGTCTTCACCACCGGCGCGACCTTGGCGGAGGCCGCTCGGGCCCTCGCGCAGGCCGGCGCGGTGCGCATCACGGCGGTCACCTTCGGGCGGGCCGCCATCCCCGACTTCACCTAGAGGAGCCGTCATGGCCGTGCGTGTGGGCATCAACGGGTTCGGTCGCATCGGACGCAACGTGCTGCGCGCGGCCGTCCTCGGGAATCAGCGCGACCTCGAGTTCGTCTCCGTCAACGACATCACCGATCCCAAGACGCTCGCCCACCTGCTCAAGTACGACTCGGTGCACGGGCGCTTCCCGGGCACGGTCGAGGTCAAAGGCGACGGCCTCGTGGTGAACGGCAAAGCGCTCAAGGTGACGGCCATCAAGGAGCCGGAGAAACTTCCCTGGAAAGACCTCGGGGTGGAGCTGGTACTGGAGAGCACCGGACGGTTCACCGAGCGTGCCGCCGCGGAGAAGCACCTCGCGGCCGGCGCGAAGCAAGTCGTGATCTCGGCGCCCGCCAAGGGCGAGGACATCACCATCGTGATGGGCGTGAACCACAAGAAGTACGACCCGGCCAAACACACGATTATCTCCAACGCCTCGTGCACCACCAACTGCCTGGTGCCTGTCGTGAAGGTGGTCCGCGAGACGTGGGGATTCGTGAAGGGCTACATGACCACCGTCCACAGCTACACCAACGACCAGCAGATCCTCGATCTGCCGCACAAGGACCTGCGCCGCGCCCGCGCCGCGGCGCTGAGCATCATTCCGACGACGACGGGCGCCGCCAAGGCCACCGCGCTCGTCATTCCCGAGGTGAAGGGGAAGATCGACGGCGTCTCGCTGCGCGTGCCCACGCCGGACGTGTCGCTCGTGGACCTGACCGCCGTGGTCGAGAAGCCCACCACGCCCGAGGAGGTCAACGCCGCCTTCAAGCGCGCGGCGCAGGGCGAGCTCAAGGGCATCCTCGACGTCTCCGACGAGCCGCTCGTCTCTGTGGACTACATCGGCAACCGCTTCTCGAGCGTCGTCGACGCCCTCTCCACCACCGTGATCGACGGCACGCTCGTGCACGTGTCGTCGTGGTACGACAACGAAATGGGCTACTCGGCCCGCTGCGTGGATCTGCTCGCCTACATCGCCTCGCGCCGGTGAAGAAGCGCAGCCTCCGCGACCTCCCCGCCCAGGCGCTGGAGGGCCGGCGCGCGCTGGTACGCGAGGACTTCAACGTCCCCTTGAAGGATGGGAAGGTCACGGACGACTCCCGCCTCCGCGCCGCCGTCCCCACCCTGCAGTACCTCCGCGAGCACGGCGCGCGCGTCGTCATCCTGTCGCACCTCGGTCGCCCCAAGGGCAAGCCGGACCCCAAGTACTCCCTGCAGCAAATCGTCCGCGACCTGGAGCGCGTGATCGGCGCCACGGTGGAGTTCATCCCCGATCCGGTACCGGGCGCGGCCGCGACCCGACGCCTGCCACGCGGCGGCGTCGCCCTCGTCGAGAACACCCGCTTCTTCCCGGGCGAAGAGGAAAACGATCCCCCGCTCGCCGCGACGTTCGCCGCCCTCGGCGATTTCTACGTCAACGACGCCTTCGGTTCGGCGCACCGCGCGCACGCGTCCACCGAGGCGATCGCCCACCTGCTCAAGCCGGCCGTCGCCGGGTTTCTGATGGAGAAGGAGCTCACCTACCTCGGCGAGACCCTCGAGCATCCCAAGCGACCGTTCATCGCCGTGCTCGGCGGGGCCAAGATCTCCGGAAAGATCGACGTCATCGACGCCCTGCTTCCCAAGTGCGATGAGATCCTCATCGGCGGCGCGATGGCGTGCACGTTTTTCGCTGCGCTCGGGTTCGAGGTGGGAAGCTCGCTCGTCGAGCGCGACAAGGTGTCGCTGGCGAAGGAACTGTTGCGGCGGGGCGGGCCGAAGCTGATCCTGCCGCGGGGCGGCGTGATCGCGCCCGCGCTCAACCGCGCCGGTGAGTGCCGCGAAGTGGCCGCCGACCAGGTGCCCCCTGGCTGGGCCATCTACGACATCGACACCGCGACCCGCGCTGACTTCCGCGCGCGGCTCCTCAAGGCCAAGACCATCGTCTGGAACGGCCCGATGGGCGTGTTCGAGACGCCCCCGTTCGATGCGGGGACACGCGCCGTCGCCGACGCGCTGGTCGCGGCAGGGAAAAAGGGCGCCATCACCGTCCTGGGCGGCGGCGACTCCGCCGCGGCGGTCGCCGGCCTCGAAAACCAGTTCTCTCACGTGTCCACCGGCGGAGGCGCCTCGTTGGAATTCCTCGAAGGGAAGGTCCTGCCCGGCGTCGCGGCCCTGGAGGATGCGTGAGGCGGTTGCTGTTCGCCGCCAACTGGAAGATGCATCTCGGCCCGGACGAAGCGCGGGCCTACCTCAAGGCCTTCCTGGCCCAGTATCGCCCCGCGGAGGGCCGAGAAGTCTGGTTCTTCCCGCCCGCCGTTTCAGTGGAGGCCGTAGCCCGGACGATCCGCAATCAGCCGGGGCTCCTGGCCGGCGCGCAGAACGTGTTTTGGGAGCCGAAAGGGGCCTTTACCGGAGAGATCTCCGCCCCCCTCGCCGCGGCGGCCGGAGCCCGCGCCGTCCTGATCGGACACTCCGAACGACGCCACGTCTTCGGTGAGGGCGACGCGGATACGGAGCGCAAACTCTCCGCCGTGCTGGACGCGAAGCTCCTGCCGGTGCTGTGCGTCGGAGAGACATTGGCGGAGCGGGAGACGGGCCAGACCGTCAGCGTCGTGACGCGGCAGCTGGAGGCCGCGTTAGGCCGCCGGCAACCGGCCGCGCTGCAACAGGTCATTGTGGCCTACGAGCCCGTCTGGGCGATCGGTACCGGAAAGAACGCCACGCCACGAGACGCGGCCGACGTGCATCGCGAGATCCGTCGCTGGCTCGCGGCGCGCGGCGCGAAGACCCCCAGGATCCTCTACGGCGGGAGCGTGAGCCTCAAGAACGCCGCGGAGTTGCTCGCCGAACGGGAGCTGGACGGTGTGCTGGTGGGCGGCGCTTCGCTCGATCCTGAAGCGTGGGGCGCGCTTGTGCGGACCGCGGCCGACTAGGTATTTTCTCGCTCGGCCGATGTTCACCGTTCTTGTCATCATCCTCCTGCTCGATGCGATGATTCTCGCCATCGCCGTGCTGCTCCAAGCGGGGCAGGGCGGGGGGTTGGCGTCGCTGGGAGGGGGCGCCGGCACGGAGATGTTGATGGGCGGCCGCCAGGCAGCCACCATCCTCCACAAGATCACGTGGTGGACCGCCGGGATCTTCCTGTTCCTTGCGCTGGTGCTCGCCTTCATGTCCGCCAACACCAGCGGCCCGCGCTCGGTGCTGGAGAGCCTCCCGCAACAGCCGGCGCCGGTGCAGCCCGCGCCGCTGCCGATCCAGTCATCCCCGACCACGCCACAGCAGACGACCCCGACGCCGACCAAGAGGCCCACCTAACATCGCCGACCGTCCCCCCGCGTACGTGCTGCTCGAAGATGGCGCCTGGTTCCCCGGAACCGCGCCGCTGCCGTTCGAGCCCGCGTACGCCGAAGTCGTGTTCACCACCAATCTGAGCGGCTACCAGGAGGTGTTCACCGATCCCTCCTACCTCGGGCAGATCGTGGTGATGACCGCGCCGATGATCGGCAACTACGGCATCAACCCGGAGGACCTCGAATCCGACCGACCCCGCGTGGCGGGCGTCGTCGTGCGCGAGCTGTCGCTCAAGCCCTCGAACTGGCGGGCGACAGGAAGCCTCCTCGACTGGCTCGCCCAGGCGAAGATCCCCATCGTCGCCGACGTGGACACGCGTCAGCTCACGCGGCACATCCGGTCGAAGGGCGCGATGCGCGGCGTCGTCGCGCTGGGAGCGGAGCCGACCGACGCCGTGCGTGCGGCGCTCGCCGCCTCGCCCTCGATGGACGGCCTCGACCTGGCCAGCGCGGCGACGATCGGCGCCGAGTACGCCGCGGGCCCGGCCGACGCGAAGCATCATGTCGTCGCGTACGACTTCGGCATGAAGCAGAACATCGTGCGGCTCTTCATCCAGAACGGCTGCCGGCTCACCGTCGTCCCCGCCACGACGCCCGCCGCGCGTGTGCGCGAGCTCGAGCCGGACGGCGTGTTTCTCTCGAACGGCCCTGGCGATCCGGCGGCGGTTGGCTATGCGATCGCGAGCATCCGTGAGCTCGGCGACGGGCGCCTGCCGCTGTTCGGGATCTGCCTCGGTCACCAGATTCTCGGCCTGGCCTTCGGCGGTGAGACCGTCAAGCTCCCTTACGGGCATCGGGGCGGCAACCACCCGGTGCGGGATCTCCAGACGGGACAAGTACTTATCACATCACAAAACCATGGGTTCTCGGTCCAGGGCGACACCGGCGGCGTTCCGGGAGCGAAGGCGCTCGAGGTGACGCACCTGAACCTCAATGACGGCACCGTGGAAGGCATCCGGCACCGCGAGTACCCGATCATCGCGGTGCAGTATCACCCGGAGGCGTCGCCGGGCCCGCACGACGCCCAAAAGCACTTCCAAGAGTTCCTCCAAGCTCTTGACAGTCAATAGGTAAGCCCGTATGTTGCCCCCCGGCTTTGGCAACCCTGAAGCCCTGGCATGGGGGACCGATGACGAAGGCCGACCTGGTCGAAAAAGTCACCGCGCAAATCGCCCGCACCGCCGGCCCCCTCATTTCCAAGAAAGACTGCGCCCGCGTCGTCGATGCGTTCCTCGACGCCGTGAAAGCCGCCCTCGCCGAGCAGCATAACATTGAGATTCGCGGGTTTGGGACGTTCAAGATCCGGCAGCGTAAGACGCGCATGGCCCGCAACCCGCGGACCGGCGATCCGGTGGAAGTCGCGGCGCGTCCGGTGCCTGTCTTCAAGCCCAGCAAGGAGTTGCGCGCTATGGTCGCGGACGCGAGCGGCGAGCGGGTCAGCTCCTGAACGCACCACGCGAGTCCCGCGGCCCGGACTAACTGTCTGGGCCGCTTTGTTTTGGACGGGGTATCACCCCCCGCTTCGGTCTCCGGGAGTTGCTTCGTGCGACAGCTCTGCGCCCTGCTCATCACCGTTCCGGCGCTCGCCGCGGCCCAAACGGTCCGTTACGAAGTGTCGGTCCCCGCAGCCAGCGAGCGTCTCTTTCACGTGAAGGCCGAGTTCCCCGCGCGCGGCAGGGACACACTATACCTGTCGCTGCCCGCGTGGAGCCCGGGGGCGTACGAGATTCAGAACTACGCGCGCTACGTGCGCCACTTCAGCGCGCAGAGCGCCACGGGCCAGCCGCTATTCTGGGATCGCGCTGACAAGGACACCTGGCGCGTGACGACCGGGGCGGGGCGCGGCGATCGCGTCACCGTGGAGTTCGATTATCTCGCCGACACGGTGGACCTCTCGCTCGCGCAGCTCGCCGACGATTTCGGCGAAGCGCTCGGCACCAACCTGTTTCTCTATGAGGAAGGCCAGCTCGAGCGGCCCGCCGAGGTGCGATTCGCACTCCCCGCGGGGTGGCAGGTCACGACAGCGCTGAAGAGCGCGGGGCGGGGCACCTACACCGCCGCCGACTACCACGAGCTCGCCGACGCGATGACGTTCGTCGGCAAGTACGCCCTCGACTCGGTCCAGGTGGACGGCCGCTGGATCCGCATCGCCCTCTGGCCGATCACCGACTACACCTTCGCCGTGCAGCGGAACTTCCGCAGTGCGATCGAGAAAATCGCCCGCGTGCAGAATCTGCTCATGGGCGGGCCGCCGTACGACACGTACACGATTTTCTTCAACGTCATGCACGCGCCCGTCAACTTCGGGGGCGGGTTGGAGCACAGCGCCAGCCAGTACGACATCATGCCGGCGCCCGCGTTCGCGGATGCGACCGGCAAGTTCGGCGACTTCATTCTGCCGCTGCTGGCGCACGAGTCCTTTCACCTGTGGAACGTGAAGCGCATCCGGCCGGCGGAGATGTGGCCGTACGACTACCACGGTGAGCAGTACACGCCGCTGCTGTGGTGGTCGGAGGGCGTGACCGACTATTACGCGGACTTGACCAACCTGCGGGCCGGGCTGTGGGCCGACTCCACGTTCCTCGCCAACGTCGCCGTCAACATCCGGCAGGTGGAAGCGGCGCCGGAGCCGTGGAGCGAGGAAGACGGCAGCGTCGCCACGTGGATCAACGAGGTCTACGTCAACAGCTCCCAGCTCTACTACCCGAAGGGCTCGCTCACGGGACTGCTGCTCGACGTTTCCATCCGCGATGCCAGCGACAACAAGTTCAGCCTCGACGACGTGATGCGCGCGCTGTTCACCCGGTTCTACAAACAGGGCAAGGGCTTCCGCACCGCCGATCTGCTCGCGCTTCTCAAGGAAATGGGCATGGCGGACCCCGAGGACTTCTATCAGCGCTACATCAACGGGCGCGACCCCCTGCCGTACGACTCGGTGCTGCCGAAGGCGGGCATCGCGGTCACGCGACGCAGCTCCTCGCTGCCGTTCCTGGGCATCACCTCCGGCGCCACACCGGACGGCCAGATGGTGGTCCAGGCCGTGTCGCCGGGAAGCGCGGCTGGGGAGGCCGGGCTCGTGCCCGGGGACATTCTCCTCAAGATCGGCGACATCGCCGTGAGCCCGGACTCGGACTGGGGCGCCGCATTCCGGACGCGCTACCGCGGGCAGGCGGGGCAGCCGATGACGCTCACCGTACGCCGTGAGAGCCAGACGGTCACGCTGAACACCCACCTGCGCGAGCGCGCGATCACCTCGTTCCGCCTCGAGCGCGCCGCGAACCCGACGCCGAAGCAGGCCAGGATCTGGCGGGGCCTCGCGACCGGTAGCACCGGCCCCTGAACGGCACTAGGTTCCGAACATGGCGACGGGCACGGTGCAGGTACGGTTCTTCGCGCGTTACGCGGAGCTGGCGGGCTGCGAGACGACGTCGCTTTCCGTGCCGGTTCCCGCGACCGTGGCCGACGTCGTGCGACGCGTGCGCGAGGCCATTCCCGGCGCGGTCGCGCTCCCGGAGCGGCCGCTCGCCGCAGTCAACATGCGCCACGTCAAGCTCGACTCCCCGGTAGGCGATGGGGACGAAGTCGCGTTCCTGCCGCCGGTCGCCGGGGGATGACCTTCCTCACCAAAGACCCGATCAGCGTCGGCGCCCTCCTCGCCGAGGTCGCCGCTCCTCACTGCGGCGGTACGTGCGTGTTCCTCGGCACGGTCCGCGACGCGCCGCAGGACGGCGGGGTCACCGGGATCGAGTACACGGCCTACGAGGCGATGGCGGTCGCGGAGTTCGACCGTCTGCTCGCCGAAGCGCGGCGGCGGTGGCCGGAGGCGCGGCTTGCCATACGCCACCGGTTGGGCCTGGTCCCGACCGAAGAGGCGAGCATCGCCATCGCCGCCGCGGCGCCGCATCGGGCCGCGGCGTTCGAGGCCTGCCGCTACGTGATCGAGGAAGTGAAGAAGCGCCTCCCGATTTGGAAAAAGGAGCTCCGCGCCGACGGCACCGCCTTGTGGGTGGACCCGGAGGGCCGGCCCGCAGTGGTGGGACCCGAGGGCACGCCGTGATCCACGACCGCTTCGCCCGCCCGCTGGGCAGCCTCCGCGTGTCGGTCACCGACCGCTGCAACCTGCGGTGCCGCTACTGCATGCCGGAGGCGGAGTACGTCTGGCTCCCCAAGTCGTCGCTGCTCACGTTCGAGGAGATCGCACGGCTGACCGGCGTGTTCGCCGGGCTCGGCGTGACGAAGGTGCGGCTGACGGGCGGCGAGCCGCTGCTGCGCCACGAGCTGCCGACGCTGGTCACGCTGCTGCGCCGCGACGCGCGCGTCGCGGACCTCGCCCTGACCACGAACGGGGTGCTGCTGGAGCGGTTCGCCGCGGATCTCAAGGCGGCGGGGCTGGGCCGCGTCACCGTGAGCCTCGATACGCTGCGGCCCGAGCGGATGCAGGACTTCGCCAGGAGCGGGCGCCACGCCGACGTGTTGGCGGGCATCGCCGCCGCGCGCGGCGCCGGCTTCGAGCGCGTGAAGCTCAATACCGTCGTCGTACGGGGCTTCAACGACGACGAGCTGGCGGATCTGATCGCTTTCGGCGAGCGGTACGCCGCGGAAGTGCGGTTCATCGAATACATGGATGTCGGTGGGGCGACGCAGTGGTCGCGCGAGCAGGTGGTGAGCCGCGCCGAGATCCTCGAGCGGCTCACGGCGCGGTACGGCCCCGTCACGCCCATCGCCGACCGTGACCATCCCGCCGCGCCCGCCGAGCGGTTCCGCCTGGCGTCCGGGACGACCTTCGGGATCATCGCATCGGTGACGGCGCCGTTCTGCGCGAGCTGCGACCGCAGCCGGCTCACCGCGGACGGCACCTGGTTCCTGTGTCTCTACGCCGAGAAGGGGATCGATTTGCGGGAACCGCTGCGCGCCGGGGCGAGCGACGCCGAGCTCACGGCGCTGATCCGCGCGACGTGGGAAGGGCGCGCGGACCGCGGGGCGGAGGAGCGGCTCGCCGTGCGCGAAAGGGGAGCGCTGTACCCCATCGAGACCCTGCGCGCCGACCCGCGCCGGGAGATGCACACGCGCGGCGGGTGACGCTACCTTTAGCGACCCTCTAGCAGGACCGTTCCTCCAATGCTCCAGAAGATCACCGTGGTCGGCGCCGGCAACGTCGGGGCCACGACCGCGCAACGGCTCGCCGAGAAGGAGCTGGCGCGCACGGTCGTGATGGTGGACGTCATCGAGGGCGTCCCCCAGGGGAAGGGGCTCGACCAGTGGGAGTCGGCGCCGATCGAAGGGTTCGACACCCGTGTCGTCGGCGCGAACGACTACGGCCCCGCCAAGGGCTCGGACCTGTTCGTCGTGACGGCCGGCATCGCGCGCAAGCCCGGGATGAGTCGTGACGACCTGGTGCGCACCAACGCCGATATCGTGAAGCAGGTCGCCCAGCAGATCAGGCAGTCCTCGCCGAACGCGATCGTCCTCGTCGTCTCGAATCCGCTCGATGTGATGTGCTGGGTCACCAAGCAGGTGACTGGGTTCCCGCGCCAACGGGTGATCGGCATGGCGGGGGTGCTCGATACCGCCCGCTACCGGGCGTTCCTCGCCGAGGCGCTGGACGTCTCCGTGCAGGACATCCAGGCGATGGTCTTGGGCGGCCATGGCGACACGATGGTGCCGCTCACCTCCTACACGACGGTCTCCGGCATCCCCGTCACCCAGCTGCTCGACCAGGCGACCCTGGACACAATCGTGGACCGCACCCGCAACGGCGGGGCGGAGATCGTCGCGTTCCTCAAGACCGGCTCGGCCTACTACGCGCCGTCGGCGGCGGTCGTCGAGATGGTCGAGGGGATCGTGAAGGACAAGAAGCGGGTGCTGCCGTGCGCGGCATGGCTCGAAGGCGAGTACGGCCTCACGGAGCTGTACTGCGGCGTGCCGTGCAAGCTCGGCCGCAAGGGGTTGGAGCGGATCCTCGAGGTAAAGCTGACGGCGAACGAGCAGGCGGCGCTGAAGAAGTCGGCGGATGCGGTGAAGGAGATCATGGCTGCTGTGAAGCTGTAGACATCAGACGTCAGACGTCTGATGTCTGATGACGGCAGTCAGGTAATCCCGATTCAGTCTTGCGATGAAGTCGATGCGAATTTCCTTGGGGCACGCCGCCATGCACTCGCCGTGGTTGGTGCACGCCCCGAACCCTTCCGCGTCCATGCGCTCGACCATGCGCACCACCCGATCG
>WNGE01005816.1_pt1 | contig 24482 bp, 19 predicted proteins | sample 5400651 | NCBI WGS metagenome assembly WNGE01 (sample SAMN13153370, study PRJNA577476) | soil metagenome | isolation source: 60 cm soil or saprolite under grassland replicate 2 | place: USA:California | collected 2016-06-15
GTTACCACGCTTATTTTATATATTCTGTTGCTACCCATCAATATTTTCCGCCTCGCGCAGATGCTCAAACTCGTGAAAAAGGCGCGGGTCGCCGCGCAAGGCGATTTGTCGATGGATTGGCTCAAGCCGTTCATGACTCGGCGCAAGTATTCCAAAGGCGACGTGCTGTTCCGCAAAGGCGACCGAGCCAACGAGATGTTCTTCACCGTGACGGGAAAATTTCTGGTGACCGAATTGGGCATCGAGCTTCCCCCCGGCCGTCTCGTCGGCGAACTCGCTTTTCTCTCGCCTGACAACCGGCGCACCCAGTCGCTCGAATGCACCGAGGACGGAGAAGTGCTCGCCATCACCTATGACCGGCTGCTAGAAATCTACTTTCAGAATCCGGAATTCGGCTACTATTTCCTGCGCCTGAGCACCGAGCGGCTGCTGCAGAACATCGCGCGCCTCGAGGGAATCATCGATGAATACAAGGCCAAAGAGCAGGCCGCGGCGGCGAGCACACCGTGATACTGTGGGGCCAACGCGAATCAAGCTGCTGCGCGCCTCACGATTTGCGACTTACGAAAAAGGCCTCCAGCACGCGGCCTTCCTTGGTGTCGACGTTGCGGGGGCCATCCAAGGTATATTCGTCTCCCAATGCTTTCACGCTCGCCGCGGATGCAAGCACGCGATTAGGCTCGCTCGCCCCCTCCATGCGCGCGGCGATGTTGACCGTATCGCCCCAGACGTCATAGGCGAACTTGCGCGTTCCGATCACTCCGGCCATGACCGGGCCGGAATGCAGCCCCACCCGGATCGTGAAGGGTACCGGCAAGCGCGATCGCAATCGCGCGGTGGCTGCAACCACGTCGAGCGCGAATTTCGCCGCCAAGTGGGCGTGATTGGGACGCGGGATCGGCACGCCGGAGACCGCCATGTAGTTGTCGCCGATCGTCTTGATCTTTTCGATCCCGGCGTCTTCGGCAAGCTCGTCGAATTCGCTGAACAATTGATTGAGGCAGGCAACGATTTCAAAGGCCTTCATGCGCGCCGTGATCTTGCTGAAGCCGACGACGTCGGCAAAGATGACGGTGGCATCCTCGAAATGGTCGGCGATGTTGCTTTCCCCGTTGCGCAGCCGGGTTGCGATCTCGGCCGGAAGCACGTTGCGCAGCAGGTTCTCGGAGTGGCGCTTCTCGTTCTCGATCTTGCCCAGATACTCGTTTTCCAGCGCCCGTAAGGAGTGTCGGCGCAGCGCCGCACCGATCCGCGCGCGCAGGATCGTCGGATTGAACGGCTTCGGCAGATAATCGTCGGCGCCGAGCTCGATGCATTGAGATACTTTCTCGGTATCCGTGTCGGCGCTGATCATCACCACCGGGATATCTCGCTTGTCCGGATCGCTCTTGATCAGTTTGAGCACCTCGTCCCCATTGAGATCCGGCATCATCAGATCGAGCAGCACGAGGCTGAACTTTTCCTTCTCGATGAGCGCGATGGCCTCATTCCCGCTGGCGGCGCTAGCGATCCGCTCGTGACCATCGCTCTCGAGCAGCAATTGCAGCGTGTATCGATTGTCCTCATTGTCATCGACGATGAGGATACCGGGGGCATCCGTTGCCATGCGCTACCCTTGAGCTCCTCTCGATCGGCTCATCGCTTCAGCGCAGCACCTGCTTTGATCGGCGGACCGAGGCGGCTTCATCATATCGCTTGCCACATTGACCTGACAGTCGTAGCCCGGATGAGCGTCCCCCATGTGGCCCCCGCTCATGCGGGCTTCTGGATTTCCGGTTATGCGGACTTAAGACGTTCATCCGGAACCTCGCCGAGATCGCGATAGACGTCGAGCGCCTGGCCGTGTAGCGAGCGCGCCTCGGCAAGATCGCCGGCGAACAGTCGAGCGGAGGCGAGCGCGCTGAGGCAGCGCGCCAACGTCTTGGTGGTCCCAAACGGACGCACGAGCGCGTGCGCTTTGCGCAGCAGGCGCTCGCCCTCATCGGCGCTGTCGGGCAACAGGCGCGCCGTGCCGGCTCGCAACAACACGCGCCCCTCGTGAAAGGGCTCGCCGAGCTTGCGATAGAGACCGGCAGCGCGGATCGCCTCGTCATAGTCGGCGGGATCGTCGAGCTCCCTCACGTCGCCGGCCTGCCAGGAGAGGAGCCGCGCCGTGACGTCCGCCGGCGTCGTCTTGGCGATCTTCTCGAGCGCCGCGTCAACCCAGCGCCGGTGCTCCAGGATGAGGCCGAGCTCGGCCCAGAGCACGTGGCTGTGCGCCACGAGATCGAGCCCGAGCGCGACATCGCCGTCCGGTCCGAACGCCCATTCCAGCGCGCCGCGCAGGTTGTCGACATCGGCTTCATAGCGCGCGATCCACTCTCGCGTCGGCGTCGTCTCCCACTCGGCGCTCGCCTGCGCGAGGCGCGCGGCAAAATGCTCGGCGTGGCGGCGGCGCAGGCGCGGCGCATCGGTAAGCTTCTCGGCCGCATAATACCGGGTCGATTCGAGCAGGCCGTAGCGACATTCGCTGCCGGCGAGATCGGTCTGCACCAAGGATTTCTCGACCAGCAACAACAACAGATCGGCGACCTGCTCACGCGGCATGTCGTCGCCGGCAACGGCGGCGGTAATCGACGCCAGCGTGGTGCCACCCAGAAACATCGACAGCCGCGGGAGCAGCATCTTCTCCGCCTCGTTGAGCAGGCCGTAGCTCCAATCGATCAGGGCGTGCAGCGTCTGCTGCCGCGGCAAAGCGGTGCGGTTGCCGCCGGTGAGCAGGCGGAAACGTTGATCGAGGCCGCCGGCGAGCTGCTCCACCGGCAACACCTTCAGCCGCGGTGCCGCCAGCTCGATCGCCAGCGGAATCCCGTCGAGCCGCCGGCAGATCGATGCCACCGCCGCGGCATTGGCGTCGGTGAGCGCGAATCCGCAGCCGAGCGCATTCGCGCGCTCGACGAACAGGCGCACGGCGGCATAATCGCGCGCGTCCGTTGCCGTCAACGTCTCGCTCGGCTGCGGCGCGGGCAACGAGGGCACGCGAATAACGCTTTCTCCTGCGATCGCCAGCCGCTCGCGGCTTGATGCCAGGATCGACAGGCGCGGACAGGTTCGCATCAGCGCTTCGGCCACGCGCGCGGCTTCGGCGATGACGTGCTCGCAATTGTCGATGATGAGCAGCAGCTCTTTGTTCCTGAGCGCCGATGCGAGCGCGTCCAGCGCACCGGCCGTGGCATTCAGACTCACACGCAAGACGTCGCCGACGATGGAGGTCACGAGCTGCGCGTCGTTGAGCGGAGCGAGCTCGGCGAGCCACACGCCGTCGGGATAACGATCGAGGAGGCTGCGGCCGGCCTCGATCGAGAGCCGCGTCTTGCCCACGCCGCCCGACCCGGTGAGCGTCACCAGGCGGTGAGTGCTCAGCCGCGCCTTGATCTCCGCGAGATCGGCTTCGCGTCCGATCAAGCTGGTCAATTGCTGGGGAAGATTGTTGGTCGCGGCGGCGCCGTCGGCAGAAACTGATGCGTCGTGGTCGGCGCCTCGCGGCGCTTTGCCCTGCGCAACGCTCTCGCGCGTGACCGGCGCCACGAAGCGATAGCCCCGCCCGGCGACGGTGAGCAGGTAGCGCTCGCCGTCGCCCGCCGTGGCCAGCACCTTGCGCACCGCGGAAATGTGAACCTGAATGTTGTTTTCCTCCACCACCACCCCGGGCCAGACCTCGGCCATGAGCTCGTCCTTGGTCACCAGCTGCCCGTGGCGGCTCACCAGCGCCAGCAGAATCTCGAAGGCGCGCTGGCCGATCGTGACCGGGACACCGTGGGCCAGGAGCTCGCGCCGTGCGACCAGCAAACGAAACGGTCCGAACGCCAAAGCCTCGCTCATCGGCGTTGCTCCAGCGGTTCGACGAACCGGAAGGTCAGCCGATTGCGGCCGTCGCAACGCTCGTAATCCATGCCGCTCGCAAAGCTGCGCATCAGGTGGATGCCGAGGTCGCCGACCTTCGCCTCCTCGAGCGAGGCCGCCGGGACCGGCGGTGGCGCGCGGGTGGGGTCGAACTGCCGGCCGTTATCCTCGATGCGGGCGACGAGCGTTGTGCCGTTCCGCTCGAGCTCGACTGCGATTTCGAGCGGACCGTCGTTCGCGCCGCCGTACATGATGATGTTCGCGACGGCCTCCTCGAGGCAAAGTTGCAAGGCGAAGGACACGTCCGGCGACGTGCCCTGTCGGGTGAACCCTTCGATCCAGCCCGCCAGCCGCTCCAATTCAGCGACGTCCTTGCGCAGCAGCAAGCGACTTAGTTGGAGAGGCGACATCGCAATCACGATGCCAGCGCCGCCATGGCCGCGGCTTCGGTCTGATGGATCGGGATCAGCGCGTCCATCCCGGCCGTCTTGAGGACCTTGGCGACGTTGTTGTCGGGACACAGGATGACGAGGCTCCCGCCCTTGCCGTTGACGATCTTCGCGCCGACCAGAAGAACGCGAATGCCGTAGGAGGCGAGAAAGTTTACGGCGGACAGATCGACGATGATCTTCCGTTTTTCCGTGACGAGCTTGTTGAATGGCAGCTCGACGACCACAGCGCCGGTGGTATCGAAGCGCCCGCGCAGCACGACCTTGGTGATGCCGCCGGCGAGGTCGTCAACCGACATGTCCATGCAGCACCTCAGTCATCCGTACCAGCGCTGTCATAGCGGTATTCGCTTTGCGGCGGAATGCCAAAACCTGGCCGGTTCAGGAGATTTCAGAACGATTCAGCGCCGAGGAACCGACCGCAAGGGGGACATCAATGTCTCGCCTCCCCGCTCATTCCGGCGAAAGCAGGAATCCAGGAGAAACTGAGTCCCACCCGCTTCCGCGGGGACGAGCAGACCATGGCGCCAGCTTGTGGTTCGATATCGGGGGAACATGGTCTAAAGTGCGCCTTCCGGCATTCATCGGAACAGCACGGTGACCGAGCATCGACCGAAGGGAGCTTCGCCCCGCATCCTCGTCGTCGATGACAACGACGACAACGTCTACACGTTGAAACTGCATCTCGATCTCGAGGGCTATACCGACGTCGAGACTGCGCGCGACGGCGAAGAGGCGATCGCGCGGCTCAAGACGGACAGCTTCGACCTCGTCCTGCTCGACGTGATGATGCCGAAGGTCGATGGGTTCCAGGTGCTCACCTGGCTCAAGGATCAGGCGCGGCTGCGCGACCTTCCCGTGATCATGATTTCGGCCTTGACCGAGTTGAACAGCATGGCGCGTTGCATCGAGCTCGGGGCCGTCGACTATCTGCTCAAGCCATTCAATCCGGTTTTGCTGAAAGCGCGCCTCGGCGCGACGCTCGAGAAGAAGCGCTTGCGCGACGAGATCGACGCCCATCTCGCCCGTCTGCAGGAGGAGCTCGACGCGGCGCGGCGGCTGCAGATGGCGATGGTGCCGCAATCGTTTCCGGCACCGAGCCCGGACTTTCCGATCGATCTGTGCGCCAGCATGGAGCCGGCGCGGGAGGTCGGCGGCGACCTCTACGACTTTTTCGTCACCGAGGACGGGATGCTGTGCTTCCTGGTGGGAGACGTCTCGGGCAAGGGCATGGCAGCAGCGCTGTTCATGGCGCGTACCAAGAGCCTCATTCGCATCGCCACGGACCTCATGCGCTCGCGGCAGGGCCCGTCGGCACCGCCGGCCGAGATCATCGCGCGTGTGAACTGCGAGCTTTGCCAGAATAACAGCGACATGATGTTCGTAACCTTGTTCTTCGGCATGCTCAGACCCGCAAGCGGCGAGCTCGAATTCTGCAATGCCGGCCACAACGCGCCCTATCGTCTCAACGGGCAAGAGGTCGTGGCGATCGAAGGCGCCAAGGGCGTCATCCTCGGCGTGCGCCCCGATGCGGTCTACGCCACCGGACTCACGTCGCTGGCGCCGGGCGAAAGCATTTATGTCTTCACCGATGGCGTGACCGAAGCGGCCGATGGCGAGGGAGAGCTCTTTGCCGAAGCGCGGCTGGAATCGGTGCTGCGCGCTGGGGCCGGATGCTCGACCGCCGCGGAAATCGTAAAATCGGTGGGCGAAGCGGTCCGCAGCTTCGTCGGCAGGGCGCTTCCGTCCGACGACATCACCATGCTGGCGGTCCGCCGGCTCGATTCCTCGGCGCTATGAACCGGCGCGATGGTTCTTCAGCCGTCCACTGCTTCCGGCCAATTCAGAACGATTCAGAACTGCCCCAATGACTAGGGCCTGCGACCGGCGCCATCGTCCGGTGCCAGTCCGCGCCACCCCAGCGCCAAGTGCGTTCACGCTTCGCCGGGACGCGGCGCGTTTTTTGGCGTAATTTGAATGGCGAGCCGTCGGCGAAAGGTGCCAGAGTGAGACGCCGCGAATTTGTCGCCCTGCTGGGCAGCGCTGCAGCCTTGCCGCTCGCCGCACGGGCACAGCACGCGGCAAAAATGCCGCGCATCGGCATCATCGATGATGCGCCGATGTGGCGGTCCTTCCGGCAAGCCTTGCGTGAGCTGGGTTACGTCGAAGGCCAGAACATCGCCTATGAATACCGCTACGGCGATGGCGTTCCTGACCGGCTCGCAATTGTCGCGGCCGAACTCGTTCGCCGCCCCGTCGACGTGATTGCGACCTTCGGCACGCCGCCCACACAGGCGGCGAAGGAGGCGACCGCGACGATCCCCATCGTTATGGTCGGCGTCGGCGATCCGGTGCGCGCCGGCTTGGTCGCAAGCCTCGCCCGGCCGGGCGGCAATCTCACCGGCAACACTGTGCTGAGTCCGGATCTCGGGCCCAAACGCCTGCAAATCGTGCGCGAGGCAATCCCCAACGCGACGCGCATCGCCTATCTCGCCAATTCGGACAATGCCTCGAGCGTGGCCACCATCGCCGAGATGAAGATCGCAACCCCCGCCGCCGGCATGGTGCTGATCCCGGTCGAGGTGCGCAGCATTGCCGATTTCGATCCCGCCTTCGCCGCGATGCTGCGCGAGCGCCCCGATGTGGTCATGGTGACCAACGATCCGTTCCATCAGATTCACGTCAGCCGCATCATCGAGTTCCTGGCGAACAACAGCTTGCCGGGCATGTTCCAGAACAAGGAGAACGTCGCGGCCGGCGGGCTCATGGCCTATGGGCCGAGCCTGCCGGACCTGTTTCGGCGCGCCGCCGGCTACGTGCACCGAATCCTGCAAGGGACCAAGCCGGCCGATCTGCCGGTGGAGCTGCCGACCAAATTCGATCTCGCAATCAATCTCAGAACCGCCAAGGCGCTCGGCCTGGAGCTTTCGCCGACATTCATCGCCCGCGCCGACGAGGTGATCGAGTGAAACGCCGCATGCGCGTTTAGTGACAACCGAGGATTGTTTCTGCTTCCTCGGAATTCCCTCGCAGCGTGTATCTCGTCCCGATCGATTCAGAACGATTCAGATCTCGCCCAAGGACCTCGGGCGCGAGGCCCAGCAAAATCCAGCCGGGGAATACCGCCCCCCGGCAAAGTGCTAAGCCGAAAGTTGAGCTAGACGATGCATACATCTTTTCCGAGTGACAGTAGGCATTCGAATGAAGCGGCGTGAATTTCTAACTTTCCTTAGCAGCGCGGCGGCCGCGGCTTCGATTGAGTGCCCGCGGGCGGCGCGCGCCCAGCCGAAGATCCGGCGGCTCGGGGTTCTGTCCCAGGGCTCGATCCACACCCACCCCACGCCGATGTTCCGCACGTTCCAGCAGGGCCTGCGCGACCTCGGCTGGGTGGAGGGACAGAACCTTGCTATCGAGTGGCGGTTCTCCGAGGGTAGCGCTGAGCCACTCCCGCGCCTTGCGGCCGAGCTTGTCGGTGTTCCGGTCGACCTGATCGTCGCGAGCCCGACTCAGCCTGCGCTTGCGGCCAAGGCGGCGACCAGCACGATTCCTATCGTCTTCATTCAGGTCGCCGACCCGGTGAAATCAGGAATCGTCGCCAATCTCGCCCGACCCGGCGCCAACGTCACCGGCTTGAGCACGATCGGTTCGGATTTGAGCGGAAAAAGATTGGAGTTGCTCAAGGAAGCCCTGCCGGGCGCGGAGCGCGTGGCGGTGCTGTGGAACAGGCCCAGCGAGGGCGCCATTCTCGTCTTTCGCGAATTGGAGCTGGCCAGCAAAGACGTCGGCGTCAGCCTGCAAGATATCGGGGTGTCCGATCCTAGTGAGCTGAGGGACGCCGTTGAATCTGCGGTCCGCACGCGCGTTGCAGCGATCATCCTGATCGATGACCCAGTGATCGCCTCGTATCGGCCGCAAATCCTCCCGCTGGCAGACGCGGCCGCGTTGCCGCTGTTTTCGATATATTCCGAATACGCGGACGGCGGCGGCCTGATGGCCTATGGGGCCAGCCTTCCGGCCATCTATTGGCGTGGCGCCATCTATGTCGACCGCATCCTCAGGGGTGCCAAACCGAGCGACCTGCCGGTTGAGCAACCCTCGATATTCGAGCTGGTCATCAATCTGCGGACGGCGAAGGCGCTCGGTCTCGAACTGGCGCCGACGCTGCTGGCCCGCGCCAACAGAGTGATCGAGTGAGGCGGCAACGCGCCCCCGTGACACAACTCCGCCCGGCCCTGATAGAGTGGCCGGGATGAGGATTCACGATTTCATCAAGCGTCTTTCTGCTCCGCGCCGGCCAGCGGCGACGGGCGCCGCCGCGCAACCTCGCGCGGGCTCCGAAATTTCCGCTCCGAAAACCCGCCGGCGCCTGTTCACCAAATACGTCGCGCTGTTCGTCGCGGTGGTCTGCGTCGCCTTGCTCTCCAACGGCATTTTCGACGTGTTCTTCTATTATCAGGAGCACAAGACCTCCCTCATCCGCATCCAGCGCGAGCAGGCGGAAGCCGCCGCCGCCAAGATCGGCCAGTTCATCAAGGAGATCGAGAGCCAGCTCGGCTGGACCACGCAGCTGCCGTGGTCGGCGGGCTCGATCGAGCAGCGCCGTTTCGATGCCTTGCGGCTGTTGCGACAAGTCCCCGCCATCACCGAGCTCGCGCAGCTCGACGCCACCGGCAAGGAGCGGCTGCGGGTCTCGCGGCTGGCCATGGACGTGGTCGCGAGCGGCGCCGACCTTTCCAATGACCCCAAGTTTACGGAAGCGGTGGCGCGCAAGGTCTATTACGGCCCGGTCTATTTCCGCCGCGAATCCGAGCCGTATATGACGCTGGCCATTGCCGGCACGCGGCGCGACGCGGGCGTGAGCGTCGCCGAGGTCAATCTCAAGCTCATTTGGGACGTGGTCTCGCAGATCAAGGTCGGCGAGCGCGGCCACGCCTATGTGGTCGACGCCCAAGGCCGGCTGATCGCGCATCCCGACATCAGCCTCGTGCTGCGCAACACCGACATGTCCAAGCTCGCACAAGTGCGGGCCGCGCGCGCCAGCGCGTCCGGCAGCGCCGGCACGAGCGACAATCCATCGGAGACAGTGCAGGAAGCGGAGAACATCGAGGGGCGTAAGGTGCTCACCGCCTATGCGCCGGTGGCGCCGCTCGGCTGGCTGATGTTCGTCGAATTGCCGGCCGAGGAGGCCTATGCCCCTCTCTATGCGGCTTTGAAGCGGCTCGCCTTCGTGCTGCTTGGCGCGCTCGGCTTTGCCGTGCTCGCCGGGATGTTCCTCGCCGGCCGCATGGTCGGCCCGATCCAGGCGCTGCAGGCGGGCGCCGCACGTATCGGCAGGGGCGACCTCGGCCAGCGCATCACGATCAAGACCGGAGACGAGCTCGAGGCGCTTGCGGATCAGTTCAACGACATGGCCGGCCAACTGCAGGAATCCTATGCCGGCCTGGAAAAGAAGGTCGACCAGCGCACCCACGAACTGAGCGAATCGCTCGAGCAGCAGACGGCAACGTCCGAAGTGCTGCGCGTCATTTCGAGCTCGCCCGGCGACCTCAAGCCGGTGTTCGAGACGATGCTCGCGAACGCCACCCGGCTTTGCCAGGCCGAGTTCGGCAATTTGTGGCTGCGCGATGGAGACGTATTCCGTGCGGTCGCGATGCATGGTTTGAATATCGAGTGGTTGGAGCGGGACCCCGTGATGGATCCGCGCGATCATCCGGCCGTCCCGCTCGCACGCCTCGCAAGGACCAAAGAGGTAGTTCACGTTACCGACTTTTCGGCAGACCAATCCTATATCGAACGTGATCCCCGCATCGTCGCCCTCGTCGAATCCGCCGGCGCGCGCAGCCTGCTTGCGGTGCCCATGCTCAAGGAGGGGGAACTGATCGGCGCGATCGCCATCTACCGGCAGGAGGTACGGCCGTTCACCGAAAAGCAGATCGACTTGGTCACGAACTTCGCCAGTCAAGCCGTGATCGCCATCGAGAACGTCCGGCTGCTCACCGAGCTGCGGGCGCGCACCGACGAGCTTGGGCAATCGGTCGGGGAGTTGCGGGCACTCGGCGAGGTGACACAGGCGGTCAATTCGACGCTCGACTTGCAGACTGTGCTCTTCACCATCGTTTCCAAGGCCGTTCAGCTCTCCGACACCGATGCCGGATCGATCTACGTGCATGACGAGATGCGGCAGGAGTTCGAGCTGCAGGCCAACTGACATGCGAACCGAGCCGCCCGTTCCCGCGAACGAGCTGATGTTGCAGGCCGGATACCGCGCGCGGCTGCTTGTCCCGCTGATGCGCTTCAACGAAGTCATGGGCGCGCTCGTGGTGCGGCGCACGGCGCCCGGCGAGTTTTCCAAGAACACGATCGACCTCCTGCGCACCTTCGCCGCCCAGTCCGTGCTGGCGATCCAAAACGCGCGGCTGTTCCAGGAAATCGAGGAAAAGGGCCGCCAGCTCGAACTGGCCAGCCAGCACAAGTCGCAGTTCGTCGCCAGCATGAGCCACGAGCTGCGCACGCCGCTCAACGCCATCATCGCATCTCCTCGGCCTCATCAACCAGGTGCTCGACCTCTCCAAGATCGAAGCCGGCAAGCTCGAGTTGAGCCCCGAGTCGGTGAATTTGACGCCGCTGATCGACGAGGTCATCGGCACCGCGCGCCAGCTCGCGGAGCAGAACAAGAACCGCCTCGTGGTCGAAGCGCAAGAAAAACTCGGGGCTGTGACCGTCGATCCGATGCGGCTGCGGCAGATCCTGCTCAATCTCTTGAGCAATGCCTGCAAGTTCACCACGCAAGGCGAGGTGAAGCTGCGGGCGCGCAAGGTCGCCGACGGCCGCAACTGGGTCGAGTTCGCGGTGGCCGATACCGGCATCGGCATGACCGAGGAGCAACAGGCCAAGCTGTTCGAGGAGTTCACCCAGGCCGATTCCTCGACCGCACGGCGCTACGGCGGCACCGGGCTGGGGCTTGCGATCACACGCAAGCTCGCGCGCATGATGGGTGGCGACGTGACCGTGCAAAGCGAGCCCGGCAAAGGCTCGATCTTCAGCGTGCGCCTGCCGGCCGGAACCGACACCGCTGCAAGGGGCGCAACCAACGGCAGCCGAGCGCCCAGCAGCGACTGCGTGCTGGTCGTCGACGACGACCCCACCGCGCGAGAGCTCATTGCCGAGCACCTCAAGGCCGAGGGGTTCTCCGTCGCGACCGCGGCGGGGGGATTGGAGGGCTTGAAGCTCGCCAAGGAACTGCGGCCGATCGCCATCACCCTCGACGTGATGATGCCCGACCTCGACGGCTGGTCGGTCTTGGCGGCGCTGCGGCAGGACCCTGAGCTTGCCGAGATTCCGGTCATCATGATCACGATCCTCGACGAGCATCGGCGCGGCGTTGCGCTCGGCGCGGCCGGCTATCTCACCAAGCCGATCGACCGCGAGCGACTGAGCCGGATGGTGAGCCGTTTCCGGGTCCCCGCGCGGCCGGCGCGCGTCCTGCTGGTGGAAGACGATGGGACGCAGCGCGAGCGCCTGCACGGATGGCTCGCGGGCGAGCAGTGGGTGGTGCAGGAGGCCGCCAATGGGCGCGACGCGCTCGCGCTCCTCAAGGACAGCAAGCCCGACGTGATCCTGCTCGATCTGATGATGCCGGAGATGGACGGGTTTGCGGTGGTGGCCGCGCTGCAGAAGGAGCCGCGCTGGCGCGACATTCCGGTCATCGTCATCACCGCGCGCGACCTCGATGCCAAGGACCGCGAGCGATTGAATTCGGGGGTGCAGTCGGTACTGGTCAAGGAGACGTTCCGGCCTGCGGATCTGGTCGAGCGCATCCGCCGCCTGGCGCGCAGCAAGCCTCAGGTCGGCAAGGAAATGGAAGCCGCGTCGTGACCAAGGTGCTCTACGTCGAGGACAACGACGACAACGTCTACATGCTCAAGATGCGGCTCGAACTGTTGGACGGCTTCGAGGTTATGACCGCGGAGGATGGCGAAAGGGGCTGCGCCATGGCGCTGAGCGAGCGGCCCGACATCATTCTGATGGATCTGGAAATGCCGGGGGTGGACGGCTGGGAGGCGACGCGACGGCTCAAGGCCGATCCAAAGACCCGCGACATCCCGATCGTCGCGCTCTCCGCCCACGCGCTCGCCGGCTCTCGCGAGAAGGCGCTCGCCGCCGGTTGCGACGAGTTCGACACCAAGCCAATCGAATTCGAGCGGCTGGTCGCCACGCTGCGGCGGCTGCTCGCGGACCGCAACTGACGTTATCGGCGGACGACAGGTCTCACGTGCATGGCCAAACGCCGTAAAGGGCGGAGATCGGCAGCCGCGTCGCGGTCTCGGCGGCCTGCGCCACGCCGCGCGCGCCGACCGCGCGACTCGCATGCCGAAAAGAAGAGTATCGCTCTGCTCACGCGCGAGCTGAACGAGGCGCTGGAGCAGCAGGCGGCGACTTCTGAGGTGCTGCGCGTCATCTCGAGCTCACCGGGCGATTTGCAGCCCGTGTTTCGGACCATATTGGAGAACGCAACCCGTCTCTGCGGAGCGAAGTTCGGCACGCTCTACTTATTTGACGGGCATGCTTTCCACGCTACAGCGTTCCACAACGCGCCACCCGCGTTTATCGAGCACCGCAAACGTGCGCCGCTCCGCCCGGGCCCGGATACCAGTCTCGGCCAGGCCGCGAGGACGAAACAAGTCGCTCACGTCGTGGATAGCATGAAGCGGGAATCGTACCGTCGGCGCGATCCGTTTGTGGTTGCCGGCGCAGAGCTTGGTGGATATCGCACGATCGTGTCGGTGCCCATGCTCAAGGACGATAAGTTAGTAGGCGTGATCAGCATCTACCGCCAGCAGGTCCGCCCGTTTACCGACAAGCAGATCGCGCTGGTCACCAATTTCGCCAAGCAGGCCGTCATCGCCATCGAGAACGTGCGCCTGTTCGACGAAGTGCAGGCGCGCACGCGCCAATTGTCTGAGGCACTGGAGCAACAGACGGCGACCTCGGAGGTTCTCGGCGTCATCTCGAGCTCGCCGGGCGAGCTTGAGCCCGTGTTTCGGGCGCTGTTGGAGAACGCGGTGCGCATTTGCGAGGCCAAGTTCGGCAATCTGGTGCTGTTCAAAGGGAGCGAATGTCGAGTTGTCGCGATGCATGGCGCTCCGCGCGCGTTCGAAGACCTGCGGCGCCGCGACCCCGTGGTTTCAATCGACAGATCGCCCTGGGGCACCATCTTCGAAACGAAGCGGATGATCCACATTGCCGATCTGGCAGCGGAACAGCCGTACGCACGCGCGGCCGTCGCCAAGCTTGCGGGCGCGCGCACCTTTATAGGCGTGCCGATGTTTAAGGAAAACGAGCTGATCGGCGGCATCGCCATCTATCGCCAGGAGGTCCGCCCGTTTAGCGACAAGCAGATCGCGCTGATCACAAGCTTTGCGCGCCAGGCCGTCATCGCCATCGAGAACACGCGCCTGCTCAACGAGCTGCGCGAATCGCTGCAGCAGCAGACCGCCACCGCCGACGTGCTCAAGGTCATCAGCCGCTCGACCTTCGACCTGCAGGCCGTGCTCGACACGCTGGTCCAATCGGCGGCGCGGCTGTGCGCGGCCGAATGTGCGTTCATATTCCGGCTCGAGGAACGCGCCTACCATCTGGCCGCGAGTCATGGCTTTTCCGACGACTATCGCGCCTACATCAAGGCCAATCCGATCCCTCCGGGCCGGAGCACGCTGGTGGGACGGACCGCTTTGACGGCCCAGACCGTTCATATGCCCGACTGTCTCGCTGATCCGGAATACCAATGGTTCGAATCGCAGAAGATCGGCGGGTTTCGCACCATGCTTGGCGTGCCGCTCTTACGCGAGGGCAGTCCGATCGGCGTGCTGGCACTGACGCGCTCCCAGGTGCAGCCGTTCAGCGACCGCGAGATCGAATTGGTCACCACCTTCGCCGACCAGGCAGTCATCGCGATCGAGAACGTGCGCCTATTCGACGAGGTGCAGGCGCGCACACGCGAATTGTCCGAGGCGCTGGAGCAGCAGACGGCGACCTCCGGGATACTCAGCGTCATCAGCAATTCATTGAGCGACACGCAGCCGGTGTTCGAAGCGATCGTGGAGAGCGGGCTGAAGCTGTTTCCGGGCGCCACGATCACGGTCGTGCTCGCGGACGGGAACAAGGCCAAGATAGCAGCGGTCGCTGCGCCCGATCCGCTGGGCGCCGCAGCGGTGCGAGGCAGGTTTCCGATCCCCCTCACGCACGAGTACATGCACAGCACCGCGATTCTCGATCGCAGAGTCATCGACATCCCCGACGCCGAGCACGTGCCGGCAGAATTGACGGCCGGCGCCCGCAACTTCCTTGCGACCGGCTATCGGGCGATCACGATCATGCCGATGATGCGCGGCGACGTCGCGATCGGCGCCTTGAGCGTGATACGCCCAGCGCCAGGGCCGCTCTCGGACAAGCAGCTCGCGGTACTTAAGACCTTCGCCAACCAGGCCGTCATCGCCATCGAGAACACGCGGCTGCTCAAAGAGCTGCGTCAACGTACCGATGATCTGAGCGAGGCATTGGAGCAGCAGACCGCGACCTCCGAGGTCCTCGGTATCATTTCGAGTTCGCCCGGCGAGCTTGAGCCGGTGTTCCAGGCCATGCTGGAGAACGCGACCCGGATTTGCGAGGCCAAGATCGGAATTCTGTTTCGGTACGAAAATGGCGCCTACACCGCCATCGCAACGCTTGGCGTCACGCCAACATACGCGGAATACCTCAATCGTGGACCGATCCGGCCCGGTCCAACGACCGGCCTGGGTCGTGTCGCCAGCACGAGGCAGACAATCCATATCGTGGATACACAGGTGGAGCAGGCATATGCCGATCGCGAACCTTTGCGGGTCGCGACCGCCGAACTTGGCGGCGCGCGAAGCCTTCTCAACGTGCCGATGCTCAAGGAAGGAGAACTGATCGGAGCAATCGGTATCTACCGGCAAGAGGTTCGGCCTTTCACCGACAAACAGATCGAGCTAATCACCAACTTCGCCAACCAAGCCGTCATCGCTGTCGAAAACGTCCGCCTTTTGAACGAGTTGCGTGAGTCGCTGCAACAGCAGACCGCTACTGCCGATGTGCTCAAGGTCATCAGCCGCTCAACCTTCGATCTGCAGAGCGTGCTGCGAACCCTCGTCGAATCGGCGGCTCGGCTTTGCGAAGCCGACAGTGCCACGATCACTCGCCAGAAAGATGGGCTGTTCTATCGGGCGGAAGCTTACGGTTTCTCGCCGGAATTCATCGAGTTCGTCAGGGATGTGCCCGTCGTTCCCGAACGCGGATCGGTCAGCGCACGCGCACTGCTGGAAGGCAAGGTCATTCATGTCGCTGACGTCCTTGCCGACCCGGACTACACTTTCGCGGAGGCGCAGAAGCTGGGGGACTTTCGCACTATTTTGGGTGTTCCCATGCTACGCCAGGGCGTCCCAGTCGGCGTTCTGGCATTGACCCGCTCCGAAGTGCGGCCGTTCACAGAGAAGCAGATCGAGCTGGTGTCCACCTTCGCCGACCAGGCGGCGATTGCGATCGAGAACGTACGACTGTTCGACGAGATCCAGGAGAAGAGCCGGCAGCTCGAACAGGCGAGCCGGCATAAATCGCAATTCCTCGCCAGCATGAGCCACGAGCTGCGCACGCCGCTCAACGCCATCATCGGCTTGACCGAGATGATGGTCACCAACGCGGCGCGCTTCGGCACGGAGAAAGCCGCCGAGCCGCTGCGCCGCGTGCACCGCGCCGGCACCCACCTCCTCGGCCTCATCAACCAGGTGCTCGACCTCTCCAAGATCGAAGCTGGCAAGCTCGAGCTCAACCCGGAGTCGGTCAATCTGGCGCGGCTGATCGATGAGGTCGTCGGCACCGCGCGGCAGCTTGCCGAGCAGAACAAGAATCGCCTCGTGGTCGAGATGCAAGACAAGCTCGGGATGCTCACCGCCGACCCGATGCGGCTGCGGCAGATCCTGCTCAATCTTTTGAGCAATGCCTGCAAGTTTACCAAACAGGGCGAGGTCGCCTTGCGGGTGCGCAAAGTGGCCGATGGCCGCGACTGGATCGAGTTCGCGGTCGCCGATACCGGCATCGGCATGACGGCGGAGCAGCAGGCGAAACTGTTCGAGGAATTCTCCCAGGCCGATTCCTCGACCGCGCAACGCTACGGCGGCACCGGGCTGGGGCTTGCCATCACGCGCAAGCTTACGCGCATGATGGGCGGCGACGTGACTGTGGAGAGCGAGTCGGGCAAGGGCTCGGTCTTCACCGTGCGCCTGCCGACGGGCGGCGCAACAAGCGCGAGCGAGGACACCCGACCTCACAGGGGCCGCTGCGTGCTCGTCATCGACGACGATGCCACCGCGCGCGAACTCATTGCCGAACACCTCAAGGCGGAAGGCTTTTCCGTCGCGGCCGCCGCGGGTGGGTTGGAAGGGCTCAAGCTCGCCAAGGACTTGCGCCCAATCGCGATCACGCTTGACGTGATGATGCCCGACCTCGACGGTTGGTCGGTGTTGGCGGCGCTGCGGCAGGACCCCGAACTTGCCGAAATCCCAGTCATCATGGTCACCATTCTGGACGAGCAGCGCCGCGCCGCCTCACTCGGTGCGGCGGGCTATCTCACCAAGCCGATTGATCGGGAGCGCTTGCGCGGATTGATGGGTCGTTTTCGGGCGTCAGCGCGGCCGACGCGCGTGCTGCTGGTGGAAGACGATGCGGATCAGCGCGTGCGCGTAAGCGGGTGGCTCGAGGGCCAGCAATGGGTCGTGCAGGAGGCCGCGAATGGGCGGGAGGCGCTGGCGCAGCTGCAAACCGATAAGCCTGATGTGATCCTGCTGGATTTGATGATGCCGGAGATGGACGGCTTTGCGGTCGTGGCCGCGCTGCAGAAGGAGCCGAACTGGCGGGATATTCCGGTCATCGTCATCACCGCGCGCGACCTCGACGGCAAGGACCGCGAGCGATTGAATTCCGGGGTGCAGTCGGTGCTGGTCAAGGAGGCGTTCCGGCCTGGGGAGCTGGTCGAGCGCATCCGCCGGCTGGCGCGCAGCGAGCCTATCATTAGCAGCGGGATGGAAGCAGCGTCGTGACGAAAGTGCTCTACGTAGAGGACAACGACGACAACGTCTATATGCTCAAGATGCGGCTCGAGCTCCTGGGCGATTTCGAGGTTCTGGCTGCCGAGGACGGCGAGAGGGGCTGCGCGATGGCGCTGAGCGATCGTCCCGACATCATCCTGATGGACCTTGAAATGCCGCGGGTCGACGGCTGGGAGGCGACGCGGCGGCTCAAGGCGGATCCGCAGACGCGCGACATCCCGATCATCGCACTCTCCGCCCATGCACTCGCCGGCGAGCGCGAAAAGGCGCTGGCCGCCGGCTGCGACGAGTTCGACACCAAGCCGATCGAGTTCGAGCGGCTGGTCGCGACCTTGCGGCGGGTGCTCGCGGCGCGCAAGTGACGCTTTCATTGCAAGCCTTTTGCAAGATCGTAGCAGGACGTCTGATAGCGGGGGCCGGGATCGAACCGGCGACCTACGGATTATGATTTTGTAGACGCACAACTCACTTTTTTAATCATGGGTCGATGAAGCCGTAATTACACGGAAGGCGAGCTAATGGTGGCATTGTTTGAACTGGGGGCCAGAAGGGCAGCGGACGCGGTCCGCAACGGCGAGCAAACGGCAGAAGCGCTGGCCGAGGCGCTGTTGGCGCGCTGCGCGGCGGCGTCACCGCTCAACGCGTTCATCAGCCTTGAGGCGGACCGCCTGCGCGCCGCGGCACGGGCCGCCGACCAGCGGCGTCAGCGCGGCGAGCGGCTAGGGCCGCTGCATGGGGTGCCGCTCGCGCTCAAGGACAACATCGATACGGCCGATTTTCCGACAACCGCCGGAACGCCGGCACTCGCGGCGCATCGCCCGAAACGCAACGCACCGATCGTGCAGCGCTTGCTCGATGCCGGCGCCTTCGTGCTCGGCAAAACCAATTTGCAAGAGCTTGCCTATGGTCCCACCAACAACAACGCGGCGTTTGGTCCGGCGCGCAACCCGTACGATCCCACGCGCATCCCGGGCGGCTCGAGCGGTGGTAGCGCCGCTGCTGTCGCAGCGCGCCTCGCGCCGGCCGCCCTCGGCACGGATACCGGCGGGTCCATACGCGTCCCTGCCGCACTTTGCGGGATCACGAGCATGCGCCCGACCACCTTGCGCTGGTCACAAGCCGGCATCGTTCCGCTTTCGCATACCCGTGACACCGCCGGACCGATGGCGCGTGATGTTGCCGACTGCGTGCTCCTCGACGGCGTCATTACCGGCGGTCCGACCGAGGTCACGCCCGCTCCTCTCAAAGGGCTGCGCCTCGGGCTGCCGCGCGACTATTTCTGGGAAAATCTCGACGGCGAGCTCGCCGCGATTCTTGAAGCAGCGCTGGCACGACTGCGCGAGGCCGGTGTCGTGCTGGTCGAGGGCGATGTTGCCAATGTCGCCGCGCTCGACGCCGCTGCCGGCTTTCCGATCATGCTCTACGAGACAGTGATCGAGCTCGAGCGGTATCTGGCCGAGCATGAAACCGGCCTCGACTTTGCCAGCCTCATGGCACAAGTGAAGAGCCCGTCGGTCAAGCAAGCGCTCGCGAGCCTGCTCGGCGCTGACGCGGTGTCCGAAGCCAGCTATCGCGAGGCGCTCACCAAACATCGCCCAGCGCTGCAGGAGACGTACCGCCGCTATTTCCGGGAGCGCGATGTCGCCGCGATGGTGTTCCCGACAACGCCGCTGCCAGCCGCGAAGATTGGGGAGGATGACACGGTCATGCTCAACGGCGCGCCGGTATCGACTTTGTCCACCTTTATCCGCAACCTCGCCCCCGGCAGCGCTGCGGGCATCCCCGGCCTTAGTCTGCCGGCCGGTATGACCAAAGCCGGGCTCCCTGTCGGCATGGCAATCGACGCGCCGGAAAAAAGCGACCACCAGCTTCTGGCGATTGGGCTCGCCCTCGAAACCGTGCTGCCCCGGTTGCCTGCGCCGCCCGCTTGACAGACCGCGCTCCCTCGCACGAGCGTGACGGATCGGCCTCGGCACCTGGAAACCCGATCAAAAAAATCTGTTCTTGGGCCTTGGCAATTCGAGATTGTCGCGCAGCGTCTTGCCTTCGTATTCGCGACGGAAAATTCCGCGCCGCTGCAATTCCGGCACCACGCGGTCGACGAAATCATCAAGCCCGCCTGGAAGATATGGAAACTGTATCGTGAAGCCGTCGGAGCCTTCGGTCATTAACCATTCCTCCATTTCGTCGGCAATCGTTACGGGAGTGCCGACCATTGCAAGTCCGGAATGGCCGCCGAGGCGTTGCGCGAGCTGCCGCACGGTGAGGTTTTCGCGCTTCGCGAGATCGATCGCGCGCTGCCGGCCGCTCTTTGAGGCGTTGCTCTCTGGAATGTCAGGCAGCGGCCCATCCGGATCGAATTTCGACGCGTCATGGCCGAGCGCGATCGACAGCGAGCCAATGGCGTTTGAGTAGTGCACGAGGCTGTCGAGCTTCGCCCGCTTGGCGCGCGCCTCCTCCACGGTATCACCGACCACGACGAAGCAGCCGGGAAGGATTTTCAGATGGTCCCGCGACCGTCCGACTTTTTCCGCCCGGCTTTTCACGTCGGCATAGAACTCTCGCCCTACGGGGAGGCTCGATTGCGCAGTGAACACTGCTTCCGCCGTTTCGGCTGCAAGTTGGCGGCCTGCTTCCGAGGCGCCTGCCTGGACGATGACAGGCCAACCCTGGATGGGCCGCGCGATGTTAAGCGGGCCACGCACCGACAGATACTTGCCCTTGTGGTTCAGCACATGCAGCTTGTTGGGATCGAAGTAAAAGCCCTTTTCGACATCGCGGACGAACGCATCATCTGCCCAGCTGTCCCACAGGCCGGTCACGACATCGTAAAACTCGCGCGCTCGAGCATAGCGCTCGCTATGCTCCATATGCTCCTCCATTCCGAAATTCAGCGCCGCATCCGGATTGGAGGTGGTGACAATGTTCCAGCCGGCGCGCCCGCCACTGAGATGGTCGAGCGAAGCGAAGCGCCGTGCGATGTGATAGGGCGCGTCGAAGGTAGTCGAGCCGGTGGCGACGAGACCGATGCGCTCCGTAACCTGTGACAATGCTGACAAAAGCGTGAACGGCTCGAACGAGGTGACTGTATGGCTGCGCTTCAACGCATCGAGTGGCATGTTGAGCACGGCCATATGGTCGGCCATGAAGAAGGCGTCGAACTTGCCGCGCTCGAGCGTCTGCGCAAAGCGTTTGAGGTGCGCGAAATTAAAATTGGCGTCCGGGAAAGCGCCCGGATACCGCCATGCTCCGGTATGGATGCTCGCCGGGCGCATGAAGGCTGCGAGCTTGAGTTGACGTGGTCGCGTCATTGACAACCTCTCGCGCATCTCCTGATGCGTTCAAACCGATCCTCGAATATAGACTGGCCTGTGGCTTGGCGAATATGTCAGTCGCGTGAGGCTGTTTTTATCAGCTGGCTGGGACCTGATTCCGAATATTTACAATGAGCTACAACGTGCCAGCAATACAGCGTGATTATGAGGTTTCGCTATCGGGCATGTAAGCCATCCGCTTCACTCGCGATATCCGCTTTGTCATGCCCCGCGCAGGCGGGGCATCCAGTAATCACGGACAGTCTTGTGGTTACTGGATCGCCCGCTTTCGCGGGCGATGACGACGAAGAGGCCAACCAGCCAACCAAAATCATCGCGCGCTAGTGCCACTGCGAGAGTTCTATGGTCACCCCTTCAGGGCCGTCGATGAACACCAATTTTCGCGAGTGGAAATCCATGATCTCGTTCCTGGTCTTAAACCCGTTCGTTCTGAGCTTGGCAACTTCAGCCTCGATGTTTTCGACCGCAAAACAGATGTGGTTCATCCCAACTTTGTAGAGGTCGCGAATGTGCGGATCGGGCAGTGGCTGGGGATGCCGGTATCGCAGGAGTTGGATTTCCGTTCGTGGCGACGCGTTCTCCAGCACGAGCGTGACGTGATCGGCCTCGATGCCTGGAACGCCCATGTAACTGGCAAATGGCTCTCCAGCAATCACAACGGAAATGGCTTCTTTGAACCCCAAGAGTCCAAAAAACATCTTGGCGCGGTCAATGTCCCGCACGACGATCGTGCAGTGGTCGAAATTTTTTACCATGCTTCTACACCCGTACAGGACAATTGCGACGCATCATTTCCGCCTGACTTGCTATAAAACAATGGTAGCGGGGGCCCGCTTCGTACATTCCCGGCAGCCCGCCGATACGGACGGCCGTCCGTTAGCATTTCTCTTTATTTTGCCGCGACTTCAAATCCGCTGATACCCGCCGGAGGTATCGAAGCTTGTTCTTGAGGCGTTCACCTCGACAACCGCGGGATCTTCAAGCCACGCGGCGATCGCCGGCCCGAGCGCGGTGCGCAGCATCCGCGCACCACGAGAGGTCGCTTCCGAATTGTCCCTTCCGAAAATCATATCCGGACGTAATGATGGTGGCCCAGCACCGATCCCGCAGATGCCGAGCTCGCCGACGCCCTTGGCCTTCATCGGCGACGAGATCGGATCGGTCTCGTCGAGGAAGATCACTTCCTGGTGCGGAATATCGGCATGGACCGGCACTTCGTAGCCGGCCACCCCTTCCGCGACAGATTAAGCATATGATGATGTTGCTAATTTTTTGTTTTCAGCGGGTGCGAAGTGGTCCGAATGTTCGTCCCGTAACGCTTCTTTGGACCCGCGCGTTTGAAAGGTCCACGGTCAGTCAAATCATTACCGGTGCCTATTTTTGCTTGATGACCCGAACCCGTTGGACGCTTGAGACAACAGAAATCTCTGGTTCCAACTTGCCCTTCCATGTGAACTGGTACGTCTTCGCCTTCCGCACGTTCATCACGAGCGGCGGTCGGAAACATGCTATGCACGTTCCACCGTCGCGTCGTACGCTCGGATAGATTATGCCAAGCGAGCCAGCATCGAGCAGACGCTGTGCCAAACCTTGCGAGGCCACATAGCTGTTCGGTGCGAGGCAATCGGCAAACTGCTTGTTCTTGCGGATATCATGCAATTCCGCACTGAAATCCGCCAAATAGTCGTCGTATGTGCCCTCCTCTTCTTCAAACCAGTCCACCTCCGCGAGCTCGACGGACTTGTGGAAGGCGACTTCAGCCTGCGAAGTCTCCAGCTCGAAACACGCATACCATGCGCCGCGATCTGGGCCGTTGAAGCGGCTACCGAGCGGGTGCGCGTGGCAGAATGTGGCGTTGACGATCCGATAGTGCGGTATGCCGAACACAAGCTCGTGGATGCCGATTCCCGGCAGCAAGTTGTTCTCGGCTAGCAGCCGGTCATTGGTGGCGTTGTCGAGGTCGAAGATGTCTCTGAGATGTGTATCGTCGTCCGCGATCCGCGCTAGCACGCTGTCGCCAGCCTCGGAGTATTTCGAGGGAATCAGCCGGTGCGTGTCGTTTCGACGGACGAGGTTCGTCCGGGGCAGACTCACATCCCACCCCGCCGCGCGTCGGTAAGTCGGCGAACAGTCTGCATCGCCGGCAGCCCGCCTTTGATCATGTAGGCAAGCGGCGCCTGTCCACCAAAGATGCGGTTGGTATTGGCTCGTTGCACCCAAGCGTCGGCGAGTTTCTCGGAGTGGAGAATGTTGAGCGCCTTGAAGATGCCGATGAGATAGGAGATGCGCGTTAGAGCGTCGACATCGAGCGTCCGCTCTGGGTTCTTCTTCATCTCATAGAACTGGCCGTTCGAGATTCCTCCAAGGAGCGCCCGAGCATCCTCATCCCGCACTCGCCATTTCGCCATGATGTTGAGGAAAGCCTTGATCGCGGCCGGGCTCAGGCGCTCGCGTTCGGCCTTCGTTGAAAGGTCGACGAGCGGCGACGGGTCGTACCGGGTGGCGGGATACCGGGGAACCAGAGCCATGGATTATCATCCTCCGATTCTGGAGAATATTAGCTCCGATTTCGGAGTGATGCAAGGGGTTTTGCACCTGTCCCTTCCGAAAATCATATCCGGACGTAATGGTGGTGGAGCCCGGACAAAATCGGGATGGCGACAATGACACCGGACCCTGCACCGCCCGACCCAGGGCGCGTCCTTGCCCAGCGCCAAGTGCGTGCGAACCTCATTGTAATACGCCGCATAAGAAGAAAGAATTTGCTGCCTCACCAAAGACCAGCTGTCCCTATCGGAAACCTATGGTGGAGTCCGCCCAGAACTGGCATCGCCAGCGTGCGCCCGACAGTCTGAACGGCCCGCGGGATCGGCGCGTCCTTGCGCAGTTAGATGCGTACGAGCCTCGTTGTAATATTTTTGGTAAGAATTGAGCAGATGGCGGAGATGCCGTTCGCCGAACACGACAACATGGTCAAGACAATCCCGTCGGATTGAACCGATCAGCCTCTCCGAATATCCGTTTTGCCATGGCGACCGTGGCGAGATCGGCCGGTCCCGTATACCCATTGCTCGAAGCCGCTGCACGACGACATCGCCATAGACGCAATCCCGATCGCGAACGATATATCGTGGTGTCTGATGCCAACCGTAGGCTTCGGTCAGTTGACGAGCAATCCAATGGGCGCTCGGGCATGCGGTCACGCCCAGCCACACAAGCTCGCGGCGGGAATGCTGCAAGATCAGAAATCCGTACAACAGCCGAAACGAGATCGTCGGGACTACGAACAAATCCATCGACGCAATCCCGTCGGCATGATTGCGCAGAAAGGTCTTCCAGCCCTGCGATGGTGGCTGCCTACCCCTCCCCATGTATTTTGCCACGGTGGTCTGCCCGACATCGATGCCAAGCTTGAGTAGTTCGCCGTGGATCCGCGGTGCTCCCCAAAGTGGGTTCGCGATGCTCATGTCGCGAATGAGCTGGCGGATGTCCGCTGGTGTCTTTGGTCGGCCACCGCGCAGTCGTGATTTCCACCGCCAATAGGCTCGGAACCCCGCTGTGTGTATCGAAAACCTCATCCGTTTTGATTGCGTAGCAGAATCGCATAACGTCAGCGCGAATGGTCGCGCTGATATCGTTCTTGCTGAACGTGGTTGCCTCGCTCTTCAAGTCGAAGAGCCGGCTTGAAGCAGAGA